>Ga0208522_1001620_pt1 | contig 14344 bp, 3 predicted proteins | sample ETNtaG_25_FD_185763 | JGI IMG/M metagenome (GOLD analysis project Ga0208522, IMG submission 185763) | Marine microbial and viral communities from oxygen minimum zone, Eastern Pacific Ocean - ETNP201302SV86 (SPAdes) (version 2) | ecosystem: Environmental > Aquatic > Marine > Oceanic ... | reverse complement strand
GTTAAACACTTAGGTGAATGGTTTGAGATTGGGCGCTATGTTACCCCTTACGGTGTTGAGTGTGGCTGGGACATTGATGTGACCGATTATCGTTCAATTCTAAAAGGAGAGGTGGCCCTACGATCTTACATTGATACCTGGGTTCAGCCAGGCTGGCTGGTGTCCATAGAATTTGAGTTTATAGGAGGCACACCCGAACACCCCTTTACATCAATCAGGAACGTCTGGAACTATGATTATGTTACCTATGGAGATCCAACCAATCCGGTTAATATATCAACTATAACCGAGTACATTCCTGAAGACACGGAGGATGCCTATCTGAGGATTACTACGACCGGGCACGGCCAGGGTAATACAGACAATGCTGCCGAGTTTTCTAACAAGCGTCATAATATCCTGATCAATGGCGAAACATCATACTTTCACAATTTTTGGAGAGATAATTGTGAATTTAATCAGTGCTCTCCGCAGAATGGTACATGGCAATATGATCGTGCGGGGTTCTGTCCAGGCGATAAGGTGACCCCACAAGATTTTAGCATATTAGACTATTCACTTCCAGGAGACACACTGCAGCTGGACTATATATTAGAAGATTACTTTAATGAGTGCTCTCCCAATAATCCTTCCTGCGTAAACGGGGTAACCTGCTCCTCGTGTAGTTATAATAATACAGGTCACACAGAGCCTTTCTATTATATCGGCTCACATCTGATCTTTCACACAGAATCATGGCACTCCAATGCAGATGCTTATTTTGTCATTATGAGCCAGGACACGTCCACCGGATCTTTCAAAATTTACCTTGAAAATTATGTCCCAGTTTATGGAATACAATTCAGGCTAGATCTTGATGAAATAGAAGGCGTAGAAATGGGCGAAATACATTTTGAAAATGGAAACGGAGGACGTGCGGAAGAATCAGGTTGGACAGTTGGTGTAAACGACTCTGGATTCGTAATCGGCCTTGCCCAGGGAACAGGAAACCCAATCCCAGCGGGAGAGGGTCTGCTGACTCAGATTCCTTGGAACGGTGGTGAATATTCTCAACTCTCGGGTTCTGTTTCTATTTCAGATATACAGGTCTCAGGATATTTTGGTTCTCAACTATCATCCGATACTGGTGATCCTATTATTATCGAGCCAAGTCTTTCACTAGTTGGAACTAAAAGCCTACCCTCAAAGCACAATCTGCAGGCCGCATATCCGAATCCTTTCAACCCGACAACTCAGATACGCTACTATTTAGCAAATACTGAATATGTGATTATCGATATACATGATCTTACAGGTCGTAAGATAAGGTCCCTAATAAATCATAGGCAGGGACCTGGTCACAGGTCCATTAGCTGGGACGCGACCAATGACCTTGGACAGCCAGTTTCTGCTGGGATGTATATCTACACGATCCAGGCAGGGGACTTTAGGCACACCAGGAAGATGGTGTTTCTAAAGTAAAGACTATCAAAAACATAATTCTACTGTTATATATTATTGAATCATTATTAGATTCATTTAGTTCGTTTTAGCAAGTTCATAATTGTAAACTTATATTCTAAAGGTTAGCAGAATGAAATCAAAATATCACTTCCTTTTTATCTTTCTTTTCTTAACAAACCTCCCTGCCACCACGATCAATATCCCGGCTGACTATGCGACGATCCAAGAGGGCATCGACGCTGCCCAGGATGGTGATATTGTGCTGATCGCTGAGGGGACCTATCATGAGAACCTAACGCTCAACAAAGAGATTACGCTCACAAGTACCGTTGATTTTGATGAGCTTGAGGGGAATGAAGGATGGTACAATAATACAGACATACAGAATACAATTATTAACGGCTCTGTAAATAATAATCCGAACAAGAGAAGCTGCCTGATTATCAGAGACGGCGACATTCAGCCAACGATCAAGGGGTTAACATTTGAAGAAGGTATTGGAACCTCTATGATTGTAGTGGATTGTGATCCTTATCCGGTACGATCCGGTGGGGCTATCCTTATTTATGACGCCTATCCAACGATTAACTATAATCGCTTTATTAACAATGGCATGTCACCCGCAACTGAGCGAGGACGAAAGGCTGCAAAGACAGGTGGAGCAATCGCACACTATGAGGACGCAGAGGTAGAGTTTGATGAAGACAGAAGTGCTGGTCCTGCAAATAACAGACCCAGCCGAACCCCACCTGCAACAATCAACATTCAGAATAATTACTTTGAAAACAATTCCAGTGGAAATGGTCAAGATTTTTTTTCACATGGATATGACGGCTCTATCGATGTAAGCAGCAGCGTGTTTGCGAATATCGACTGTGAAACGAACACAGTAAATGAATATGTGCTCAATTCCTCAGAAGATTTAGCCGATTATGTGCAGGAGGGAATAGCCGGTGCCTGCATTGAAGATGTCGCCTTTTATGTGTCTGTAGATGGTGCCAATAGTAATAGTGGTACAGAATCCAGTCCATTTGCAACTATAGGCCATGCCCTAAGCTTTGTAAAGGAAGAAGGCAGCGCTACTACAGTATATGTAGGCGAAGGTGTCTACTCTCCGGATCTAACGGGGGAGGTATTTCCAATTGTTATGCCTAATAATGTCCATCTCGTTGGAGAAGATCCAGAGACAACTATTTTAGATGCTGAGGCCGATACTTTAAATGAAGCATCTGTCATAATCATAAAAGTAGTTGAAAATGTACGAATAGCTAATTTGACCCTAACCGGTGGCTCTTCTGAAGGCTACGGGTGTACCGGAGGCGGAGGAATTCAATTGTCTTATGATGGCGTCCCTTCAGATGCTACAGATGATACATCTGGATGGAGGGCACTCACATATCCGGTTATTGAAAATGTGATTATTGAAGAAAATCATTCTTTCAATGGTGGTGGAATGAGTTTTTACAGGGTAGAGGGTCCTGTTTTGAATAACGTCACAATTAGAAACAATACAGCAGCTAATCGTGGTGGAGGTATATTCGCGCTTGGCTCGACCATGATGATGACAGGTGTGACGATCACTGGAAATGAGTGTTTCGAATTAAATGGCGGTGGAATGATGCTGGCTGCTACTGATGGTGTATACGATAATATGACCATAACAAATAATAGTTGCGGTACTCATGGTGGCGGAATATGGACAAATTATAGTGGCGGTCCGGAAAGTTACGATGACGGATGGACTTTGATAAACTCGACTATCAGTGGAAATACAGCTGCGAGACTTGGTGGAGGCATTAATTTTGCATGGTCACACCCAACCGTTATCAATTGTACAATTAGTGACAATACATCCCTCTGGGGAGGTGGTGGTATTAATGGAATCGAGTCTGGTTTCACTATAAAAAATTCTATTATCAGGGATAATTACACAGAAGGACATGGAGGAGGCATTCGTACAGGTGCTGAACTCTATGATGGTCTTGAACCTCCGGTTATTGAAGACTGCATAGTGACAGGGAATGAGGCTGAGGGCGATGGCGGTGGAATAATACTCATGGATAATATTGGCGCTGTTATTTCGCGTACTTCCGTAGTAGACAATCATGCTGCAGGATATATTGGTGGAATTGATCTTTCACTAACAACTGCAACAGTAACCAATGTTACTGTAATTGGAAATACATCAGGAAATGGAGGTGGCATAGGTCTCAGTGGTGGTAGCAGTGTGGATATAGCCAATTCCATTGTTTGGGACAATACTGGTGAAGAGGTTTGGAATTATTATAGTTCTGTAAATGTTATTTATAGCGATATTCAGGATGGATATGACGGAGTTGGTAATATTAACGCTGATCCACTTTTTATTGATGCAGATGCTGGAGATTATGGTTTGCAAGAAGGCTCACCTTGCATCGATGCTGGAACGGCAGACTTAGACCAGGATGGAGTAGAGGATATTATTGAATACATGGGAATTGCACCTGACATGGGTGCCTTTGAAATGATTTTTGCTTTAAGTCCACCAACAAATGTTAGCTATGTACCGCAGACATCTTCTGTCATGCTAGTGTGGAACGATGTTTCAGAATCTTACAGCTATATGGTAGAAAAATCTTTGGTTGAGGATTTTTCAGCAGATGTAGAGCAGTTTGTGGTTGAGGAAAATAGTTTTACAGATAGTGACATACAGATCGGTGTAGAATATTTTTATAGGATTACTTCTGTCTATGGAGATGTATACAGCGACCCTTCAGATGTATTGTCCTTGATGATTGTTCCGATTCCAACAGGATTAGAATTTGCAGTACAAAATGATGAATCGGTCGCACTCACCTGGGACAATGATCAAAATGCGACAGGCTATCAGATTCAGCGATCACGTGATCCGATGTTTTTTGGGCCATCAGATGTTTTCAATTCAACTGAGAATCATTTCAATGATAATACTATAACAGCAGGAATAATGCACTACTACAGAGTTCGTTCCATCTATGGTGATTATCTGAGTGATGCTTCAGAAAACGTCTCTGTAATAATCGTGCCAGCACCTTTTGGCGTTGTATATACTGTTGACGAGTCTTCTGTGTCGCTCTCGTGGGATCAGGTCGACATTGCAACCGGCTATATGATTGAGCGTTCTGCAGACTCACTATTTGCGAGCGATGGTGTAATATTTAACGTTACAGAAAATAGTTTTATTGATGATAATATTGATGTAGGTATTATGATCTATTATAAGGTCAGTACATACTATGGTGAAATCATGAGCATTCCTTCAGAATATGTTTCTGTAATAATCGTGCCTGCACCTGTTGGCATTGTCTACTCAGTAGACGAGTCTTCTGTGTCGCTCTCGTGGGATCAGATCGATATCGCAACCGGCTATGTGATTGACCGTGCTACGGACTCTCTTTTTACAGTTGATGTCGAAGTATTCACTTCTACGGAAAACAGTTTTACAGATAATAATCTTGAACCAGAGATTGAATACTACTACAGAGTCAGTGCTGTCTGCTGTGATGGTGACTATACAAGCTCCTATTCGGATGTGGTCAGCCTAATGCTTACGGTCATGGATGTAGGAATAGCTGCAAGTATTCCTGATGCCTATAGCCTGCAGCAGAACTATCCAAATCCGTTCAATCCAACGACACAGATTCGCTATGGTCTAAAAGAAAATACATATGTAAGTATTAATATATATAACCTTATGGGTAAACATATTAAGTCTTTTGTTAATATGGTTCAGGATGGGGGATATCAAACGATTCATTGGAATGCAACCGATGCTTCAGGCCAGCCTGTTCCAGCGGGAATGTATATCTATACTATCACCGCAGGTGATTTCAGATCGACAAAGAAAATGATTCTGCTGAAATAATTTTTAAATTATATATTATAGATATTGGGTTAGACCATTGTTACAGTTCATAGTACAGTATAAATAATAAAGGAGAATGATTATGAGAAAGACATTTTTGATATTTATTTATACCTTTTCAATCTGTTTTTTATTTGGCCAAAGTGATGATCAAGAGCTTTGGACTACGTGGTATTTGAAACCATTACATGGTAAGACCAAGCAGCTTGAAAAAGGTTTAATTGACCATGTAAAGAAACACCATGGTCAAGGCGGATGGCCAGAATATTATTTCGAGATCTTAAGCGGACCGAACCAGGGTTCTTTTGCGGGTTGGTCCGGACCGCATACATGGAAAGCGTTTGATGAAAGGGTGCGAAGCCAGGCTGACATTAAACACTGGAACCAGTATGTGGCCCCATATGCTGATATGTCTAATGACAAGGGCACCTCATTCCTTATTATGCATAAAGATCTGAAATATGGTCCAGACAGTGCGCCGGAGTACTATCATCTCTCATGGAACATGACCTATCCTGGAACTGGGGGCCAATATAAAAAGATAGCTAGAACAAGTAAACAGGTCAAAGAAAGCACAGACAGCAAGAATTATCATACTATATATCAGGTTGTCAGTGGGAGTGATCCTGATGCATGGCTATGGGAATACCCGATTAATTCAATGGAAGAGCTAAGCATGAGTACCGGAGGAGGTGGAGCATCAGATATTAAAAAGGTTCTCGGAGAAGAGGGTGCCAAAGAATTTTGGGAATTGTATAGGAACACAATCAGGTCGCGTTTCAGAGAAATACACAAACTACGTTCAGACATGAGCACGCCCGTTGACACCAGCAAGACTGAAGAAAATTAAGATCTAATAGATCAGATCCAGGGAACCCCGCTATTGTGGGGTTCTTTGGATTAATAACCTATCGACCAGAAAGCTCTGGTATAGGGCTAAATGTTATAAGTGACTCAAAAAAAGAAACCACACCTTTTTTTTGGTATTTTTTTGAATGTTGAATTTGTTTTCGTCAATAAACCTTACCATATTTATGGCAGGCAAATAATAGAATTTTAACCCTATAACTACGGCATTATTATGAAAAAAAAACTAGTTATTATTTTAATATCATTCTCACTGTTAACACTCTTAAGCGCTCAGACTAATTACTCATTAGAATTTGATGGATCAGGTGACCATGTGTTCACAAGTATATCCAATGATAGTCTAATGGTTAATAATGAAATTACTGTCACCGCCTGGGCTCTTATTGATGACGATAATGATACCCAGGTGCACAGACCGATCATTGATATTAATTCAGACTTCTATTTTGGTATCGGATATTCCCAAACATTAGAGGCCTATCTTCCAGAAATTGGTATTGTTTTTCCAGATGGTGGGTTTAATTATCATATTTTAAATTCTGAAGAACCGCTTGAATTTGGCCAATGGGTTCACTTGTCCATGACCTTAACAGGAACTGAACTGAAATTTTATGTAAACGCAGAACTGAGGCAGATACAGGCAATAAATTTAGGGGAATTTGTATCAACAGACTCATTAACTATCGGCGGTAGATCTTTTTGGTGGGATTGGTGGAACGGTAGCCTGGATGAGATAAAGATTTGGACCAGGCTCTTATCTGACTCTGATATTCAAGATGCAATGGCAATAGGGTCCTTTTTATATGACGATTATCTGTTAGCCTATTGGAATTTCAATGATGGACCCGGAGCCACAACCTTAACAGACCTAAGCAATAGTGGAAACCATGGCACATTGGGTTTTGGTCTTAACTGGTCTATAAATGTTCCGCCCAGTTTAGTTGTAGATCCGAGCCTATTACAATTTGATTTATCACCAGGAGAGAGTGGCTCTAGTTCATTTAACGTAAAAAATATAAACAGTGATACACTGTCTATTCAAATATTGGAAAGTATAGGTTTCATTAGCATAGGAGATAAAATTGAGAATCCATTAATAGTTCCTGAGGTTCCGTTTTCAACTGTCGGAACAACTGTCGGATTTGCGGATGACTATGATGAGGAGTGTGGCTTTGGCACTTCTACATCTGCGGATGTTGTCTATAGACTAAATAGCCCTGGCGCGGAATATGATTTCACACTATGCGGGAACACGGCCTACGATTCAAAATTCTATATTCTTGACAGGTATGGAGATGTTGTAGAAACCGATGCCACAGACTATGGAATCGCCTGTAATGATGATTTTTGTAGTACTCCATCTCATTCTCAATCATTTGTGTCTTATCTGCCAAATATATTTCTAGATTTTGGAACATACTATCTGGTTGTTGATGGCTGGAGCGGGGACGAAGGAACATACACTCTTGATGTTACCTATTCAACCGGCCAGAGCCTAGAGCCAGAACCTTTCACCTATGAAGACAATACGGAATATGATCTTTTTGGATTATTAAACTCTGGTTTTACATTGGAACAGATTCAGTCATACAAAACCCAGTTAGCTGCCGAGAATTATTCCAATGATCCACTAAGAAATTCTATGGACCCAGGAACTTCCAGCAGAGACTCTGACATAAGTTTTAGTCCCAATTCTGTGACACTGCTGCCCGGTGATTCGACTGATATTAGTGTGACCGTTAGCGTTGACTCTGATGATCCTGGTGGTGTTACCGTTATTGGATATGGGTTCTTTGACATGGACACAGTCAATAACTACGGTGATTTTTTCATTTCTAGTAGCGTGCCAGATATTTTCGCACCAGATGCGCCAGCTAATTTGGTATGTAGTCCGGAGGTCGGTCAGATTGGGCTATCGTGGACCGGATCCGAAGAAGGTATCCTAAAATATTATATCTACAGGGGCACAGAAATATCTAGTATAACGAAAATGGACAGCACCGCATTTGGTGACCTTCCACTCTATTCTGATGCCGCAGTCGAGATGGACCAGATGTATTACTATCAAGTCTCGGTTGTTGACATGGCCGGGAATGAAAGTGATTTATCTGCCATAGACAGTGCATCCATTGAGGTTAGGATTGTGATCAATGAGATCATGCAGAACCCATCCTCAGTCAGTGATGATAATGGTGAATGGTTTGAGATATACAATCACGGAAATGTAAATGTCCCATTATTTGGTTGGACCGTGAGGAGCACGGATGATGCAGGAGCATATAATTCCTTTTCGATCACACAACATTTTATTTTGCAGCGTGGGTCGTACTTAGTTTTTGGTAATAATATAAATAGCGCAGAAAATGGTGGCGCCACTGTCAACTATGATTATGGTACCAGTGTGGGCCTAGGTAATAGCACAGATGAGCTGGTGCTATTAAATGAAAATGCGGTCGTTGTGGATAGTGTTTCCTGGGACAATGGTGAGACCTTTCCAGATCCTAATGGAATATCCATGGCACTAATAGATCCAGGCCTGGATAACTTATTGGGCCAAAACTGGCAAGAGTCTGCATCAATATCAATATTTGGTGATGGAGACCTTGGCACACCCGGTCTTGTTAATTTTTATAGTGCAATAGATGTTGAACCGAATTCTATAAACTTTGACACGGTCTATGTTAACGATACTGTGTCCATGGACCTGTTAATCTCGAGCATTGGCTCCTCTCCATTAGCGATTGACTCTGTCTATATAGTTTCTGAGCAGGATCAGTTTAGTGTTTCTTTTGCAGCAGACACTGTGATTGAAACATCTGTGAATCTACCTATTTTATTTACGCCCACTGAGTTTGGCAGGGCCACAGCGAATATGCATATAATATCCAATGACCATGTGACCAGTGACTATAATGTCTCGGTCAATGGGTTTGGGTATTTTTCTAGTGCTGATATTGCCATCAGCAGTAGTGCCATTGATTTTGAAGAGACAATGGTGGGGCAGACAAATACAGTGCCACTAATGATTCAAAATAATGGGGTCATTGACCTGGAAATTGATACAATGTATGTTTCTGAGGATTTTACAGTCTCCGTAAATTCTGGGACAGTTTCACCCGGAGACAGTCTCTCTGTTGGTGTAACATTCATTCCAAATGATTCTCTGACAACATATTCAGGATCGCTCACAGTAGTAAGCAATGATCCGCTTGAGGATACGCTGGTGGTCTATCTTTCCGGATCCAGTATTGAGCCGGGTCCGACTATTGAATTTTCGGATAGTGAACTTCATTTTGGCGTAGAGCTCGATGCAGAGGACACCGTCTCGGCTGAGTTAGTGATATATAATCAGGGCCTTCTCGATCTAGCTGTTGAGGAAATTGACATTACCAATTCAATTGCCAGTCTAAACTTTTGGACTGAATTTTTGGATGCTGTGGTTGAACCGGGCGACTCCGTTTCGATCACTTTTCACTGTCATGGCACGCTGAATACTTATTTTACAAGTGTGACCGCTATTGCGACGACCAATGATGGAGTCTACCCATTGACCTTGAGCCTGGGTGCGGTTGCCTATATCGAAAACAGCGTTATGGAAGTAGGGACCGTGGACACGGTTGATGTGATCATTCAAAATCCAGTTACCTTAGGCGGCCTAAACATCGCACTAGGCTATGACCCAGAGGTACTCTCTTTTCAATCATGGACGGTCACCGATAGGTTGGCAACTCTATCTCATAACCCGGATGACATGAACCTTGACACGGACAATGGTCTACTGGACTTTGGCGCCTTTACCGCATTTGGATTTGGTGTCAGTCCTGGAGATGGACCGGTTCTGAGAGTTAGTTTTAGCACGAACTCAAATTCAGACAGTTCTACCTCTATATTCTTTGAGCATTTGGATGTTTTAAACACAGCCGGAAACCCTATATATGGTGATGCTCCTGTTGTCGATGGAGAAGTCGTAATAACAGATACTCCGCCTCATACTCCAGTGGGACTGGGCCTGACGTTTGACGATTATGTGATCCTTGATTGGCAAGAAAATAGCGAGGGGGATCTGTCCCACTATCTTATTGAAAAAGACTCTAGTGATACATTTTCCTCGGACATGTTATCAACGGTTAGCACAACAGATATAACATTTACAGACAGTGCTTTTTCCGACTATGCGCACATCTACTATAGGCTCTTTGCCGTTGACAATGGAGGCCTGGTCAGTGACTCTGGTGCCGCAGCCTCGATCAATCTGTCGCCGCCACTTGCGCCATCGGGTCTTTCAATAGAATTTGATGAGCAGATACATCTATCGTGGAGCCAAAACGAAGAGGAAAATATTGAATATTATGTTATCGATAGGTCGACCGATTCGTTGTTTATTCTTGACCAATATTTGACCTTTATGACCGCAGACACGTTCTTCGTTGACAGCGCCTTTACGGATGGGTCGACGATTTATTATAGACTGTCGGCTATAAATACCTTCGGAATTACCGGTGAATTTTCTGAGATAGGTTCTATATCGATCTCCTTAAGCACGGCCAATGAAATGATTCCGGTTGAGTTTGCACTACACCAGAACTATCCCAACCCGTTTAACCCGATCACGCAGATCCGCTATGATCTGCCGGAGAATGAATACGTGAGCATCAATATATATGACATCATGGGCAGAAGGATAAGGTCTCTGGTTGGTACTAACCAGGATCCTGGATACAGGTCCATTCACTGGGACGCGACCAATGATCTTGGTCAGGCGGTGTCTGCAGGAATGTATATCTATACGATCCAGGCCGGTCAGTTCAGTCAGACCAGAAAGATGGTGCTTTTAAAGTAGCTAAACTCATAGCCCCCTGTCCTCAGGAGTAAAATGACAAAGGATAATCTTTTGTCAGAGGATTAGGTATAATAAATGATGCCCGAGAGTTGGCCCGCATGCATCCTTGTGTGGATAGTTTTACCTATTAAGATTGGAACTTGTGAGTATATCAGGGTATATTTAAGAGAGCTCGCCGCCACGGAATCCCTCTGAGAGAGTTGTATCAGTATAGGGGATCGGTATGTCCAATAAGTACATCTTTTTTACTCTTTCTATAACCTTTTCAATCATTACAAACTACGTAAACGCTCAGACTCAATTTGAAACCAAAGAAGAGCTCCAGACAGCGGTGAATTTGTGGGTCTCGGATAATACATCAGCCTTAGCTACCTATGGTGAGATCAATACCTGGGACGTATCACTGATAACGGACATGAGTTATTTATTTAGGGATAAAACAACCTTCAATGATGATATTGGTAATTGGGATGTGTCCAGTGTGACGAATATGATTAGGATGTTTAACAATGCATCCAGTTTTAATGGAGATCTTTCAAACTGGGATGTATCCAGTGTAGTAAATATGAGTAGTATGTTTGGTAGTGCTGGCAATTTTAATGGGGATATATCAAGCTGGGATGTGTCCAGTGTAACGAATATGAATCAGATATTTAATCAGGCTACCAGTTTTAATGGTGATATCTCAAATTGGAATGTATCAAGTGTAACGGATATGACTGGGGTGTTTTTTGGTGCTGGCAATTTTAATGGGGATATATCAAGCTGGGATGTGTCCAGTGTAACGAATATGAATGTCATGTTTGCTCAATCAACAATCTTTAATGGAGATATCTCAAGCTGGGATGTGTCCAGTGTAACGAATATGAATCAGATGTTTAGTGGTACCTCTGCTTTTAACCAGAACTTATCAACCTGGGATGTGTCTAGCTTAGTGTATATGCATCGTATGTTTGCTCAATCAACAATCTTTAATGGAGATCTATCAAGCTGGAATGTGTCTAGTGTAATAGATATGGGAGCGCTATTTTATTTCGCTACCAGTTTTAATCAGGATATATCAGCCTGGGATGTGTCCAGTGTAACGGATATGAGTGAAATGTTTGATAATGCAAATGCATTATCCGATATTTATAAATGTTTTATCGATAGTTCATTTTCTACAAATGAAATCTGGCCCTATAATTGGTCTGATTTTTGTGACGCTTATACCTATATCCCAGATGACAACTTTGAACAGGCCCTGATCGATCTGGGCTATGACGACGTATTAGATGATTCTGTGATGACCCTAAACATTAACGCTGTTACTGAATTAGATGTCAGCTCCAAAGAAATCAGTGACCTAACAGGAATTGAGAATTTTATTTCATTAGAAATACTAAAATGTGCAAACAACCAACTAACAAACCTGAACGTGAGCAATAATACATCCTTAACGTACCTTCGTTGCGGTGAAAATCAATTATACAGTTTGGACGTGAGTAATAATCCAGCTTTAACATATTTGAATTGCCGTGTTAATCAATTATACAGTTTGGACGTGAGTAATAATACAGACTTAGAATCACTTAATTGCGAAAATAATCAATTAACCGCTCTGGACGTGAGTAATAATCCAGCCTTAAGTTACCTGAACTGCTATATTAATCAATTAACCGCTCTGGATGTAAGCGCTAACACTGCCTTAACCACCCTGTCCCCGGGTCATAATCAATTGACTACCCTGGATGTGAGCAATAATACAGCCTTAACCGCACTGCAATGCAATAATAACCTATTAACCAGCCTGGATGTGAGCGCTAATACAGAATTAACATTTCTGTATTGCTATTCTAATCAATTGACGAGCTTAGATCTGAGAAATAATCCAGAGCTATTAGACATGAAATGTCAATATAACGATCTGTCCAGCCTCAATCTAAAAGGCCGTCATCCCAGCGAGTATGCGACGATAGAAGCCTTTGAGAACTGGTCGCTGGAGTGTGTGGACGTGCTCGATCCGGAGTGGGCCTTTTATAACTGGGAGGAATATTTTGACCGGGACGTTCAGTTTGAGTTTATCTGCGGCTCGGAAGGCAGGTCACAGTGGCACGTGTCAGTGAATGGTTCAAATAATACCGGTGATGGATCACAAGAAAACCCACTGGAAACGATCCAGCTGGCGATTGATATATCGTCAAATGGAGACAGTGTGACAGTAGGCCCTGGTGTTTATAATGAAAATATTAGCTGGTTCAATAAGAACCTTACGATTATGGGTGCCGGCTCTGAGGAGACCATTATTGATGCACAGCAGCTGGACAACGGAGTCAGAATCCAGAATATTGGTAATACCAGTCTTTTTGAGGGTTTTACGATTAAAAATGGTACCACTGTTTTTGAAGACTGGCCCTGGGCTAATGGTGGCGGCATCTGCATGATCAATAGCCACGCTACCCTAAGAGATATTATTGTTGAAGACTGTGTTCTTCAGGATCAGGACTGGGATAGTGGCAACGGTATTTTCGTTGGTGAATCCTCCTCTTTATTTGAAGATGTGATCGTAAGAAATAATGAAGGCGGGGGAATCTTTCTCCATGCCTCTGACAGCTACCCGATGTTAAAACATGTGACAATAGAGGGCAATACCAATGGTTTTGGTATGCAGGTCTATGACACCGGAGTAATGATGGACAGCTCGGAAGTAGTGAATAATCCTGCAGGTGGTATCTGGTATACAGGTGTAGGCTTCAATCCTTCTGTCTATAGCAACAGTCTGTTTCACAATAATGGATCTGAAGGCTCTCAATTTGGCGCAATTGAAATAAAGAACAGTGGGGCAACCGCAACTTTTGATAATTGTACATTTTATGGAAATCAAAGTTATGCTGATGGTTCTGATATATACTCTGAGGGTTTATATTTTAATGATGAGTACTATGGCAATGACATTACCATTGTGAGCTCTGTCTTTTATAATGAGCAGGAGTCTTCCATATACCTTCAGCCTACGGACTATGCGGACACATTGAATATTTCATATTCTAACTTATTGACTGCAGAAAGTATTCACTCAGACAATGTAAACTATATTGAAATAGGAGACGGAATGGTCTATGGTGATCCTCTGTTTTGTGATGCGGAAAATGGAGACTATAGTATTAGCCTTGTTTCTCCGTTGATCGGTGCAGGATCAGAAGGTAATAGTATAGGTGATCTGGAAATCGGTTGTGGAATAGAGCCGATCATTACAGAGGTAACCGATGTGCCCGATGATCAGGGAGGCTGGGTCTATCTCGGCTTTAGCAGATGCGGGTATGATCAGG
>Ga0208522_1001617_pt1 | contig 14353 bp, 14 predicted proteins | sample ETNtaG_25_FD_185763 | JGI IMG/M metagenome (GOLD analysis project Ga0208522, IMG submission 185763) | Marine microbial and viral communities from oxygen minimum zone, Eastern Pacific Ocean - ETNP201302SV86 (SPAdes) (version 2) | ecosystem: Environmental > Aquatic > Marine > Oceanic ... | reverse complement strand
TGAGAATTCTTTTATCCGCTCTCCAGCAGCAATTATGGCCGCAATATCAGGTGGGGCCTTGGCAGTTTCTGCTATTCTAAATCCTAGCAAGGTTACTGGGTTGAGCCTCTGCCCAATTTTTCATCTAACTGGAGTAGAATGTCCCTTTTGTGGGATGACTCGTTCTTTTGTTTCAATTACTCATGCTCGTTTTTCTGAAGCGTTAGATTACAATCTAGGGTCTCCGTTAATCTATGGGGCATTTGTTTGGATGCTATTTGCATCAATTAGGGATTTGAGGAATGGTCAATACAAAGATATTCCATTAACCCCTAAGTGGTTGTATAATTCGTGGCTTGTGCTAACAATACCTGTATTTGTATGGCTTTTTTGGAGCCGATGGTTAAGTAATTTGTTTTGATTACTTTACTAGAGGCATTCCATTGGAATCAGTCATGCTACCGGTTACTATCATAATTAAGTCAATTAACCACCAAATTCCACAACCACCAAATGTAACTAACTTGAGTATACCAAGTAAAGTGTGGCCAAGGTAAAATCTGTCAACTCCCAAACTACCTACGAAAATAGATAGTAGTAAAGTTACCATCCAATCCTTTCCTTGGGGGGCAACTCCCATTGCGTTTGACATGGAGGTGGCTGCTCCGGTTACTCCCATATTTGTTGCAACGCCAGGTGCCATTGCTGGTGCAGGAGCCGGTGCAGGAGCCGGTGCAGGTGCTGCAGGAACAAATCCTGGGAAATGTTGCTGCGTGTATTGTAATGCACTGTCAGGCGTGTGCCCTTGTGCTATCAGTCCATCATAGTATTCTTGTGCGCCACTCATGTTATCACTATATCTCGGATAACTGGTTTGCATTTGAATACATCTGTTTGATGAAATATGAATTAAAAAACTAAAATTGTTTGGTATTAGGGGTAATTTGATAATATTAATATTTTCCAATTAGTAAATATATGGAGGGTAGTATGTGGGTAATAGTGAAAAGTAGTACTAAGGTCGCCGGTCAAGAACAGAGTGACATCTGTCCTCCCTCATAGGTGAGAAAAATGCACCAACACTTACAAGATGTTTATGAAAAAGTGAAACAAAGAGACCCTGATCAACCTGAATTCCATCAGGCTGTTTTAGAGGTGCTTGAGTGTTTGAGCCCTGTAGTTGAGGCTCGCCCTGAATTAATTGAAGAGAATATCTTCCAAAGGGTATGCGAGCCCGAACGTTTAGTTCAATTCAGAGTTCCATGGATTGATGATGAAGGAAAAATCCAGGTTAACAGGGGATTCCGAATTCAGTTTAATGGTTCTATAGGGCCTTACAAGGGTGGATTGCGATTTCACCCATCCGTTAATCTTTCAATCCTGAAGTTCCTAGCTTTTGAGCAGGTATTCAAAAACAGTTTGACAGGACTCCCAATGGGTGGTGGAAAAGGAGGCTCCGATTTTAACCCCAAAGGCAAGTCTGACAAGGAAGTGATGAAATTCTGTCAATCATTTATGACTGAATTACATCGCCATATTGGTGCGGACACAGATGTGCCTGCCGGAGATATTGGTGTGGGTGGCCGTGAAATTGGCTATCTTTACGGCATGTACAAGAAATTACGTAATGAGTTCACTGGGGTACTAACTGGTAAAGGCCTGTCATACGGCGGGTCTCTTATTCGTCCAGAAGCAACAGGATATGGCTTGGTATATTTCGTAAGGGAGATGCTTGCTGTAGATGGTGAATCATTCGAAGGCAAATCAGTTTCTATTTCAGGTTCAGGAAATGTTGCTCAGTTTGCTTGTGAAAAGGTAACACAATTAGGTGGTAAGGTGGTCACACTTTCTGATAGTAGTGGATTCATCCACGACCCTGATGGGATTGATGCAGACGAGTTGGCTTGGATCATGGATCTCAAAAATGTACACCGTGGAAGAATCAAGGATTACGCTGCACATCGTGGTTTAAATTATACACCTCGCGATAAAAATTCGGATTCAAATCCTATTTGGGAAGTTCCAGTTGACATCGCCCTACCTTGTGCAACTCAGAACGAGTTGAATGGCAAGGATGCACAACATTTGGTGGATAATGGCGTCAAATATGTTGGTGAAGGTGCAAATATGCCTTCAACTCCTGAAGCAGTGGATGTATTCCATAAAAACGGTGTGAAATTTGCTCCTGGAAAAGCATCAAATGCTGGCGGGGTTGCTACATCAGGCCTTGAGATGAGTCAAAACAGCCTTCGTATGCCATGGGTGCGAGAAGAGGTGGATGCTCGTTTAGACGCTATCATGGTTGGAATTCATCAGAAGGCATATGATACGGCAAAGAAGTATGGTCAGCCAGATAATTATGTGTTTGGCGCTAATATAGCAGGATTTGAGAAAATTGCTGAAGCCATGATTGCTCAAGGTTCATGGGGCTGAAATTACAAATCAGACTGCAGTAGGGGCGACATGGTCGTCATCTTTGTCGGAGTCATCATTAATTCGGTTCCATACTCCAGACATCAATACATCATGATGTTCTTTGCAGTAATGGAATCTACGGTAAGCCTCTCTAAAAGAGTAAGCCTTCTTTCCAGTAGCGACCAAGTAACCCTCTGGTGAAAGCCTGCTGGTAATTCCCCCCTCAGCTTCACAACCGGGATAATCACAGCGAGGACTACTGACTTTTGGCGTTTCATTTTCTTCAGTCATGCATCCCCCTCCGGTGTAATCTTTACAGTGCTGGTTATTTGTCTTACTCCTCAGGTTCAATTACAGGCTCAATAACGACTAGAGGCAAATTTGCTTCAATAGTAGATCCGGGCTCACAATTAACCTCAATTACCGTTCCTGATATGGGTGCTGCTACTTCGTTTTGCATTTTCATTGCTTCTAGAATTAGAATTACGTCACCTTCAGATACATTGTCTCCAACTTCCACTTCTACTGTGATTATTTTACCAGGTATGGAACTAGATACTACTCCAGATTTCTTCCTCTTTTTAGTAGAACGCCTTTTTTTATCTGCTTTCGCAGGAGTTCCTTCTACTTCAATTACGAAAGTCTCTCCCTCTACAGTAGCTTTCCATGAATTGCCATCAGGCTCTAAATCTACTTCAAAGGTCTGACCATCAATAGTTACTGTCCGTTTATCACCCAACTATCTCACCTCCATGTAGACCTCTTTGTTCGACTGTGTGCAAGACTCATCAGACCCATTGCGGTTCGGCGATGATCCTGCGCCCATGCACTACCAAGTTGTCTCCCGACTTTCGATTTGCCATGATCTTCTTCGATAGGAATCGTAAGTACAGCCATTATTGCTGCAAGTTTTCTTAGGTTAGTACGTTCATCAGAAATATTGTCCTTCTTAATCTCAATATTTGTTATTGATTTGTCACTCTCGACATTATTTTCAAATTCTTCAATATCTGTTAGAGGCCCCCGCGCAGATTGGAGAATCTTGTTTAGTGAGCCACTGTATGAGTCGTCATTCATCATTACAACCTCACAAGGGTATGTTTCCATGCTTTCTAGCGGGGCGCTCTTCCTGTTTTTCTAGAAGCATGCCTAGTGCTTTGCATAGTTTTTCGCGGGTTTTGCTAGGTTCAATTACGTCATCTAGATATCCTAGAGCTGCTGCTTTGTACGGGTTAGCAAATAAATCACCATATTCTTCAACCAAGCGTTCACGTTCTTGTTCTGGGTTACGAGCTGATTTGATTCTATTTCTATGAATGATTTGAACAGCACCATCAGCTCCCATTACAGCAAGTTGTGCTGTTGGCCATGCAATGTTGTAGTCTCCTCTAATGTGCTTTGAGCACATCACATCATATGCTCCACCGTAGGCTTTACGCATGATAACAGTCATTTTGGGTACTGTTGATTCAGAGTATGCGTAGAGAAGTTTGGCACCATGACGGATGATCCCACCCCATTCTTGATTTGCTCCGGGGAGGAATCCAGGAACATCGACAAGAGTCAATAGCGGGATATTGAAAGCGTCGCAGAAGCGAACAAATCTAGCAGCTTTTACTGAAGCGTCAATATCAAGACATCCTGCCAATACTTTAGGTTGGTTACCCACAATTCCAACTGTTTGCCCATCTAAGCGACCGTATCCAATTACTATATTACGGGCAAAATCTGCTTGGACTTCAAGAAAAGCCCCATCATCAATTATTTCAGAAATCACATCAATTACATCATATGGTTTTAGTGGGTCCTCAGGGACCATTTCCTGAAGTTTTTCACATGATCTATTTGCAGAGTCTTTAGTTGGTTTATGCGGAGTTTTTTCTAGATTATTTTGAGGTAGATGGGATACAAGATCTCTTGCAAAATCTAGTGCATCCTCATCATCTGAAGCAGTAAAGTGTGTCACTCCAGACATGGAGGCATGAGTGGATGCACCTCCCAATTCCTCAAATGAGACCTCTTCATTGGTCACTGTTTTGATAACTTCAGGACCTGTGATAAACATGTGAGCTGTTTTGTTTACCATGATGACAAAATCAGTAATTGCTGGACTATAAACAGCGCCTCCAGCGCAAGGCCCCATGATAATACTGATTTGGGGGATGATTCCACTTGCTCTAACATTACGGAAGAAAATCTCAGCGTAAGAACCTAGACTCGCAACACCTTCCTGAATTCTTGCTCCTCCACTATCGTTTAGTCCAATGACAGGTGCGCCAGTTTTCATTGCCATATCAAGAACTTTGCAGATTTTTAACCCGTGCATTTCCCCTAGGCTACCTCCATAAACAGTGAAATCCTGTGCGAAACAGTATATTGGTCTGCCATCAATAGTTCCATGTCCAGTTACTACGCCATCTCCTGGAATTACATTCTGATCCATGCCAAAGTCGCGACAACGGTGTTCCACAAGAGTATCAATTTCTTGAAAAGAGCCATCGTCAAGCAATCTTTCGAGTCTTTCCCTAGCAGTTAACTTGCCTTTGGCATGCTGAGTATCTACTCTTTGAACACCGCCGCCAGCTTCAGCAATGGCCTTCCTACGCCGCAAATCGCCCAGCCTTTCCTCGGTTGATTCCATTCCGCTCAACTCGCAGGTGACTACACCAGCCAATAGACTATGCGGCTAAAGGTAATCATCATTGTATCGGATTAGGGGGTCGCTCAATTGAAAGGGGGGCATCTACTCGACAACTTGAGGATGGCCATGCGGATTGTGATTGCCAAACCAGGTCTTGACGGTCATGACCGTGGTGCAAAGGTAGTAGCGCGCGCCTTGAGAGATGGCGGACATGAGGTAATTTACACCGGCCTTAGACGAACACCTGAGCAAATTGTTCGTACAGTTTTGGATGAAGATGCAGACTTATTGGGCCTCTCAAGTCTTTCAGGTGCTCATGCTTTCCTTTTTCCTAGGATTTGTGAATTACTGATAGAAGCGGGTTGTGGCGATGTGACGGTTTTTGGTGGTGGTATTATTCCTGTAGATGAGAGGTCGGCTTTATTTGATGTTGGAATGAGAGCTATTTTTGGACCTGGTACAAAAATGCAGGAAATGAACGATTTTGTCAGTGAAGTTAGCAACAGAGTGGAATCAGGCGAACCTGTAGGAGTCGGTGAAGGCGGCGATTGGGTCTGGTCTGGGGCGTGAGCATTTGACTGAAACCCTTCTTGGTAAGGCAATAGCAGGCGAGAGAAGGGCATTGGCAAAATTGCTTACTGCTGTCGAAAATGGAGAAATAAACAGAGAATCACTTGGTATTGAAAACCATTTAGATGATGGGACAATTATCGGATTAACTGGTGCCCCTGGAGTAGGTAAGAGTTGCTTGATTGAGAAGTTACTTTCACAATGGTCTAGTGATGGCTTGAAGGTAGCAGTTATTGCAGTAGATCCTTCTTCTCCACTATCTGGCGGGGCACTATTGGGTGATCGAGTAAGGATGGATTCAGCCGATAGCGACCTAAATGTATTCGTGCGCTCATTTGCGACAAGGAATCAACCAGGTGGGCTTCCTGTAACTGTTGGTTTGGCTGCTAATCTAATGAGGAACTGTGGTTATGACTATGTTCTCATAGAAACTGTTGGTGCAGGTCAAGCGGAAATCAGAATCGTCTCATTTGCAGATAGGGTTGTTCTAGTAGAATCTCCATCTAGGGGGGACCAAATCCAAGCAGAAAAAGCGGGTGTGATGGAACTAGCAGATCTAATTGTTGTCAATAAATCAGATTTGGAAGGCTCAGAACGAGCTGCAAGTGAAATCTCCATGGCTTTGGAAATTTCAGGCAACCCTCCACCCGTACTCTTGGCGTCTGCAAAAACTGGTGCTGGGATTAGTGATTTTGCCCTTCAACTGCAGAACATACCGGTCAAGCGTGGTGCCGAAGTGGCGCGTGCGCGCGAAAGGCTACTATCTGCATGGGATTCGGCGTTACTATCAAGGGGAGATATCTCAGAGGTCCTCAATAACTTAGCATGTGGGGATGAATCAGCACAAGAGTGGGTCGAGCAAAATTTGAGGTGGTTTGATGAATGAAACAATAATTCTCGATGAGGATTCGTATGAAGCAGACCACGTTAAGCACAGTGTAGGTGGGATGAGTGGGCACCTATTGAGGCGCGCTACGCACCTAAGTTTGGCATTTATTCCGTGGCTCTACTATTGGCATGGTGAAACGATTGCTGGATTTATTGGTATAAGTCCACGAGATTTTGTAATAATTGTAGTCGCTATACTTGTTGTCGCAGAACTTGTTAGATTGAAAATTGGCTTCACCATTATAGGGCAACGAGCCTATGAGGCGCATCAATTGAGTGCACTTTTCTGGGGTGCTATTTCTGTGGGTTCCGCTCTAATTATTTCGCCTTTGGCTGGTGTGATGGGTGCTGCATTTGGTTTACCGTTGATTTTAGGTTTAGCCTTCGGGGATCCTGTTATGGGGGAAACTCGCAGAGCCGATAAAGAGCCAAAATTGGTATTTATCGCAGGTTTATTGACCGTTTATGTTGTGTGGCTTTGTTCATGGCATTTCCTAGGAACGCCTCTTTTATTTGCATTAATTATGCCACCCATTCAGGTTGCATCTGAATGGCCTAGGTTGCGTTGGATTGATGATAATGGTACGATGGTTTTGATTCCCCTTTTGATTGTGGTAATGCTTTCATATGTTGTTTAGATTATCACATCAAATTATATTTTTGTCGTTACCCAAGGGTTATGGTTAAAATCCAGTTGCTACTCGACAACATGATGACAGACCAAGTATTACAGGACGACGCTCCGCCACAGAGTCTCTATCTGTTGACATATGCAGTAGCTCTAGCAGTTACTTTCGTAATCTGCGTAATCTATTGGTGACCTTTAGACATCCCTTTTTACACGCATTGATAGCGAGTGAGCACGGCGGTAGTATTGCATGTGCGGCATAGTTGCGATTCTAGGCGTTGGCGACTTGGTCCTTGCTCAGCGCATGGTCGCCACAATTTCTCACAGAGGCCCAGATGGTTTGGGGACATGGGGTGATGATGTCTGTTCGCTTGGTCACGCACGACTTTCAATTGTCGATGTCGCTGGTTCCAACCAACCTATAGGTTCTGAACATGGGTGTTGGTTAGTTCAAAATGGTGAAATATACAATTTCCATAGCCTTCGCGAGAAGTATACTGGATACCAATGGCGTACTAAAGGAGACGGGGAGTCAATACTTGCATCTCATAAATCTCAAATCAATTCTTCAATTAATAAAATTGAGGTAGGCCGATCTTCACAGGTTGGTTGGGTAAGGAGAACTGCTAATGCTGATCAAATTGGGAACCCTGCACAAAGGCATATTGAGTGGGTATCTCAACTTGATGGGATTTGGGGATTTACATTATGGGACTCCAAGTCACAAGAATTGATACTTTGTCGTGACCCACTAGGTGTCAAGCCGTTGGTAAGAACTATGACTAAGTCGGGGGAACTTTTGGTTGCTAGCGAAGCAAAGGCGTTTCGTGCCCACCCTGATTATACACCGAAAATAGATGAAAATGGAATGTTGGCGCGCATTGCCTTTGAATACTCACTTGATGAAACAACTCTCTTTGAAGGTGTATCGCAGGTTGCTCCTGGAACCATAGAGACATGGGGTTTGGATAGTGAGGGGAGAGCTACTCTTACTGGTGTTGCAACATATTCTAATGACATAGTAAAACCAGGTGATAGTTGGGATTCTAGTGTTAATGCTGAATCCCTGCTAGATTCTCTTTGTGTTAGTATCAAGGATCGATTGATGTCAGATGTCCCTCTTGGAATTATTCTCTCAGGTGGTTTAGATTCAAGCATGGTTGCCGGACTTGCTAACAAGGCAGCGGAATTAGCAGGGCAACCAGTTCCAGAATGTTGGACAGTGGCAGAAAGTGAAGATAATCCGGATTTTCTTGCTGCAGAAGAGGTGGCTGCTACTCTTGACCTTGGACACCATAAATCGATTATTGACAGCGATTCATTCTGGAGTAATTTGCCCTCTTTGTCTTGGCATGGAGAAGATTTGGATATTTCAGTACTTTTTTTCCAACCACTTTTTGAAAAGATGGCAGCAGATGTAACTGTCGGATTATGTGGGCAGGGTGCTGATGAATTACATGGGGGATACCCTCGATACCGTAACCTTGCTGAACATAGTAATTTGATATCTTCTCGTCTTTCTGCAAGTAGGCACCCCTTTGCTGAAAAGTTGGTCACAAATATTGGTTCAGCGGCTCCACAAGGAAAGGGTCAGCCTTGGCGAGCAAATAATCACAATCCGGCTAAGAGGTTTGCTGATTTATCCTCCACATTGCAATTTGAGATGGATCATGGACAATTGACAAATTTCCAACTTCGTCTAGTTGATAGGCACAGCATGGCTCACGGACTAGAGGTAAGGGTTCCATTCCTTGGGGCCGCACACCGTGAGGAATCTCATACAATTCCAATTGATTGGAGGGTGCGGGGCAACAAAGAGAAGTTGGCATTGAGGGCAGCAGCAGCATTGACTAACCTTCCCAATTCTATTGTCAAACGACCAAAATTGCCTGCGGGGACAGCAACCACGCCCACTCTTCTCAATGATTTACTTAGAGAATTGAGGCCACATGCCGATGAGTGGTCATCGAGACATCCAAAATTAGAAAGGATTCTCCGTACACAACCAGATATGGCAATTGGTCTTAGGTTGTTTGAGTCATTACACATTACAGATGGTGGGATTGGCAGAGAACAAAAGGGATTGTGGGATTTGCTTGAAGATATTGATTGAGGTGAAAAAATGAGTGAATATCGTGGCCCCAATTTGTTATCTAAATATTCTAATTTACTTGAAGAAAGTCACAATAAGTTAGTCTCATGGTTCGCAGAAGAGAGAGCAAAACAACCTATGCCCCTATACGCTTCAGTAGATATCAGGGACGCAGGTTGGAAAGTTGCTGCAGTAGATGCAAATGCCTACCCTGCTGGATTCAATAATGTCGGTAAGTCAGATAGGGAGTACCTGTCTAAACAGTTGCAAGAGTGGTTAGTAAGTGAACACCCACATGCGAGTTGGCTCCACATTTGGCCAGAGAAACACACTAGGAACAAGGGCTATGTTGAGAACTTAATTGTGTTACGTAGTTTACTCTTGAAATGTGACTGTAAGGTTACTGTAGGTTCAAATGATTTGTCTGAATTTTCAGAGTTAGAGGGTATTTCAGGGACCCTAGAATTATCTAAAACCATAGCTGATGGTATTCTCAAAGTGGATGGCGAAACACCAGACGTATTGATACTCAATAACGATTTGAGCCATGGGCCAATTGAAGGGATTGGGGATATCCCTGTAGCTCCACCCCAAGCAATGGGGTGGTTTCAAAGGCGCAAATCAAGCCATTTTAGGAATGTCCAATACTATATTGACAAGGCCGCAGATATTATTGGAATAGATCCCTGGTTACTAGGTACTCATTGGTTTGTGAGTGAAGATAAGTGTCTAGAAAAGGAAACTTGCAGAATCGAACTTGCTGCACAGGTTGACTCATTCCTTGATTTCCTCCGTGAAAAATATGATAGTTATGGTATAGAGGGGGAACCAGTAATATTTGTGAAAAATGATTCTGGAACATATGGTTTAGGAATCATAGAGATTTCTAGTGGCGAAGAGTTGTTGAATATCTCAAATCGTAAGGTGAATAAATTGACCTATGGTAAAGGAGGTAGTGAAGCGGTAGATTTTCTATTGCAGGAGGGTGTACCTACTGTATTGAAAATTGGAGATTATGTGATTGAACCTTGTACTTATGGTGCGGGAGGGCGTAGTTGTGCAACATTCTATAGGGCTAATGCTAAGAAGGGTGAAATGACAAACCTGAATACTCCTTCAACCGTATTTCTTACATCAGAAGAGGTCCAATCTCAACCTGGTGGGGGAGAGATAATTGCTGCTGTTGATAACTGGCATGCTCTAGTTGCGGAGTTGGCGATGTTGGCAATGGCTACTGAACTTGCAGAACTAACTAGTGATTAGATTCATTCAGTATCCTGTACTTTCTCATTTTCTTCTGAAGAATCTTCAGAGTCAGATTTGGATTTCATTCCAACAATCTCATAATTTGAGGGGAAAAGTGCCACCAATACTCCAGCCAACAAAGTGGCAATACCCCAGTAGAATCGTTGTTGAACAATCATCATTTCAAATGCAATAACTACCAACAGAAGGCCTCCAAGGTTGGAGACCCAAACAAGTGTTTTGAAGGTGGATAGGGAAACTCCCTTTTGGTGTTGTGAGCGGTATGGTCCAAACTCAGCACCAAATCTTACTGGATCATTTTCTTCACTCATTTTATCACCTATCAATCATTGTAATGGCATTTGTAGGGCAGGCATTAACGCATAGAATACAACCAGTACAGTTATCTCGCAGAATCTTTGCCTTCTTATTTCTTTCAATTTCAAGTTCGGGTGTGCGTAAAGGGACATCATAGAGTTCAATCGCCTTATCATCACAGACTAGTATGCATTGGTCGCACCCAATGCATTGATCCAAACTTACGAAAGCAACTACTTCTTCACCTTCTTTAATACCGGAAATCATTTTTTCCTGCATCGATTTCATACTCGTTTTGATTCTTGCAGCTTCCTTTTGCCGCTGCTTGTTTAGTTCATCAAGCCGAGTCATGTGAACAATCCTTCAGGGGCATTTGATATGAAAGGTCGCTTATTGAACTTAAAATAAGGACAAATCAGGCTACTGCTTCATCCTGCGAGGTGTTTTTACTGACTTCAGTTGCACTTGAGCCAAGTTTCTTTTTATCTTCCAATTGGCGAGCTAGGAATGATACTATATCTGTAATCTCAAAGTTGTGAGCAGGGTCACCTTCAAACTTTAGACATTCAAAGTGTGAGACGCATTTAGGGCAAGATGTTAGCATTACATCGGCACCCACCTCATTCACCTCATCGAATCTTTGGACTCTGATTGCTCGACTATCTTCATTGCATGACATCATACTTGAAACACCGCAGCAGAGTGCTTCTTCATGGTGGTGAGCCATCTCAACCATGTTGACTCCTTCGACATTTTCAATCAGTTTTCTAGGCTCATCATAGATGTTCATTTGTCTACCAAGCCTACATGGGTCGTGGAATGTGACAGTCATTCCTTCCTCGGCAGCAAGGTCTAGATCGAATCCGTTTTCGGTCAAGAATTCTGTAGTATGCATTACCTTGATTCCCTCAAGTTCGTAATCCATTGCAAATGTATGGAAACACTCTGCACAACTGCTGACAAGAGTATCTATCCCACTATCTTTCAATTTTTCTTGATTGAAAGCCTTCAACTTGTCAAATACATCTTCTCTTCCTTGCCATTTTTGGTCGTGTCCACAGCACTTCATGAAGTCACGTCCTAAGTATGAAACATCAACCCCCATTTCTTCAAAGAGTGTGAAAGCTGCAGTAGTAGTTTCTCCAAGATTCATGTCTCCTTTATTCAAATGACTGAAAACCATATCTTGGTCAAGATAATCTACACACCCAGGATAGTATCCTACATTAGACATAATTGGATAGTCGTCTGCTGAGATGAAACTCTCATTTGATTCATCTTCTGCTTCAGCAGTCAGAACAGCCTGTAGTACGCTGTGAGGGATATTTGATGCAGGTGGTCCACCAACATTCAAATTTCTACGAATATCAATGTAGGAATCGTAGTCAACTAATTGTGGGCATGCACTGGTGCAGGCGCCACAGGTCAAACATGAATACATAGGGACTCCATCATCCTCGTTGTTCCATGTGTTGTAGATAATATTCAGTTTATCTCCTCCAGTGAATAATCTAACTGGACAAGCGTCATCACATAGGTCGCATCCATAACATTTGTTCAATTCATATTCATATCCACGAGCCATGCCTCGAAGTAGAACGTAAATCATTGCCCCTAGTGCAAGAGGTGGGATGAATAGAGAGTATGTCAATTTGGCATCGAGACTTTTTGGATTCTGGTGGTAGGTGGGGTTACTCATTGTTAGCGTTTCAAGACTTGAGTCAGTAATTCCTGCTAGGGCAAGTTCTGTTCCGTTTGTCCTATCTAATGCCATGCCAGTGTCTGGATTGAGTAGTAATGGTTGGAAAACCGTTACTGCCGCAGTAGCATCTACCTGAACAGTTGAGTTACCAGAGTCGAATGCTGAATTCATTACCATTGTGACTGAATATTCTCCTGGTGTGATATCGAAAGACTTGGAGGTACAAGTGGCTCCCTCTTCAAGGTCACCAGATAATGATGCGATATTAGAGCCACTAGAATCAAACACATTGATGTCCATGTTGTGGTCTCCAGCCTTTCTCAAACTAGTTCTAAAGGTGCAACCAAGATCCATGGTCAAGTCATCAACACCTATGTCTTCAACGGTGAGTGTGTATGAGTTATCAGTTGTTGAATCACCTGCAAAACTAAGCACTTCTGTGAATCCATTAACTCCACCGGTGATATCTCCATTAGAGGTGTGAGTCTGAACATGATTATTGGCATCAGAAAAATCAATTAGCGTATATTGAACTGGTTGATATATCCCCCAATTCATCCAATACTTAGCAGGTAACAAACAATACCCTCCACGTTCTTCAGCATCTTCTCCAGTAAACTTGGAGTTTTCCCAAAGTGCATTTCCAGAACTTGCACCATAGGTAAGGCAATTTTCTTCCATATTTTCCCAATCATGTCCTTCATCGTTCATCAGAAGTGTGTCAACTGGTTGATTACGGAGAGTTGCTAATTCATCTACGTCATCCATTGCCCCAAATCCACCAATATCCCAGAATCCACCTTCGTACACGGGCCACGATACAACGGATAGAAGTACGGCGATAATCAGTGCTCCAAGAGCAACCCTCTTTCCTACTTTAGGTGATGTCCTTGTGCCTCTCGCTTTGAGCAAGTACCACTTGCCAATGAAATAGATGACAATCCATATCAGTATTCCAGTGAGAATCCATGGTATTGCATTGAAGACATCAGCAATCCATGGTTCTCTAACTCCACAACTTAGGCCATTATGCGAGTTGAACTGGCAGAAATCGGTTCTATTTTTCCCGTACAATAGAAGAAATATATTGATGGAGAACACGCTGATGAACCAAACGTGTGCCAAGTAAATTACACCCGCAGTGGCAAACCAAGGATCTTCAACACCACGTTTAGCACGACCTCCTAGGAAAGGTGGTAGTGCGAGAATACCTACTGGGAATCCAGTGAGGAACGCACCCCACCATCCAGCATTCCATGAAATCACAGGGGTGCCAAAGAAGTTTCCAATAATATCAGGCAAAGGTATGTCGAATTGTGGTAGATATTCGCCCCATCTTAGGTATCCGTAAGAAAATAGAACATACCAATCAGGGAATACGAAACCGGCTTGAGCAAATGGGTCAGCAGCGCTGTGCAATGGAGGGGGGATTAACCATGAATAGAATGTTAGTACGGCTACCATGGCCATGAGGACAAGTGTATCTCTAAGGACTTCGTGAGGCCATAGTGGGTGGCCTACAAAGGTGCGTTCACGCTTCTTTTCTGCTTCTTGCAGGTTTTCCTTTTCGCGCATATATACGTCTGCAATGCGGCCGAAATTGTCTATCATTCCCATATTGATTACCTCCTATCAATGCGGCTCCGCAATTCCCTGCACCCATACTATGAAGAGATGGATGATGATTAATCCAGTTACAATAACCGGTAAGATGAAGACGTGAAGGAAGTACATTCTTGTTACTGTGGCTCCCGATAGGGAGGTTCCACCAAACAACATGATTGCCATCCAACTACCAATTAGTGGGGTTGATTTCGCCATGGCAATCCCTATTGTTGCGGCTCCGAATGCTAGTGCATCCCACGGTAATAGGTA
>Ga0208522_1001616_pt1 | contig 14355 bp, 10 predicted proteins | sample ETNtaG_25_FD_185763 | JGI IMG/M metagenome (GOLD analysis project Ga0208522, IMG submission 185763) | Marine microbial and viral communities from oxygen minimum zone, Eastern Pacific Ocean - ETNP201302SV86 (SPAdes) (version 2) | ecosystem: Environmental > Aquatic > Marine > Oceanic ... | reverse complement strand
GCGTCGTCGCCTGCGTCGTCGGCTAGGCCGGTGCGGACGATCACAAGCGGGCAGGGGCTGTGGTGGGCGATGGCCTGGCTGACCGAACCGAGCCGCAGGCCGGCGAATCCACCCCGGCCGCGGTTGCCGACGACGAGCATGTCAGCTCCCTCAGCGATCCGCATCAGGGTGTCGGCGGCGCGACCCTTGACCAGGGTACGGCGGACCTCCACGTCGGGATGACCAGCGGCCTCGATGGCTGATTCGATGACGTCGCCCTGCATGCGCTCGATCTCGGTGATCAGGTCGAAGGAGTCGAGCGGGACGTAGCCGAGGTCGGGGGCTGCAGGCACGTAGGTGGGGGAGTAGGCCGTAGCGACCTCGACGACCGTGTCCCGGAATGCCGCCTCTTCGAGGGCCCAGATGAGGGCAGCTCGGGCATATCCGGATCCTTCGACCCCGACGACGATGCGTCGCTCAGGCATTGGTGCCTCCCTGGTGTCTCGAAGCCGGCGTCAATTCGGGACGCCTGTGGCGATGGTATCCGAGACGCTGATCCTGATGTTCAGATGAGCGCACCGGCGACCTTGTCGGTCGCCTTGTCCTCGGAGATGTTCAGGGCGAAGGCCAGCTCGGACACGAGGACGTTGTGGGCCTTCGTGTAGAGGGTCTTCTCGCCGGCGGACAGGCCCTTGGCGGCCTCCCGGAGGGCGAGGTTCCGGACGACCTCCGCTACCTGGTAGACGTCGCCGCTCTTGAGCTTCTCCTGGTGGTTCTTGAATCGTCGCGACCAGTTCGCCGGTTCACGGACGTCGCGCTTGCGAAGCACTTCGAAGAGGTCCTCGACGTCGGCCTTGGCGATGGGCCAGCGCATGCCGACCTCCTCGACCATGTCGACCGGGACCGAGAGTGTCATCTCGCCGTGCGCCATCTGGAGTACGAGGTATTCGCGCTTCTCGCCGAAGGCCTCGCGTTTCTCCTTCTTCTTGATGATGGCGGCACCATGGTGCGGGTAGACGACTTTGTCGCCGGGCTTGAAGGACACAGGAGTCTCCGTGGGGGCAGTCTGGGCTACAGGGGGAAGGGGGACCCTTGAGGATACCGGGCAGCCGGTGGCCTCGGTCGGGGTGTCAGGCCCCGAGACGCTCGCGGGCCAGGCGGCTGCGCTCGAGGAGGTGCTCGGGAACACCGTGGCTGTTGCCCGTTGCAGGCCCGTCGGCACCGTCGTCGGCATCGGCGCTGTCCGTACCGTCGGCCAGGTCGGTTCCAAGTGCTACCGCTTCGCGGTCAATTTGGAACTGTGGCCAGTCCCGTCGCTGCGCCAACTGCTCATGTCCGACACCACCGAGGTCGATCCCATTGTCGAACGACACCCAGTACCGGTACCAGGAGACCCCGTTGGCCACCCGCACCTTTCCGCCCGTTCCCTCCGGAACACCCGGAAGGTCGACGGCGGCGACGACCCTGGCAAAGCGTCGGATGGGTTGGGTGCGGTCGATGGTTCGGGGCATGAGGTCTCCCTGGATGCAGCAGTTGTGTGGAATCTAGTGGTGGGGTGCCTGCAGCAGGCGCTTCAGGCACCCAATCGGCGTCCGGTCACCACGGCGTCGAGCACCACCTGTACCAGGTCGTCGATGGCGACGTCTTCGTTGTCACCTGTCGAGCGACGGGTGAACTCGACGCTGCCCTGGTCGAGGCCCCTCGGACCGATCGTGACCCGCAGTGGGATGCCGAGCAGTTCGGCATCGGCGAACTTCACGCCCGGCCTGGCGTCGCGGTCGTCGAGCAGGACGTCGATGCCTGCCGCCGTGAGTTCGTCGGTCCAACGCTCGGCTAGTTCCATAGAGGGTTCGTGGTCGGTCTTTACAACCGTCAGCACGACTTCGTATGGGGCGATGGCAACCGGCCAGATGAGCCCGGAATCGTCGTGGTGGACCTCGGCGACCGCCGCCATCGCACGGCCTACGCCGATGCCGTAGGAACCCATCGTCGGAATGCGGGAGTTGCCGTCGGCGTCGAGGACTGACATGTCCATGGCTTCGGCATACCTGCGACCGAGCTTGAAGATGTGCCCGGCTTCGATGCAGCGGACTACCTGGAGGGATTTGCCACAGTTGACACATGGTTCGCCATCGAGGATCCCCCGGAGGTCCAGCCAGTGGTCGACCGTGATGTCCCGCTCGACGTCGACGCCCTCGAGGTGGAAGTCGTCGTCGTTGGCGCCCGTCGTCATGCCGGAACGACCCCGGAGGGCGTGGTCGGCATAGACGGTTGGCCCGTCGACGCCGACCGCTCCGAGGCTCCCTGGTGAGGCACCGAGGGCATCGAGGATGCGGTCGGGTTCGGCGGGGCGCAGGTCACCCGCCCCGGTGGCGTCGGTGAACTTCTGTTCGAGGAAGGGGTGGTCGCCGCGCAGCAGGATGAGCACAAGGTCTCCGTCGGCCTCGTAGACGAGCGTCTTGACCTGGTGCTCGGGCGGGTGACCGGCTTCGGCAAGGGCGGTGATCGTGCGGATGCCCGGTGTCGGGAAGCGTTCCGGGGCGTCGCCGCCGGGCCGGTTCTCGACCGGTGTGGTGGCCGCCGAGGCCCGCTCGACGTTTGCGGCGTAGCCACAGTCGGTGCAGCGGGCGACGTCGTCTTCGCCGGCGGGCGATTCGACCATGAACTCGACGGACGCACTTCCTCCCATGGCGCCCGAGGAGGCCTCCACCGGCAGGGCATCGAGGCCGAGCCTGGCGAAGATCCGGGTGTATGCGAGGTGGTGGAGGTCGAACGAGCGGTCGAGGCCGGCGTCGTCGATGTCGATGGAGTACGAGTCCTTCATGGCGAACTCGCGGACCCTTAGGAGGCCGGACTTGGGACGGGGCTCGTCGCGGAACTTGGTCTGGATCTGGTACCACATCTGGGGCAGGTCCCGGTAGGAGGAGAGCTCCAGCCCGATGAGAGCGATGACTTCTTCGTGAGTGAAGCCGAGGACCTGGTCGGCTCCTTTCCGGTCGACGAGGCGGAACATCTCCTCGCCGATCGACTCCCAGCGTCCCGACCGTTGCCAGACGGATGCCGGGTGCATGGCGGGAAGCAGAAGCTCCTGGGCGCCGATGGCGTCCATCTCCTGGCGGATCACCTCGGCGACCTTGCGATGGACGCGCCAGCCCAGCGGCAGCATGGAGTAGTGACCCGACTGGAGCTGTCGGACGAAGCCACCGCGTACCAGCAGGCGGTGGCTGGCCGCCTCGGCATCTGCCGGGGCGTCGCGCAGCGTCGGGATGAACAGGGTCGACCAACGCACGGGCTGTGCCTCCTTGCCGGATACGGACGCGCCACCTTAGCGATCGGCCCCCACTACACCGCGGCGGACTGGCCCGCGCGAGACTTGCGTCATGAGTGACATCGCCGCCGAACAGGTCCGGGAAGAGCTTTCCAACTGGCTGGACGAGAACTGGGATCCGGACCTGACGGTTCACGACTGGTGGATCCGTCTCGCCGCCGATGCCTGGGCGCATCCAGCCCTCCCAGAGGCTGCCGGTGGACGGGGCTACGGAAGCGCACAGATGTCCGCCTTCAATGCCACGATGGCCGACGCCGGAGTGCTGGGTCCGCCGATGGGCCTCGGCTACATGCTGGCGGCACCGACCATCGCCATGCACGGCACCCAGGAACAGGTCGACCGACTGGTCGCACCGATCCTCGACGGTTCGGTCGGATGGTGCCAACTGTTCTCCGAGCCGGGGGCCGGCTCCGACCTTGCCGGTCTGCAGGCACGGGCCGTGCGAGACGGCGACGAATGGATCGTCACCGGCCAGAAGGTGTGGACCTCGGGTGGACAGGTCGCCGACAAGGGGATGCTCATCGCCCGAACTGATCCCGACCAACCAAAGCACCAGGGCATCACCTACTTTGCCATCGACATCGACCAGGCGGGTATAGAGGTCCGTCCCCTCCGCGAGATGACCGGTGAGGCGCTGTTCAACGAGGTGTTCCTGGACGAGGCCCGGGTGTCCAACGATGACGTCATCGGCGGGCTCGGCAATGGCTGGGCCGTGGCCAACACCACGCTTGCCGTCGAGCGCGCCAGCCTGGGTGGAGGCGGCAGGCGGCCTGCTGCGGTCACAGGTGGGCCCAAGGCCGGCCGACTCGAAAACCGGGTCGGAGACCTTCTCGAGAGACTGCCCAGGGGACCCGACGGCTCTGGAGGTCGGGGGATCACCACCGACATGTTGGTCGACCTGGCCAAGAATCGGGGAATGCTGGGTGATCCGGTCGTCCGGCAGGCGATGATGCGCCTGCACATCCTGGGCGAGGTGAACCGCTGGAACATGCTGCGGGCCCGAGCCGGTGCTGGCCGTACGGGCGGTGAGGGCAACATGGCAAAGTTGGCCATGAGCGAGTTGGTCCGTCAGAGCCGCGAGGTCGGAAACCTCATCAACGGCGCCGACGGCATGCTCGACCACACGGACAGTTCCACCGGCGGCATTGTCCAGGAGATGACGCTCTTTTCGCCGGCGCCGTCCATCTACGGGGGCACCGACCAGGTTCAGAGAAACATCATCGGTGAACGCGTGCTCGGTCTGGCCAAGGAACCGGGCCCGGCGAAGGGCACACCCTTCCGGGACCTGCCGCAGAACTGACCCTCGGGGCCGACCGTTTCAGCAGGCGGCGAGGTGGTCGAGGATCGCCTGTCTGACCGCCGCTGGTTCCTCCAGCATCAGCATGTGTCCCGAAGTGGCCACCTCGACGATGGAGGGAGGCCGGGCGAAGGCTTCCTCGAGTGCCCGTGCCGCCTTTCGGGGAGTCATGCGGTCCTGTGATCCGAGGACCAGCGTGACCGGACAGGACACGGCGGCAGCGGCAGCGGCCGCCTCGCCGTAGGCGGCGCAGGCCGCAAGGTCCGCTGCGAGCACACCGGGTGGGCTCGTCTCGAGCATCGCCGCGACGCCGCCCATCATCCAGAGGCCCGGCGTCGGGTTGAGGCCTATGTGCTGCCGGGGGCCGTGCGCCCATGCGGTGATGAGGGCCGCCGCCTTCGGATCATCGATGTCGGCGGCCGCCTGGAGGTCCGGGTGGACGGGCATGGTGGTGGCGATGCCGAGGAGCATCGCCGAGGCGACGGTGTCGTGGTGCCGGGCGGCGGCGTCGAGTGCGACGAGGGCACCCATCGAATGTCCGATGAGGTGGACCGGACCGCCGAGCGCCGCGGCGAGGTGGGCGACCCAGTCGGCGATCGCCTCGACCGAGCCGAGAGCAGGGCCCTCGGAACTCCCGTGGCCGGGCAGGTCGACGGCCATGGCGCGAAAGCCGTGGTGGGCGAGGAAGCGGGTCTGGTGGGACCAGACCGAGCGGTTCATGCCGGAGCCGTGGAGGAGCACGACGAGCGGATCGTCCCTGCCCTCGAGGGGAACGGCGCCGGTGGCGGCGTGGACGGAGCGATCGTCGACGACGAGTTGCATTGCAGCCTCAGCGTTGCGAGGCCCGCAGGGCCTGGTCGAGGTCCCGGCAGATGTCGTCGGAATCCTCTAGGCCGACCGACAGGCGGATCAGGTTCTCGCCGACCCCTGCGGCTTCGAGGTCGTCGGCGCTCATCTGCTGGTGGGTGGTCGAGGCAGGGTGGATCACCAGTGTCTTGGCGTCCCCGACGTTGGCCAGGTGCGAGGCGAGTCGGACCGCCTCGATGAACCGTCGGCCTGCTTCACGCCCGCCGGCTACGCCGAACGACAGGATGGCTCCCGCGCCGTTGGGGTAGAGGCGGGCGGCCAACTCGTGGTCGGGGTGGCTGGGATGCTCGGGATGCCGGATCCATTCGACGGCATCGTGGCCGTCGAGCAGGTCGAGCACGCGGCGGGTGTTGGCGACATGGCGGTCCATGCGCAGCGACAGGGTCTCGACCCCCTGGAGCAGGTAGAAGGCGTTTGCGGGGCTCATACAGGCGCCGAAGTCACGCAGTCCCTCTGCCCTTGCACGCATCGACAGGGCCTGTGGGCCGAACTCCTCCGTGAACGTGATGCCGTGGTAGCCGACGTAGGGCTCGGTCAGGGTCGGGAACTTCCCGGAGTCCTCCCAGTCGAAGCGCCCCCCGTCGACGAGCACGCCACCGATGGCGACGCCGTGGCCGCCCAGGAACTTCGTTGCCGAGTGGATGACGATGTCGGCCCCATGTTCAATGGGTCGCAGCAGGTAGGGCGTGGCGAAGGTGGAGTCCACCGCCAGCGGCAACCCGTGGGCATGGGCAGCCTCGGCGACGGCCGAGACGTCGAGCACCTCGATGCCGGGGTTGCCGAGTGTCTCAGCGAACACCAGTCGGGTCTCGGGTCGGATGGCGTCTGCGAAGGCCCGGGGGTCGCGGGGGTCGACGAAGGTCGTGGTGATCCCGAAGCGCGGCATCGTGAGGTTCAGGACGTTGTGGGTGCCGCCGTAGATGTTGTGACTCGAGACGATGTGGTCGCCTGCGCTCAGGAGGGTGGCGACGGCCAGGTGCATCGCCGCCTGTCCGCTGGCGGTGCAGACTGCCCCCACACCACCCTCGAGGGCGGCGATGCGCTCCTCGAGTACGGCGACGGTCGGGTTCGAGATGCGGCTGTAGATGTGTCCGCTCACCTCGAGGTTGAACAGACCGGCGGCGTGGTCGACCGAGTCGAAGACGTAGGAGGTGGTCTGGTGGATGGGCACCGCCCGCGACCCGGTGGTGGGATCCGGCTGCTGGCCGGCGTGGAGTGCACGGGTGTCGAAGCGGTGGACGTCGGGTTCGACCATGGGTGGAGGTTAGGTGACGGGGATCAGGAGCAGCGGATCAGCAGGTGACCTGGTCTGCCAGCCGGTGGTTCCTCGTGCTGGGAAGCCGGAAACGCAGCATTCGGGCAGGGTAGGCGCGATCACGGGGAGGTGGTGTGGCTACCGGTATTCTCCGCGGCGTCGCCGACCGGCGGCACGTGTCGCCATGTCGATGCGCCACCATCGAGGAGTGGGAGTCTCGCCATGCGGATCGGGTTCATCGGGCTCGGCAACGTCGGTGGAAAGTTGGCGGGCAGCCTGACGCGCAACGGATACGACCTGATGGTCCGCGACCTCGACCGGGATGCGGCCCAGGCGTTCCTCGATGACGGAGCCGGGTGGGCCGACTCGCCGAGGGAGATGGCCGAGCGGTGCGACGTCGTGATCACCTGCCTGCCGTCACCGACTGCCTGCTCGGCGGTCATGGAGGCCGAGGACGGGGTCATCGCCGGGCTCTCCGCCGGCAAGGTCTGGATGGAGATGAGCACCACCGACGAGTCGGAGGTACGTCGAATGGGCGCCCTCGTCGAGGCCGTCGGTGCGCTGCCGGTGGACTGTCCGGTGTCGGGAGGTTGCCACCGTGCGGCGACGGGCAACATCGCCATCTTCGCAGGCTGCGAGCGGGAGGCCTTCGAACGCGTCCTGCCCGTGCTCACGACCATGGGGCGGCGGATCCTGCACACGGGCCCGCTCGGCTCGGCGTCGGTCCTCAAGGTGGTGACCAACTACCTGGCGACCGCCAACCTGGTCACGCTCTGCGAGGCACTCACCACCTCGGCGGCGGCCGGCATGGACCTCGCCACGGCCTACGAGGCGATCCGGATGTCGTCGGGCAACTCGTTCGTCCACGAGACCGAGAGCCAGGTCATCCTCAACGGCAGTCGGGACATCAACTTCACGATGGACCTCGTGGTCAAGGACGTGGGCCTGTTCGACGGGCTGGCACGGAAGCTCGACGTGCCGCTCGAGGTGTCGCCACAACTGCTGGCGATCTTCGAGGACGGCCAGCAGCGCTACGGCGGGCGGGAGTGGTCGCCCAACATCATCCGCCGCCTGGAGGAAGCCACCGGACTCGACATCCGGGCGGCCGGATTCCCGGCCGAGATCCTCGACGACGAGCCCGAGGAGCCCGGCTACGAGGTGGTCCCGGTCGACGGTGGGGTGGCCAACGACGGGGGGTTCGCCGTCGCCCCGGCCGATCCGGGGGTCGGCGCCGTGCCCGACGAGCAGGCACCGGGCGACCCAATGGCGGTGTTCGAGGTGGGGGAATGAGTTCGATTCCCGAGACGATGACGGCCGTCCAACTGGTCGGCCACGGCGGACCGGACATGCTGGTCCTCCGCGACGACGTGCCCGTCCCCGTCCCCGGGGCGGGGGAGGTCCTCGTCCGCGTGGGTGCCTGCGGGATGAACAACACCGATGTCAACACGCGCGTGGGTTGGTACTCGAAGGCGGTGACCGGCGAGACCACGGGTGAGGCGCTCGACGTCTCCGACGGGGACGCCTCCTGGGGAGGCAGCGGCATCGGCTTTCCCCGCATCCAGGGTGCCGACATCTGTGGTCGGGTGGTGGCCGTCGGCGCCGGTGTCGAGGCGGGCCTCGTCGATCGGCGGGTGCTGAGCGATCCGTGCCTCCGGGCCGCCGACGACCCGGGTGACCGTGACCGTGCCGGCTATGTCGGATCGGAGTGCGACGGGGGGTTCGCCCAGTACTGCGTCCTGCCGGTGCGCAACGTGCACGCCGTCGATTCGCCGTTCACCGATGTCGAACTGGCGTCGTTTCCGTGCTCCTGGTCGACCGCCGAGCACATGCTGACCAGGGCCCGCCTCGGCGACGGGGAGACGGTCGTGGTCACCGGGGCCTCCGGCGGCGTGGGCTCTGCGCTGGTGCAGTTGGCCCGGGTCCGGGGGGCCCGGGTGGTGGCGGTCGCCGGTGCGGCGAAGCTCGGGGAGGTCGCCCGGTACGGCGCGGACGCCGTTGTCGACCGAAGTGCCGGGAACCTGGCCGGCGCCGTCGCCGAGGCGGCAGGTGGACCGATCGACGTGCTGGCCGACGTGGTGGCCGGCCCGATGTTCGCCCCGCTCCTCGAACTGCTCCGCCGGGGCGGTCGCTACACGACGGCCGGGGCGATCGCCGGACCGATCGTCGACCTGGACGTGCGCACCCTGTACCTAAACGACCTCGAGTTCCACGGCTGCACCGTGTACCCACCCGAGGTGTTCGCCTCGCTGGTGTCACGGATCGAGTCCGGCGTCCTCACGCCCACCGTGGGAGGGACGTTCCCCCTGGCCGAGATACACGCCGCCCAGGAGGAGTTCGTCGCCAAGCGCCACGTCGGCGCCCTGGTCATCGAGGTCCCCTGAGGTCGACCAGGGCCGGAATTCAGTCGGCGTCAGGGGCGAAGAAGTCGAGGTTCGGCTGGAGCAGGTCGAAGACGGTGGCTTCGGTGGAGGGCAGTTCACCGTGGTGGGTGCCCAACGACTCGACCCGGTCGCCCCAGCGCATTACTACCGAGCCCCAGGTGACGCCCCCGCCGAAGGCGGTCAGCACGACGATGTCGCCCGGCGCGATGCGACCAGCCTCGAGTGCGTCGTGGAGGGCGATGGGGATCGACGCTGCGGCGGTGTTGCCGAAGTGCTCGATGTTCTGGAACACCCGCTCGGGATCGATGCCGAGTCGTCGGGTGGCCGCATCGATGATCCGGGCGTTGGCCTGGTGGGGGATGACCACGTCGACCTCGTCGGTGCCCAGGCCGGCACGTTCGAGTGCCCGGGTGGCCGAGCCGGCAATTCCCTGCACGGCGATCTTGAACACCGCCTGTCCCTCGAAGTGGAGGCGGGCCTCCTCGGGGTCCACGGTCCGGCTGGGGTCGCCCTTCGAGCCCATGTGCCCCCAGACCATCGTCCGGCCCAACTCACCGTCTGAACCCAGGTCCACGGAGAGCACTCCGGCGCCGTCTGGGGTGTCCCGCGCCTCGAACACGGCACCGCCGGCCCCGTCTCCGAACAGGATGCACGTCGAACGATCGCGGTAGTCCAGGATGTAGCGGAGCTTCTCGGCGCCGACCACGAGCACCCGCTCCACGAAGCCGGACTGGATCATCCCGGTCACCACCGAGGCGGAGTAGGCGAACCCTGAACAGGCGGCATTGAGGTCGAAGGCGGCGGCATTGTCGGCACCCAGGCGCTCTTCGAGCATCGCCGCCGTGGTTGGGCACAGGATCTCCGGCGTACAGGTGGCGACGATGATCAGGTCGAGGTCGGCGGCTTCGATGCCTGCGCTTGCGAGCGCCCGTCGGGCTGCCAACTCCGCCAGGTCGGTGGACTCGACATGGGAGATCCTGCGCTCACGGATACCGGTGCGCTCGACGATCCAGTCGTCATCGGTGTCGCAGAGTCGCTCGAGGTTGGCGTTCGTGAGACGCACCGGTGGGACGCACCTGCCCCAGCCGGTGATCACCGCTCGTGGCACGACCCGGCTCCTCCTGTCGATGGTCGCCTGCACTGTTTCCTAGCACCTCGGGTGGGGTTGTCGCGCTGACATGCCATCGGTTCGAATGGGCGGATGGCTTCTCTGCGTTCGCTTCTTGCCGGGGGCCTCCTGACCCTGCTCCTCGTTGCGTGCGCTTCGAACGAGGCGTCCACGGCACCGACGACGGTGGCGCCGACCACGACGACGACGGTGGCGCCGACCACGACGACGGTGGCGCCGACCACGACGACGACGGTGGCGCCGACCACGACGACGGCGGTGCTGACCACGACGACGGCGGCGCCGACCACGACGACGGCGGTGCCGACCACGACGACGGTGGCGCTGACCACGACGACGACCACGCCGACCACGACGCTTCCCGAGCCGGTCGTCGCCGAGGGCTATCCGGCGCAGTCCGGCGACGTGGCCTGGCCGACGGGGGCCTGGCCGCTGGCGGACCTCCCCTCCGTGGCCGCCGACGAGGTCCTGGAGCTCGTCGATGAGGCGTTGCGGGATCCGGGTCGTCCCTATGGGGTCATCGACGCCGTGGCGATCGTCCGTGGTGGCAGCCTGCTGCTGGCCGACAGCCACGAGGGCTACGACCCGTCGACGCCCCACTGGTCGTTCTCGGTCGCCAAGAGTGTCACGCACGCCGCCGTGGGAATCCTCACCGGTGACGGCCTGCTCGACATCGACGCACCCACCGGACTGGCTGAGTGGCCATCCGGCGACCCACGTTCGGAGATCACGATCGATGACCTGCTGCGAATGCAGAGCGGCCTCGAATGGAACGAGGCGGCTAGCGATGCCGTGGAGATCGTCGCAGGCGCCGGGCGCGCCGACGCCTCGGGCTATGCGGCGGCCAAGCCGCTCGTGGCCGAACCCGGGACCGCCTTCAACTACAACACCGGCAACACGGCGATCGTGGCGTCGCTGCTGGCAGACGAACTCGGCTCCGGAGAGGCGCTTGAGGCCTGGTTGGACGACCGGTTGTTCGGCCCCCTCGGCATCACCTCGGTCGAACTCGAGTTGGATGGTACGGGCAACTGGCTGGGTGGCACCGGCGCCAACATGTCCCTCGAGGACTTCGCCCGCTTCGGGCTGCTCTACCTGCGCGGCGGCGTCTGGGAGGACGAATGGCTGCTATCCGAGGGTTGGGTCGACCATGCCCGGACACCGAGCGCCTCCTTCGCCGGCTACGGGGCCGGCTGGTGGCTGGGTGAGGGCTCATTGGCCGCCGTGGGCTTCCTCGGCCAGCAGATCTCCGTGGTTCCGGAGATGGACCTTGTCGTGGTCGTGCTGGCCACCGGAGGAGATAGCGGCACACTGTCCGGTGACCTGGTGGCAGCCATGGCCGGAGGCGGTTGAGCGGCCGCCACCAGTTGCCTGCACAGGTGATCCACCTGTCCTCGCCCTGCCTTTCAGCGCCCGGCGATCTGACTTCGTCACACGGGGGGAGTACAATCACAGTGGGTTTCGGTCCTCTTTCGGAGGGGTCTGCTCAACTGCCGGCAAGCGGCTGCGGACCCGATCGGGGCAGGGCAGTAGGGAGTTCTATGAACGGGGCCACTACCCGTGGAATTGCAAGGGGCCTGAAGGGGCTCCTGACCACCGCGGTCCTTTCGATGGTGGTGACGGTCGCACCCTTGGCCGCCGAGCCAATCGCCCAACCGAACGCAGCCTCCCTCTACGAGGACGGATCGGTGCTGCCGCTCTCCGCCCATGGAGAGGCGCTCCTCGGCTTCCTCGGCCCCCTTCCCACGGGACTTGCCTCTGACGATCTCGCCAAGGCGGTCCTCGCCGCCGGCAGTTCCACCGAGCGGAACCCATTCGGACTGCTCGTCCGCTTCACCGAGTCGGCCTCGGCCGTCGAGGTCGTCGAGGTGCTCGGTGCCGTCGGCGGCAGCCTGACCGGACCGTCTCTCGACGGAGCCGGCCTGTACCTGGTCGAGACGCTGCGCGACCTCGACGCGGCCCTGGTGGTGCTCGGCAGGTCGCCAGTGGTCAAGTGGGCCGGACCGGATGCCGTTTTGAGCGTGGCCGACCTTCCCTCCGACCCGAGGCTCGACGAACTCTGGGGCCTCACCGGCGCCAACGGAATCGATGCACCCGGCGCCTGGGCGCACTCACTGGGCGACCCTTCGGTCGTCGTGGCCGTCATCGACACCGGCGTCGACCTGGACCATCCCGACCTCGCGGCCAACATCTGGACCAACTCCGGCGAGATCGCCGGAAACGGCATCGACGACGACGGCAACGGCTACATCGACGACCTCCACGGCTGGGACTTCGTCAACGACGACTCCGACCCGAACGACGACCACAACCACGGCACCCACGTGGCCGGCACGATCGCCGGAGTGGCCAACGACATCGGAGTCGTCGGCGTGGCACCCGGGGTGCAGATCATGGCCCTCAAGTTCCTTTCGGCCTCCGGCGGCGGCTATTCGTCGGATGCCGTCTCGGCTCTCTCATACGCCATAGCGAACGGGGCCTCGATCTCCAACAACTCGTGGGGCGGCGGCGGCTCCAGCGGGGCGATGTCGGGCATGCTCGACCAGGCCGCTGCTGCCGACCACCTCTTCGTGGCTGCAGCCGGAAACAGCAACTCCGACAACGACACCTGGCCCACCTATCCGGCGTCGTATCCCCAGGACATCGTTCTGACGGTCGCTTCCACGCAGATCGACGGCAACCGCTCCTCGTTCTCCAACTACGGCGAGTTGGGCGTGGACGTGGCAGCCCCCGGCTCGGCCATCCTCTCCACGGTCTTCGGCGGCGGATATGCGACATACAGCGGCACGTCCATGGCGACCCCCCATGTCGTGGGCGTCGCCGCCCTCGTCCGCTCGGTGGCACCGGGACTGACCGCACTCCAGGTCAAGGAGCGCCTGATCGATTCGTCCACGTGGGTCGATGCCCTGTCGACCGTTTCGGGTTCGGGTGGCCGGGTCGACGCCGCGGCGGCGGTGGGCGCCTCGGTACCGGCGGCACCGGCGGTTTCGATTGCAGTTCCAGAGGGAACGATCACCGAGGGAAGCCCGGTGAACCTGCTTGCCACGGCGACCGGCTCCGACGGCACAGACCTTTCGTCGAGTGTCACCTGGACGGACTCGGCGGGCACGGTTCTGGCTACGGGCGCCTCATTCGATTGGACGCCCCAGGTCGACGGCGTGCAGCGCATAAGGGCAGCAGCCTCCGCCGGCGGCCTTTCGGGCCTCGACGCCGTCTTCCTCGACGTCCAGGAGGTGCAACGGAGCCTCACCCTCACGGCACCGAACGGTGGGGAGGCATTCCTGCCCGGCGACGAGGTGGTCGTCGAGTGGACCACCGAGGGTCCTGTCGGTGGCGTCGACGTCTCGATCGAACGAAGGGCGCAGGTGTCGGAGGAGTTCGCCGGTGACGAGGCCCTTCCGATCATCGACCACCAGACGCTCGACATTCCTCTCGTGGTGTCCGATGCCGGCGACATCGGCACGGTCGAGTTGGGCCTCCGCCTGGCCCACACATACGACGCCGACCTCCAGATCTCGCTGGTCCATCCGGATGGCACGACGGTCTCGCTGGCCTTCGGCGTGGGTTCGTGGCGCAACGACTTCGGTGAGGGAGCTGCGGACTGTTCCGGAACGCTGACCGTCTTCGCCGACGACGCCGACACCGCAATAGATGAGGGGACAGCGCCGTTTGCCGGCCGCCACCGGCCCGCCGATGCGCTCTCGGTGTTCACCGGCAAGTCGGCCACGGGAACCTGGACGCTCCGGATCCACGACCGCTGGTCCTGGGACCAGGGTGAGGTGTACTGCGCCGACCTGTCCATCAGTTCCGAGATCGCCGAGGTGGCGACAGGTATCGACCCGGCGGTCGGGTCTGCCACCTGGGTCGTGCCGGACGGCGGGGTCGAAGGTCCCCTGATGGCCTCGGTCGTCGCCGGAAGTCTGTCGGACCGATCGGATGCCTGGTTCACGGCCGCCGCCCCGCCTCCGACCCTGCCGCCGTGTTCGGCCACGACGACTGCGCCTCCGGAGTCGACGACGACCAGTTCGACGACCACGACGACTGCGCCTCCGGAGTCGACGACGACCAGTTCGACGACCACGACGACTGCGCCTCCGGAGTCGACGACGACCAGTTCGACGA
>Ga0208522_1001613_pt1 | contig 14366 bp, 9 predicted proteins | sample ETNtaG_25_FD_185763 | JGI IMG/M metagenome (GOLD analysis project Ga0208522, IMG submission 185763) | Marine microbial and viral communities from oxygen minimum zone, Eastern Pacific Ocean - ETNP201302SV86 (SPAdes) (version 2) | ecosystem: Environmental > Aquatic > Marine > Oceanic ... | reverse complement strand
TGAAGAGGTTATACACAAAGAAATAGATGGTCACCTTTGGTATTTTAGATATCCTATCAAAGAGGAAGATGAATATTTGGTTGTCGCAACCACTAGGCCCGAGACTATGCTTGGTGATTCCGCTGTAGCCGTAAACCCAAATGATAAAAGATATAAAAAATATATAGGTAAAACTGTAACCCTCCCCCTGGTTGGTAGAGAAATACCTATAATCGCAGATGAGTATGTTGATCCTGAGTTTGGCACCGGATGTGTAAAAATCACGCCTGCACATGACCCAAATGATTTTGAGATTGGAAAGCGTCATGGTTTGGAGTTTGTCAACGTAATGAATGATGATGCATCAATCAATGATAACGCTCCTGATAAATATATTGGTAAAGATAGGTTTGAGGCTCGTAACCAGGTTCTTCAGGATCTTGAGCAGGATGGATTTCTAGATAAAACAGAAAACTATCTACATAAAGTTGGGTTCTCTGAAAGAGGGGACGTGCCGATAGAGTTTTATATGTCTGACCAATGGTTCATGAAAATGAATGAGCTAGTAAAACCAGCGGTTGATTCTGTTAAATCTGGTAAAATTAGATTTCATCCTGAACACTGGGTCAAAACCTACAATCATTGGATGGAGAATATTAAAGACTGGTGTATAAGCAGGCAATTATTATGGGGTCATCAGATACCAGTCTGGTATCACAAAGAAGACAGGTCAAAGCTACATGTGTCTGTCAATGGGCCTAAAGATATTGAAAATTGGGAGCAAGACAAAGATGTGTTAGATACCTGGGCAAGCTCATGGATATGGCCTATGGGGGTACACAATTGGCCGAATGAGGGTAAAGATTTAAGTAAATTTTATCCAACAAATACTCTGGTTACAGGTCCAGACATCATATTCTTTTGGGTTGCGCGTATGATTATTACTGGCTACGAATTTCTAGATCAAAAACCATTTACCGATGTATACTTCACATCAATCCTTAGAGATGAGACAGGTAAAAAACTAAGCAAGTCTTTAGGAAACTCTCCAGACCCTTTTGATCTTTTTGAAGAATATGGTACAGATGCTGTCCGGTTTGGTATTATGCTGATGGCGCCTCAAGGTCTGGATGTTCTTTTTTCAAAAGAAAGACTAGAGATTGGCCGAAATTTTATGAATAAACTTTGGAACGCATGTCGATTTATTTCAATGAATAAACCAGATGATTGGGATGAAGAATATTCATCCGATCAAAAAGAATTGAGATTACCCGATAAGTGGATTATCAGTCGATTAAATAGAGCAATAAAAAATTACAACAAACAAATTGACCGGTTTCATTTTAATGAAGCAGCTAAGGTTCTATATGATTATATATGGAATGACTTTTGTGACTGGTATATAGAGATTGCAAAAACAAGGTTTTACTCTGAGAACCAAACTAGTAAGTTGATTACTTATGATATCTGCATAACATCTATAAGAAAAATATTACCCCTTCTACATCCGTACACCCCATTTATTACAGAAGAATTATGGTCGTTTTTTAAAAGTGCTGGAGCTGCTGATTTAATTATTTCACTCTGGACAACAGAGGATAAAGATTTAATTAATAAAGAAATAGATAGTAAAATGATGATGCTTCAAGACATTATTTCAGCTGTACGCGCGATACGAAGCAGGATGAATATACCGCCATCAAAAAAGATTGAGCTCAACATAAAGAGCGATGAAAGTCAAACGGAATTCATCGACCAAAACAATGAATTAATTATAGCCCTAGCCAGATTAGATTCTTATTCTGCCGGCAGTTCTGTGCAAAAACCCCCAAAATCAGCAGCAGCTGTTATTCATGGAATGGAGCTTTATATTCCGCTTGGAGGATTAGTAGATTTAGACAAAGAAAGGTTACAGTTAAATAAAAGAAAAACGAAAATTGAATTACTACTGTCTGATATTAAAAAGAAATTGTCAAATGAGAACTTTGTTTCCAGAGCGCCCGAAAACATTGTTAAAAGAGAGCAAGATAAAATGATAGACCTAAAAGATGAACTAGAAAAAATTGATTCTAATTTAAACATGCTAACATGAAAAAACTTATTATACCATTTCTAATCTGTTTTTTAATTGCTCAGTCTTCTAAAGACTCAAAAATGACAGTTTACAAAGATGGAACTGCCCTAGTTAAACAAAAAATAATCTGGAAAAATATTCCTAAGGGGAAAAGTTTAATCAAATATGATGATATACCACTCAGCATACACAAGGATACACCTTTTATTAATTTTGATAATGCTCAGGTATTAAGCCAGAGCTTTGTTGACAAGATATTTTCTAGTGATGAGTATTTTAAGTCTAAAGAAGGTAGCCTTATAAGCGTAAAACCAAAAAATGGAAAAGCTATAAGTGGTAAACTCTTAGAAATATCAAAAAAAATTATAACAATACAGAGTAAGAATGGTATCCGCAGTTTTAACAAAGAGAATATTGAGTACCTAGAGAGCAAGGATAAAATCAATAGTCCTAATTTTTCTTCATACTTATCATGGAATATTAAAAATAATAAAGCAGGGATACTAAAAGGCGATTTTGTTTATAAGCTAAGTAATATATCTTGGAATACAATATATCGATTGATAATAAATGGCCAGGCAAATGGCGAACTAGTTGCTGAGGCGGTTATATTTAACAATTCTAGTAAAGATTATTTAAACACAAATATTCAACTTGTAGAGGGGAAACTAAATAACGTAAAACCCGTAAGATCTCACTCCTCAAGTAAATTATCAATGGAAAGATATGCGGCCCCAGAAATGAAACAGGCTTCTCTCGGAGATTATCATATTTATGATGCAGGGAATATAAAAAAGCTAATTGCAAAAGAGAGTATAACCGTCCGAATGTATGGCCCCCTCAGCGTTGACTATCAAAAAATTTATGTGTTTGAAAATTCTGAAAGACAAAAAAAAGAAGAGCCATTGAAAGTAGAACTTACACTATCCAATACGGAAGTACACGGGTTAGGCATTCCGCTTCCTGCTGGTAAAATTGATATGTACACATTTTCTGGGTCAGGTGGAATTGAATATATTGGATCTGATCAGATGGGCCAAGTGCCTAAGGGTGAGTCATCAACAGTGCAAGCGGGATATGCTTTTGATATTACTGGAAAACGAAAAGTATTGAACTATGATAGACAAAGAAAAAGCGAAGAAGCTGTAATTGAGATATCCATAAACAACACCAGAACAGATCCTGTTCAGATCAAAATAGTTGAACATATTAATGGCGACTGGGTCATTAAAGATCAATCGCACGATTATCAGAAAGAGGATGCATCCACTATTCATTTCCTAATTAGTTTAGATCCGGGTAAAAAAGAGTATATTACATATACCTACAAAAAAGAATGGAAGTAGTGCAGTTAATCAGAGAAGTTATTACTGCAATCTGACAATCATATGAACAGCTTTGATATTGATGATACAATAACAAAGTTAAGTCAAGTTGGCTCTCAACGAGCTAAAGTATTTTCTGATCATCAAATAAATTCTATTAGTGAATTAGTTTATTATTTTCCTCGAAAACATTTAGACAGAACTAATATAACGCTTATTAGAAACGTTACTCGTGGTAATAAATTTAATATTGTGGGTACAGTCGAAACGTTTGGCGAAAGGTCTACGCGCTATAAAAAGATTTTTCAGGTAGTTGTTACGGATGGGACAGGACTGATTACCCTAACATGGTTTAACTCAATCAGATTTATCAAAAAGTTATTCAAAAAGGGAGATACTATTGCAGTCCATGGTAAGGTTGAATGGTACAACGGGCTTACAATCAATCATCCTGAATTTGATAGATTAGATCATGATGATAACCCGTCAAATACTGGATCCATTATTCCGATTTATCCTTTGACCATTGAATTAAGGTCTGCCGGCATTGAACAACGATTAATCAGAAAAACTATTATAGAGGCACTTAACAGTGTTAGTTCAATTAATGATATATTTAATGATTTATTTATTAGATCAAATAATTTATATAGGCTGGATGAATCATTAAAACAGATTCACTGCCCTGACAGTATAGAAAAACTTAATCAAGCCATATACCGATTAAAGTTTGATGAACATTTTTTATTACAGATTTTTATGGCACTGATTAAAAAAAATATAAAAAGTGAAAAAACAAAGGCGCTAAAAGATGTAGGTCCATATTTTAAATCAATCCGTAATACATTAAGATTTGAATTAACAAAAGCACAAAAAAGAGTGATCCGAGAAATTCACGCAGACATGAAAAAAAGTGTTTGTATGAATAGACTGCTTCAGGGTGATGTAGGCTCTGGAAAAACTATTGTTGCTATACTCTCTACTGCTTTGGCGGTCGGTAATAATGTCCAGGTCGCATTAATGGCTCCAACCGAGATTTTAGCCACACAACACTATGAATCATTTCAAAAAGAATTATCCAAAGCAAGAATAACATGTTGTTTACTAATTGGTAAAATGAATAAAAAAGACAGAAAATTAATAATCAAGAACATAGAAGCTGGAAAAATATCTATTGTAATAGGAACTCATGCTATTATCCAAGAAGACGTAAACTTTAAAAATCTAGGGCTAGTTATTATAGATGAACAACATCGATTTGGAGTTGGACAACGTAATAAGCTTACAGAAAAAGGTATAAATCCTCATTTTTTATCAATGACCGCAACGCCAATCCCGAGAACACTTTCTATAACATATATGGGAGATATGGATTTATCAATAATCGATGAACTCCCAAAAAATAGAATTCCTATCACGACTAAGGTAATTGATTCTCAAAGGCTCCCGAAGGTATACTCATTTATCAAGAAGCAGATAGAGCTAAGCCATCAATGCATGATCGTATATCCCTTAGTTGAAGAATCAGAAAAAAGTGACATTGCAGCCGCTGTTGACATGTATAAGGAATTAAAACAAAATATATTTCCAGATATTGAGATGGGAGTAATCCATGGGAAGATGAAGTCAGATGAAAAAAAATCAATCATGAGAGATTTTGAAAAAAACAAAATTAATATTTTAGTAGCAACTACCGTAATTGAAGTAGGTATTGATGTACCAAATGCAACAATAATGCTTATTGAACATGCTGAGCGTTTTGGACTGACTCAGCTACACCAGCTTCGTGGTAGAGTTGGCCGAGGTGCAGAAAAAAGTTATTGTATACTTGTAAACCATGGTACCAATGAAAAGTCGTCTACTAGATTAGGGATAATGGAAGAAACCGCTGATGGTTTTAGGATTGCTGATGAAGATTTAAGGCTACGAGGGCCAGGGGATTACATTGGATACCAACAGAGCGGATTTATAAAATATAAGATAGCAGATATGATAACTGACGGCCCAATTATAAGAAAAGCAAGAAAACTAGCAATTGATATTATCGATAAAGATCCAAAACTTGAAAATCATACTTTAATCAAGAAGCGAGTTATGATAGATTATAAAGATAGATTAGATATAATTAAACTAAATTAAGCTCCTATTATCATTTTGTATGTCAGTACTCTAGTTTAAATTCCCCGACTTTTGTTTTTAAAAGAAATCAATTATTAATGAATAAAGAGATTTTATCTAAAAAAGAAAAACTTTTTATGTATCTTGTTGGGACTTTCCAATCTAGCGCATGGATTGCACTAGGGAAAATAAAAAACCCCATGACAGAAAAATCTAGAGTCAATATAGAACAAGCATCCTTTTATATTGATTTATTAGATATGATGCAGAAAAAAATGAAAGGTAATCTAACGGACTATGAGGAACAAATGCTTATAAATACAGTTAGTGAACTAAAACTTAATTTGATAGATGAAAAAAATATTAGTAAAGATAAAAAGGAACCAAAAAAGATTAAAAAGAAGAAAGATTAAACTTTGATAGAGACTAACTATATAAGACTAAATCGTTTAGTCGCCTTAATAATTTTTTTAATAACATTTGTTATCTACTTTGATACGATGGCACCTACCGTTTCATATTGGGACTGTGGAGAATTTATTGCAGTATCTCATACACTTGGAGTACCTCACCCTCCCGGGAGCCCATTCTTTTTATTACTTGGCCGTATTTTTTCGATGATACCAATTAATGAAGACATTGCATTTCGTGTTAATATTATTTCCCCACTTGTTAGTGCCCTTGCTGTCATGCTACTATATCTAACGATTGTTAAGGTGGTCACACATTGGAGAGATAAAGTTAAAAATTTGACGGACGTATTGATTGTATTTGGAGCCGGAGCCGTTGGGGCCCTGACGTTTGCATTTACTGATAGTCATTGGTTCAATGCGGTAGAGGCGGAGGTTTACGCATTTAGTACATTTTTTACTGCGATTGTTGTTTGGCTCATATTATTATGGAATGAAAAAGCTGATCAAAATGGCCACGAAAGATATATACTAATTATTGCCTATATGATAGGCCTTGCAACAGGACTGCATTTATTAAACCTGCTAACGATTCCATTTGTCACTTTAATAATATATTTTAGAAAATACAAAATTGAATGGAAATCTTTTGGTATTAATGTATTAATAACAGCGATCATATTTTTTGTAATACATAATGGTATTATTAAAGGTTTGCCAAAAATGGCTGCGGGTTTTTTAGGCGTAGGAGGCACCGCACTATTAATATTCTCAGTTTTTTGTTTAATGGGTTGGGCGATCATGAATAAACAGCACATACTTAGTGTGGCCGCAACGTCTGTAGTACTAATTCTGATTGGATATTCTACCTATACAATGATTTTTATTCGATCAAATCAGGATCCAACAATTGATGAAAATGATCCAGAGACTGTTGAATCTATGATATCATATCTCGAGAGAGAACAATACGGTAGTGTAGGTCAATTCCCAAGACGCTTTAGGGGGATAAGGCAAATGTATGAAGTTGTTGGTCCACCAGCAAATAACGGGTCCTATTCTTCACGTCAGAAGGCACAGTACAGGAAAACCGATATGGATAAGCAATGGGATTTTTTCTGGGATTATCAGATTAAAAAAATGTATAACAGGTATTTTTTATGGCAATTTGCTGGTCGTGGTTCATCTACGAATGATGGAGTGACGCCTATGGGAGCGAATAAGAGAGAGGATGGGGTGGACTGGTCTCAGTTTGGATTTCCTCTAGCGCTTATAATTGGAATATTAGGCATGTTATACCACGGGAGTAAGGATCAGAGGATGTCCTTTACCATCATGTCTTTGTTTCTACTCACGGGATATGCAATAATAATATATTTAAACCAAGATGACCCACAACCCAGAGAGCGAGATTATTCTTATGTCGGAAGCTTTTTTGCTTTTTCAATATGGATTGGTGCAGGTGTAGCTGCAATTGGAGAGTTTATCCAGGTTAAAATCAATAATACAGAAGTTAAAACTAGGCTTATATCAATTATGCTTATTCTGATTATGCTATTTATGCCTGGTGTAATGCTAAGTGTAAACTATCATTCCCACGATAGGTCTGGAAACTATGTAGCATGGGACTACAGTTATAATATTTTACAATCTGTAGGGCCAAATGGCATATTATTTACTAATGGTGACAATGATACTTTCCCATTATGGTATCTACAAGAAGTAGAAAATGTTAGAAAAGATGTCGCCGTTGTAAACCTAAGTCTATTGAATACCCCTTGGTATATAAAGCAATGGAAAGAGGCAAGATCAGATGAAACAAAATTTATTAATCTTTCAGATAATCAGGTGGATGCAATTACCTCTAGATTGCAAAGGTGGGAAGAAAAAAAGGTACAGGTTCCAGTAAAAAATGATCCAGAAAATGATGAAGGATATATAGAGTGGAGCCTGAAGCCTACTTTTGCTGGACAAGCGCTCAGGGTTCAGGATATCATGATATTAAGAATTATAAAAGATGCTGGTTGGAAAGTACCAATATATTTTGCGGTTACGGTTTCTCAGTCAAATAGAATTGGGTTAGACTCATATTTAGACATGCAAGGACTTACATTTCAACTTAAGAGTCATAAAACAAGCCCTGTCGATCAAAGTATGATGCATAAAAATTTAATGACACAAATAGGTCCTGATGATTGGTCAACAGATTTTACAATGTCTGGTTTTAATAGTCCGATTGATGAAGAATACAAAAACTGGTCCCGGGAATATCTTCCTGGATATATGTTCAGAAATCTGGGGAATAATGAAATATATTATAATGATCAAGTTATTCGACTACTGCAGAATTATCGAAGTGCTTATATGCAGCTTGCGGTTACATACTATATGGATTATCAGCAAGAAAAAAGAAAGAAAAGTCCTGATGAATATGCTCTAATTGATCTCAGTGAAAAAGCAGTTTCAGTATTAGATCAGATGAGATTTAATATACCCGAATCAACAATCCCTATAACATCAGAGGATCTTCATTATCAGGTCGCTAGATTATATGGTGATCTTAATCGAAAAGACTCCATGAAAGATATCCTTGATGAATTAATATCAATGAGTGGTCTGTCTCCTAGTAACAAAGTTGAATATGCGAATGTTTATTTTAGAGAGCTTGATGACACCGAAATGGCTATCAATATTTTATCAGATTTGCAAAATGAATATATAAAAATGGAAAATATGGTAAAAATTAAAGGATTTTCAAAAGGGTCCGTATCTACTGCTCGTTGGAATAGATGGCAAAAAGCTTTCCCTGACATAGTATCTTCTCTGGTATATATATATAAATCGACCAATAGGTATTTAGAGGCTGAGGATGTTTTGGTTAATTGGATCTCCCGATTTCCAAATGATAATAATGCCAAAAAATTATTAGAAGAAGTACGTAGCCAAGATTAATGAATCAAATAGGATTTTGTCTGATATAAAATCAATTGTTAGTATTGTAATCCCGCACTGGAATAACATAGACATTCTCGCTGAATGTCTTCAATCAATTTCATCAACAGAATTTCCTGATGTTGAAATAATTATAGTTGATAATGCCTCAACTGATAATAGTGTTCAGTGGGTAAAATCTAATTATCCTAATATTCAATTAATCGAAAATGATAAAAATCATGGTTATGCTGGCGGTTGTAATATCGGCGCTGATAGCGCCAGTGGCGAGTATTTGATTTTTTTAAACAATGATACTATTCAAGAAAAGAACTGCATATCTGTCTTAGTTAATACCATGAAATCAAACCCTGAGGTTGCCGCATTACAGCCAAAGATCTTGAACTATTATGATAGGAATATCTTTGATTATGCTGGTGGATCAGGTGGACACATGGATATCTATTGTTTTCCTTTTGCCAGAGGCAGACTTTTTTCTTCCCAGGAGACTGACAAAGGTCAATATGATAATAAAGAAAAATGTTTTTGGGCTTCTGGAACATGTATTATGGTTAGGAAGGAATTATTTCGAAAAGCAGGAGGATTTGATGAAACTTTTTTTGCACATATGGAAGAAATTGATCTGTGCTGGAAATTATATGCTATGGGGTTTAAGGTTTGGGCTGATTCCAATGCTATAGTTTATCATAAAAATGCACTGACATTGCCAATGTATACTCATAAAAAATATTATCTTAATCATAGAAACTCATTGCTAATGCTTTTTAGCAATTATTCCATTTATAATATTATTGTTATTGGAATACCAAGAATAATATTAGAAATAGTTGCATGTTTTTATTCTATGTTGATGTTAGACTGGAAGCATTTAACAGCTATTTTAAGATCGTTGTTTTGGATTGTTACACATCCTCAAGTGATCATTAGAAAACGAAATAAATTTTCAAAAATAAGAAAATTAAGAGATAAAAATATTATGAAAAATATGATGCAGTTTTCTATAGTTATCAAATATTATTTATTGAAAAAACGAACTTATTTAGACATTTTATCTAAATAAATTTGGTATAGTTCGTTATTATCTGGATCCAACTGCTTTAGATCAGTCAGAAGGTCTCTTCTGCCAATTTTGCTAAATATTTTTGCTAGTGTTTCAGAATGTATCTTCATAAAAAATTGAGTTGATTGTTCTCTCCTAAAATCAATGTAGCTTTGTTCTAAGCCATCTAGCATATTATTAAATTCTTTCACAGCTTCTTCAATGTCACCCTGGTTGATTAGATCTTTTGCAATATAATATGATAAGCGAGCAGATCGTAATCCCGTGTTTTTAATTATATCATCTACTAAACTAATCCTTGTCCCCCAGCCTTTCTGATAATCAGAGGCAGCTCCCCTTAGACCAATATCTCTGGCTATTTCATATGCTGCGTTTCCGCCTTTAAAATCATATGTGTCGATTTCACCACCTAATATTATATGTGCATAATATGCTAAAAATGCCGATAAAGGTTCAAATAGCACTAGGTCAAAATAAAGACTAGTACCTGTACTATAATAAAATTGAACGCCTTTGTCAAAATATCTTAACTCACTACCATTTGAGAATAAAGCTTTACAGATATATGTTTTCACATTTCCTTTTGAGGCTGCCCCTTCAAATATTAGTTGAATATGAAGTGGAATATCCAAATCACTATATTCTTTGTCCCAGCTTGTGTTAAGATAAAATTGTCTAATATCTTCTTTCAAATTGAGGAGATCATGTTTTTCATCACTTCTGAGCAATCTATCATCAAAGTCAATTTTGATTGACCCAAACTGAGAAAATATTGGAGTGATTATAAAGAAGATACTAATTACGAAAGAGGATAGTCTTACCATAACCGAAAGATAGATGAAAGTTTTTCCCTAAAACAAGTGAATTGTCTAACAGGTTTTTATATGATACACATTTCAAGGTAATATTAGTTCATGACAAATATAGGAAAAATACTAGATCAGCCTACCTATAAGCACATTTTAAATGTGGCTATAACGGCCGGCAATCTTGGAAAGAAAGAAAATATTAGAGTATATGTCGTTGGCGGTGTTGTAAGGGATTTGATCCTAGGCAGAAAAATTCAGGACATCGATCTAATGGTTGAAGGAGACGGAATTTTATTTGCGAAAAAATTAGCTATAAATATTGGTGTAAAAAAAATTGTTCCCTTTGAAAAATTTGGGACTGCATTAATTCCTAATAAACTACTCCAGATAGAGGTAGCTAGCTCACGTATGGAACAATATGATAGCACCTCTAGAAAACCATCAGAAGTCAAATCTGCTAGTCTTAAAGAAGATTTAAAACGAAGAGACTTTACAATTAATGCTATGGCTATGGACATTCATCCTGAAAATTTTGGAGAGATTTTGGATCCATTAGGGGGCGTTGCTGATTTAGGAAAGAAAATATTAAGAACACCATTGGATCCTGATAAAACTTTTTCAGATGATCCATTAAGAATGATGCGTGCTGCTTATTTTGCTTCTAAACTTAACTTTAAGATTGAACCTCAGTGCCGTATTTCTATAATTAAGCAGGCTAAAAGGATAAAAATTGTATCTTGGGAAAGAATTCGAGAGGAGTTTATAAAAATATTAGCGACTATCAAACCATCTGTAGGTTTAGTTATTTTGCAAAAAACTGGTTTAATGAAAATTGTTTTCCCGGAAATTGATATCATGTACGATATGAAACAATCTTCAGAGTGGCATCACAAAGATATTTTTGCACACACCTTACAGGTTGTAGATAATGCTGCAGAATTAACAGAAAAAATGAAAGTAAGATTTGCAGCATTAGTTCATGATATTGCAAAGCCAAGAACACGTAAAATAGATCCCAAAAAAGGATATACTTTTCATGGGCATGATGCTATTGGTGAAAAAATGCTTAACAAAGTTGCAAAAAGGATGCGACTCTCTAACCATTTGGCTAATTATTTAAAAAAGCTCACACTTTTGCACTTACGACCAATAGCGCTTGTTAAATCTGAGGTTACAGATTCTGCAGTTAGAAGATTGATGGTATCAGCTGGCAATGAGCTCGAAGACTTAATGATTCTTTGTAGAGCTGATATAACCACGAAGAATTCGAGATTAGTTAAAAAATATTTAAATAATTTTGATATTGTCGAAAAAAAAATGCAGGTGGTATTAGATAAAGACTCAGCAAAAAAATTTCAAAGCCCAATCAGAGGAAAAGAAATAATGGACATTTTTGGGATTGAGGAAGGGAAGGAAATTGGTATAATAAAAAAATCTGTTGAAGAGGCAATATTAGATGGGGAAATTGACAATACTTATGAAGCGGCAAAGGAATATTTGATAGCTTATAAAAATAAATGATATTAATTATTTTAATGATGAAATAATTTCTCCCCATTGTTTTATCTTTAAAGTTATTTTACCTCTGTCCTTTGACGGTTCAAAAAGTTTGTCCTCATCCTGTATTTTATAATTATAATTACTATTTAATATTCTATATACTCCTAAAGCTGTCTTATCTCTTATTTTAGGACGTCTAATAATTTGACCGCTTAAATCTGAAATAAATTGTAAAAGTGAATCTCTAGAACTTCCACCACTAGCCGTAATTATAGGAAATTTCATTAAAATACTTTTCGTCAACATTTTTATAATATCATTAACTAAAAAGCCAATAGACTCCATCCCCGCCCTAATGATCTCGTTTTTATTATTTTTGTTTATTTTATAATAAATATCATCAAATCCAGATATCCAGTATGGTGCTGCTATTCCTGAAAATCCTGAAATGAAAATTCCTTCTGTGTCCTGATTTTTACAACGTTCATTCCAGCTCATTTGCGCGTGTTCAATATCTAATATATCTTCTAAATAATAAAATAGAGAATTACATGCATTTATGGTCCCCTCAGAAACATATGTCTTTTTATTGCTGTCCGAAAATAGAATACTTGTTATTAAACCGTTAATCATCTGTGGATTATTGCCTGAATTATATAAGATGCTAGCGGAGGTACCAAAATTCATGCCAACACTTTTTTCTGAAAAGCCGTTTTGTCCTATAAGAGCAGCTTGCTGGTCTCCAATAACACAACGCAGATGAAATTTATAATCCAAAACTTTTCCAAAATTATAATTTGTAGGTTTTATTGGAGGCAAACTCAATTTGGGTATTTCAAAAAGATCTAAACATTCATCTGACCAGTCACAAGTATTTATATCAAGTAATAGAGTTCTAGATGCGATAGAATGATCAATCGCTAGTTTTTTTGTTAAAGCATGTGTTATATAGCTACTAAGTGTTCCAAAAATGATATTTCCGTTAGCAATCTTTTTCTTTAATGAAGGAAATTCTTTAATCATTTTTAGATATTTAGGGCCACCAAAGTGTGGACTAAGAGGTAAGCCCGTTTTTTTATATAGCCAGCTCGAATGTTCTTTCAAATTCTCTACTATATCTTTTGACCTACTATCTTGCCAGCTGAGTGCCATTGTAATGGGTATGATTCTTTTTTTATCCCAAAATAAAAAGGTTGACCGTTGCACAGATAACCCCATAGATAGTATAGGGTCATTACTAGCTTTCACTGCTTTTTTTATTAAAGAAATACAAGCATTAAGTATTTCTACTGCATCGCACTCTATGTGATTTCTTGAAGGATTATATAAAGAGTGTTTAATATTATTATTATATATAATCTTCCCAATATCATTAAATAGAAATGCTTTTGTAGAAGATGTCCCTTGATCAATTATCAGATACATTGAAATTTATATTTAAAATGAAATAATTAATTTTTTATAATCTTTTTTTGTAACCTTAAAATAATTCCGTATAAATTTAGGCGGTTTGGAAACCTAATAAGATATAATAATCTTAACATAAAGTTTTAGGAGAAAAAAAATGACTTATATTATTGCTGAACCATGCGTTAGTACATGCGATACTGCCTGTGTTGAAGTATGTCCTGTTGACTGTATCCATGGACCGGATGATAAAACTGGTGCCGGAGCAGAGGCAAAAGAACCTGGGTTTGATCCAGAAGGGAAACAGCTTTACATAGATCCTGAGGAGTGTATCGATTGTGGTGCATGTGAACCTGAGTGTCCTGTAGAAGCTATTTTTGAAGAAAGTGAAATCCCAGAAGAATGGAATAAATATATTTCTCTTAACTATGAATATTTTGGGCAAGAATATTCGGGATAGCTATTAATATTAATAATAAATAAAAAACGGCTGTTTTTTGCAGCCGTTTTTTTATATAAAAAGTTTTTATGGATAAAGACAAAGTAAAAAAATTACTTAGTAATATTAATTACCCTGGATTTAACAGAGATATTATATCATTTGGTATGGTTAATGATATTCAAATAGAATCTGAAAATGTTATTATATATTTGAAAATCACATCGCAAAATGAAGAGAAAAAGAAGTTACTTGTAAAAGATATTAAAGAAAATTTAGGAAAGCATTTTTCT
>Ga0208522_1001599_pt1 | contig 14414 bp, 13 predicted proteins | sample ETNtaG_25_FD_185763 | JGI IMG/M metagenome (GOLD analysis project Ga0208522, IMG submission 185763) | Marine microbial and viral communities from oxygen minimum zone, Eastern Pacific Ocean - ETNP201302SV86 (SPAdes) (version 2) | ecosystem: Environmental > Aquatic > Marine > Oceanic ... | reverse complement strand
CGTGTCTTATTTTCACTCTTGGACCAATGAGTTTTATCTATTAAACACTAAAAAACATCCTACGGACAACATATGGTTCCGAAGGGCCATAGCTTCTTCTCTGGATCGGAAGACACTCGTAAAACATATATACAAAGATACTGCAGATGAAGCAAAGGGCCTGATACCTCAAAACATACCCTTGTTCCAGGAACCAGACAGCCTACTGAAATTTGATTTAGATATGGCCAGACATTATCTAGAAAAGTCAAAAATAAATTTAACCAATACCAAGACAGATTTTTCTTTTGTGTCTACGTATGAAGAATATCGATTAACTGCTTTTATGTTGTTAGATAATCTTAGAAAATTAGGAGTAGCTCTTGATTTAAAACCAGGCTTGTGGTCTACAAACTGGGATAAAGCAAAAAAACTTGAGACGGCACCCAATATTATATCTATGGCTTGGTGGCCTACGGTTTCATCTCCATCAGACTGGTTTTTTGCATTATACCATACTCAAGAAAACCCTCTTTTTAATCTCTCTCATTATAGCAACACTGTTGTGGATTCTTTAACACAAAAAGCATGGAAACTAGAATCTATTGACCCGGGTACCGCTAGAGAGATATATAAAGAATTGCAGGACATACTTATAGATGATTGTGTGGTTGTACCTGCGGTAGATATTAAGATACCATCAGTTCGTAAGAGTAATATAGATGGCTTCAAAAACAATCCGGCGTATTCTACTGTATTTGTTTATGACCTGAGTAAAAATTAATGTTTAGATACTTTATTAATAGATTGGTTCTCATGGTCCTAATTATGTTAATTGTCAGTAGTGTAACTTTTTTTATCGTTCGCTGGCTTCCTGGAGATCCGGTATCCTTGTGGGTGGGAGACCACCCCACCAAGGATCAGCTAGATGTGGCACGAGAAAATTTGGGTTTTAATAAACCTGTTTATAAACAATATTTATCTTTTTTAAAAAACATTTTCACATTAGATCTCGGCATTTCATTGCGAACAAGACAACCGGTAATGTTAGAGCTTTCAAATCGTTTTTCTTCTACTTTTGAGCTTGTTCTGTTTTCAATGTTAATAGCTTTTTTAATTGGTTTTCCTATGGGTTTGATATCTGCGTTAAAGATAAACACCCTTTATGATTATTTTATAAGAGGGCTTGGGTATATAGGCTTGTCGTTACCCGTGTTTTGGCTTGGGATGATATTGCAACTAATCTTTTTTGGGGTTTTGCATTGGCTACCTCTTCAAGGACGGTATGCCGGCTTTTCTTTTTTAGATACTCAATTAACATTTAACAGTGGCTTTCTGTTAATTGATAGTTTTTTTTCTGGAGAATGGAGCTTGTTCTTTGACGGGTTGCAACATATAATTCTACCAGCGCTTACCATGTCTCTTGGTGTGTTGGGAGTTGTATTACGCACGACTCGTTCTGCAATGATGGACACAATGAATGAACCATTTTTTAAAACATATAGGTCTTATGGTTTTAAAAATGGTGAGATCATCAGAAAGTCAGCATATAAAAACACACTTGTCCCGGTTTCTACGGTAATTGGATTGAGCTTTGGTCTTATGCTTGGTGGCACATTTCTTGTGGAATCCATTTTTGATTGGCCGGGTCTTGGACAGTTTAGCGTTCTATCAATTTTAACAAGTGATTTTCCTGCTATTATAGGTGTCACGCTTCTTTATACGGCGACATATGTAATCATTAACTTTTTAATAGATATTTTTTATGCACTTGTTGATCCTAGAATTCATCAATAATATGAAAATATTTCTTCAGAAATTGTTTTTAAAAAAATCAGCGTTGTCGGGCTTTGTATTTTTGTGTGGTTTGTTATTTCTATCAGTTTTTATTCCATTTATATCACCATATGAACAAGATATATATGGTGCTGTCCATTTTGAAACTGCAGGACAACCACCATCATTCTCACATTGGTTTGGTACGGACACAGCTGGAAGAGACGTGCTTACTATAACTGTTCGCGCTGGATTCTATTCATTAAAAGTAGCATTTGGGGTTGTGTTTTTTTCTGTTTTGATAGGGGTTCCTATTGGAATGTTTGCTGGAGTGTCCAGTAAGCGAATCGATGAAATAATAATGAGAATTACAGATGGTTTTTTAGCATTTCCTCCATTAATACTGCCAATTGCCATAACTGCAGCACTTGGCCCATCATTAAATAATGTTATTATTGGAATATCTATTTCTTGGTTCCCCTGGTATGTTCGAATAGCGCGATCCCAGGCTTTAATTATTTCGTCTTTGGATTATGTGTCCATATCCAGAAGCATGGGCGCTGGTAAACTCCATGTTATTAAAACTCACATATTACCAAACAGTGTCAGTCCAATTTTGACACAAGCCACTATTGACGCGGGCTATGCGATATTAACTGCGGCAGGGATTTCTTTTATAGGTTTAGGAGCACAACACCCAGATGTGGAATGGGGTTTACTTATTACACAGTCACGTGCGCAATTTATAAACCATTGGTGGGAAGTTTTTTTCCCGGGGATTTTCATATTATTAACCGCTGCCTCATTCAATATTATCGGTGATGAATTACGTAATACTACAAATGAAAAGATGTTAAATAGTGGGTGACATCCTCTATAAAATTAAAGATCTAGAAATTAAATCATGTTCAGAAGATGGTCATCTAGTAATACTAGATAAAATTAACCTGAATATTAAAAAAGGTGAAAAACTAGGTCTTATAGGGGAAACGGGCAGTGGGAAAAGTATGCTTGGCTCTGCATTAATGGGCCTAGTGCCAAGAGGATGCTTTGTCTCTGGTGGAGCCATTTCACATTATTTTGATTCATTTACAAGCACATCAAGCCTGAGAGGCGTTAAAGTATCCATGATATCCCAAGACCCGATGCAATCATTGAATCCGTTACAAACAATAGAAACACAGTTTTCTATTATTCTTATGAAAAGATTTGGCTATAATAAAAACAAAGCAAATGAACATATTCTTAAGTGGATTCAAAAGGTATACCTTCATGATGTTCCGGGTATATTAGACCGTTATCCTCATCAGTTATCCGGTGGCCAAATGCAAAGGGTTATGATTGCGTTGGCGATGTCAGTTGATCCAGAATTTATTATTGCTGATGAGATAACAACCGGCTTAGATGCCAATATAAAAATGGAAATATTGAACCTATTATTTTCTTTTCAAAAAGATCTTGAGATATCAGTGTTACTTATTTCACATGATTTAATCAGCGTTCAAAAATATTGTGATAGAATAGCAGTTTTAAAATCAGGAAACATCATTGATGTAGATGATACAAAAACAATTATTAATAACTCTGATGATGAATACACAAAAATCTTTAGAAGATTACCAAACAAACCCCCAAAACAAAAACCTGAAAACAATTCAGAGCCAATATTATATGTGAAAGACTTATATAAAACATATGGCAGCAACAAATATACTGTTTCAGCTTTAAACGGTGTAACCCTTGAGATTTATAAAGGGGAAACATTAGGTGTAATAGGAGAATCCGGAAGCGGAAAAACAACCCTAGTAAAAACAACCTTAAATATATTAGAACGAGACTCTGGGGATATGATTTTACGTACAAACATCAATGAAAGTAACCTAACTAAGCCAAGTAGAAAAATTGGAGCAGTGTTCCAAGATAGTATGGGGTCTTTAAACCCTCGAATGGACGTCTATGATATTTTGCGCGAGCCATTGATTTTGAAAGGAGTGAAAGAACCTAAAACAATAAAAACTAAAATAATGGAGATGCTTGATAAGGTTCATTTGGGGCTTAATCTGTTACAGTCATTCCCAGATCAATTATCGGGTGGTCAACGCCAACGGGTTTCTATAGCAAGGGCCCTGATGCTTGATCCACGCATATTAATTTTAGATGAACCAACATCAGCTCTTGATATATATACTCAGGAAAAAATATTGGATTTGCTAAAAGAAATCCAAACCCAAAACAATTTATCTTTTATTTTTATATCGCATGATTTAGGAGTTGTTTCAAAAATATCTGATCGTATAGCGGTGTTATATAAAGGAAATATTATTGAGTCTGGAAAGACTAATGATGTTTTCATTAATCCATCACACGATTATACAAAAAAACTAATAGATTCCAATGCATGGATGGACAAAAATGCTAGTATATAATTTTGGAGGAAATTTCAAATGAATAAACCCATGACTGCTGCATCAATTCAAATGTTTGTGCATAAAGAAAAAAAGAAAAATGTAGAAGAAGCTGCAAAACACATGAACCATATTAATAAACTGTTTCCACAGGTTAACATGGTTGTTTTTCCGGAACTATCCATTATTGATATGGAGATGGAGATGCATGAACAGGCCGAAGAAATACCAGGAGACTTAACAAAGTTTTTTGCGGGCTTAGCTAAGCAACATGGAGTATGGTTAATCCCCGGAAGTATGTATGAACGTTCAGGGGATGATATTTTTAACACCACACCTGTTTTTTCACCTCAGGGGGATTTAGTGGGTAAATATCGCAAGAGATACCCCTGGTGTCCATATGAGAAAACCAAACCGGGGAACGATCCATTTGTTTTTACTATCGAAGGTATAGGTGTTGTGGGGGTCATGATTTGTTATGATTTGTGGTTCCCGGAAGTTGCCAGAGACCTTATCAATCTGGGCGCCGAGCTTATTGTGGTTCCTACAATGACTACAACAGGGGATAGACTTCAAGAGCAAGTAATTGCAAGAGCAACAGCAATTACACAACAATGTTATATTATTTCATGCAACGGGGTAGGATATGGGGGGGTAGGTGGGTCTATGATTATTGATCCTGAAGGTTTTGATCTGCAGGGAAGCGGAGAAGGGTCGTATATGCAAACAGCTATCATAGATTTTGAACGCGTAAGGTACCTTAGGGAAAATGGTCTTGCCGGTGTGACCGCTCCGTTAAAAGCATTTCATGAAAACCGCCAATCTTTTGCTGTTTATAAATAAAGTTTTAATCTAGAAAGAGCCTGTTTATATGTGGTTTATAATTATTAGAGCCCTCTTAATTTTATTTCATTAATTGGTCTAGGGCTGCCTTGGTGTTAATAAGAGATTGTGGTATTATATGATTCTTAAATCAAAGTGATTTTGTGCGAAAACTAATAAATCATCATCCAACAAAACCCACCCTTCTTTATACCCTAAGATTCTATGAGTCTGTTTAACGAATATTATAGTGTAATCATCTTCAATCCGGCATTGAAAAGCGTTATTGTAGTTATCGCATCCATTATTGCTGCAAAACTAGTAGATATAATATTTACGTTTATTTTTAAGAGACTGGTGGATAAAACAAAGACCAGCCTTGATGATAAAATTCTCCAACTTCTTCATAAACCTATTTTTTATTCTATCCTTTTTATTGGGTTCAGCTTTGCAGTTAAAACAGCAACACTGCCTGAGTATATTGATTTTTTTCTTGTAGGTATATTCAAAACAATTACTATTATAATCTGGCTTTTTGTGAGCTCAAAAATATTGGTCATGTCCATGGAGTGGGCATCCCGGCAAACAACCAGTACTTTATTGCAGAAGAACACCCTCCCCTTATTTAATAATCTTGGGAAAATTGCTATTGGTCTTTTTGGGGTCTACTTTATTTTTCTCAGTTGGGATATCAATATTAATGGCATTCTGGCATCTGCTGGCGTCTTGGGCGTGGTTCTGGGTCTTGCGGCAAAGGATACTGTTGCTAATTTTTTTGCCGGGATATTTCTCATGGCTGATTCACCATTTAAGGAAGGAGATTATATATTATTGGAGACAGGGGAAAGGGGCTATGTTAAACAAATGGGATTACGATCGACTCGGTTTATGACCCGTGACGACATTGAGATCACCATTCCAAACTCAGTTATTGCAGCATCAAAGATTGTAAATGAAAGTGGTGGTCCAGGAGAAACTGAGCGGGTTCGAATCACTCTTCAGATTTCTTATAATTCTAATATTGATGAAGTAAAATCAGTATTAATTGAGATCGCTAAAAATAATGAAAACGTTCTTGGAACGCCGGAACCCCGGGTGAGATTTCGGGAGTTTGCTGATCATGGATTGAGGCTCCAGTTATTATTTTGGATACACAAACCTGAAATCCGGGGAAGAACAATAGATGCAGTTAATACAGAAATATATAAACAGTTTTCCCAGAAAAAAATTTCCATACCCTATCCCACAATGGAAGTTTTGCTTCCAGAGAAATAATTATCTAAATATTTATCCTACACAAAACCACTGAGCAATATGATACTTAAACTTATTGTTCTTTCCGTTTATTTTTCAATCCTGCTTGGGATTGGCTATTTTGCATCCCGGCGGGTAAGAAACATCGCTGATTATTATGTGGGCGGTAAAAAACTTGGGTATTGGATAGCAGCTCTTTCCGCAAGATCTACTGGAGAATCGGGGTGGTTATTGATTGGTGTAACAGGAATGGGGGCATTGATGGGATTCAGCGCCTTTTGGATTGTGGTTGGAGAAGTTTTGGGAGTTTGGATCTCATGGCAATATATGGCAAAGAAATTCAAACGCATGACCGATGAATACAATTCCATTACCATTCCTGATTTTCTTGTTAGCCATTTCAAATCTACAACGCATCTGATTCGAATAGTCTCCGCTACTGCGCTCTCATTTTTTGTGGTGATTTATGTGAGTGCTCAGATTGATGTTACTGGGAAAACATTCGAATCTTTTTTGGGGTTCAATTATTATACGGGGATTACCATTGGGTTTGGTATTGTGGTCCTGTACATATTTTCAGGTGGTTTTCTTGCTGTCGCCTGGTCCGACTTCTTCCAGGGGTCATTGATGTTTATCGGGCTCTTGCTTTTACCAGTGGTAGCCTATTTCAGTGTGTCCACTGATGTATCTCTTATCAATGGATTACGGGACATCGATCCAGCTCTCTTAGATATATGGGGCGCAGGCGGTTTTACACTTATGAATATAGTGACCGTTTTAGGGCTATTATCCATAGGGATAGGATTTATGGGGTCTCCTCAGGTTTATGTACGCTTTATAGCCATTAAAAATACAGCAGAGATAGAAAAAGGGAAATGGGTTGCGATAGTGTATACATTTTTGACGGACTCTGCTGCTGTGATGATCGGTATTTTGGGAAGATATATGCTCACCAAAGCCGGGGATAACCCTGAAATGATTTTAGGTAACGCGGGGGAAGATGTTTTGGCACTTGTGCTTGGCCAGGTGATGCCTGCCTTGATTATTGGGGTCTATATAGCGGCTGTTTTGTCAGCTGTCATGTCCACGGTTGATTCACTATTGGTGGTGGCATCCAGCGCAGTCACACGAGATTTTTATCAACAGATCCTAAATCCGGATGTGGATGAAACAAGGCTTATGGGATTTTCAAAAAAGGTCACCCTGGCCCTTGCAGTTTTAGCATTAGGGGTGGCGCTAGCTGTTTCAGTTCTATCGCCAACAAGAACCGTGTTTTGGTTTGTTATCTTTGGCTGGTCCGGAATTGCGGCTACATTTTGTCCCGTGATTATACTATCTATTTTCTGGAAAGATCTCACTGAAAAAGGAGCCATTGCATCTATGATAACAGGTTTTTTATGTATTCCGTTCTTCAAATTCATAGTGCCAGGATTTTCTACTATAGGACCCTATATCAATAAGTTGGATGTCATGCTTCCATCAGTCTTCTTTGCCATGCTTATGGGGTTGGGAGTGAGCATCTTTATTAAAGACTAGCTTTTAATATTCCCTGTACTTTTTCTGGTGGCTTGGTAATTCCAGCCTCGTAATACGAGTTGTACATTGGTATGCTGGTTTTCGTCTAAGATTGAGTCTTTCCCAGAATACAGTTGTATCAAGATTGTTTTTCTTGAATGATCAGAAGTATTTGGCATTGAACCATGAATTGTGCAACAATGGAAAAAAAGGACATCTCCTTTTTCTGCTTCTATTGGCAAAGCTGTTTCCAAAGAATAATAATCGTGGATTTCTGGCACATGGGAATGACCATCCGAATTTTTAATTTTACCCAGTTTGTGTGATTCCGGCACAACACGAAAACACCCCATATTTTCTGTGGATTCGGACAAGTGAACCACGGCTGCAATCATGGAGTTTTTTTGAGTTGGAAAGTAGGACCAATCCTGATGGAGGGGGAAGGCCGATCCCTTTTTTGGAGGTTTACAAAACAGCTTTGTATGATGAAGAATAATATCTGGTCCTATGAGAAATTCTACCAAGTTTAATAATGTTTTATTTTGGACCATGTTAAGCATGATAGATGAATAACTTTGAATATTGTGGGTATGGATCACTTCCGAATCAGATTCTTCAATATGGTGTGTTAAATCACTGCCCCATCGGGCATTAATATTTTCGTCACTCTGTTTTAATTGTTTAACTATTTGATCAAATTCGTTTTCTAAAGTTTCGATCTCACCAATGGAAAAAATACTTTTTTCAAGAGTATAGCCTGTTTTATTGAATTGAGCGGCTTTGGACACTGCTAACTTTTATAAATAACAGGTGCGATAGATTGGTCTTCTATTTGATCAAGATAATCTGAATTTTCGCCTGTAACCACAATCTTTTTTGCATAATCTGTACAAAAATGGACGACCATTCCCACGCGAGGTCCTTGATTTCTATTTGCATTGGAAGAATGATAGGTTAATGATGAATGCACACTTACTTCACCAATATCTAATAAAGCATCTATTGTATCGCGTTTACTGTGGGACCGGTCTAATACTTGGTCTTGTGAGTAAATATCCTTATTAAAAAAATCTAAACCATCTACTGTCCCCCAATGGTTTGAACCTACGATAAATCGAACCGGTCCCGATTCAATAGTCACATTGGACAAGGCGATCCATGCGGTATAGAGACCTTCAGTATCCCAGAATGGCCAGTATTGCGCATCCCGATGCCAGCCCGCATTTCCGCTATCTTTTTTACTTTTTGGTTTCCAGACTACCTGTGAATGCCAGATCTGGATCATGTTTGCGTTTGTAGCGCGTGCCAATTCTTTCCCAAGGTCAGCATTGGTTACCAAATTCCACACCGCCTGATTACATAAATGTGGTTTGTCTATTTTAATAATGGAAGCTGGATCATCGCCAACATTCCAGAAGCGGCTCTCTGGAGATATCCCTGTTTCATAACGACCATTGATTACTTCCCATAATCCATCACGGGCAGATTCCGTCTGATTTTTAGAAAAAATAGCGGGTAAGAAACAAAACCCATCCTTATAAAGATTATGGTTTTGCATTATAGCTTCTGGTGTATATATGGAACATCTCTGAAAGAATGTTATGCAGCATACAAAGCATGAACCCAATCCATATCTTTTTTAGATAACACATCTCCTAATCTTGATGCTGTCTCTACTTGATGAATATTCCGCTGTCCCAACAGGACACATCCAGTAGGGGCATCTGAAAACAAGGCATTGACTATTCCATGCATAACAGGGTTTGGATAATTTTTAAATCGTTGTTTCAACAATAGTTTATTTTCCTGCATTTTTTCAATGATCTCCCTGTCAAAAAATTCTTTAATTCCTGAGCGATGATCCCCCGTATCGAAAGATGAAGGGGCTTCATATTTTCCAGTTAACAAACCATGTTTTAGTGGTGAAAAAAAGCACACTCCCAGATTATTCTGATCGATAAAATTTTTTAATCCGGATGATTCATAGGTGTCATACATGACATTTCTATAGGGCTGAACCACATCGGGATTACAGCGCTCAATAAATTTTAATATCCTAACTGAAGACCAATCTGATAAACCAATAAAACGGGTTTTCCCTTCTTCTTGAAATTGCTTTAATGTTGTCATTGCATCGTCAAAATATTCTTCGTTTTTTCCAAAATAACAGTGATGAAGGTAAATGAGATCAATGCAATCGGTCTTTAAATTTTTCAAGGATCGTTCCATATTATAACGCATATGATTCGGGTTATACCAGTATGAGTGGGGGCCCTTATCCCAGCCTACTTTTGTGGCAATAAAAATATCCTGTCTGGGGATTGCAGGCCACATTTCCCCTATAATGGATTCAGAGAGGCCATCCCCATAAACATCAGCCGTGTCCCAATGGTTGATATCTAATTCCCATGCCCGTTTTAAGACCGCTCTGGAATCGTTATTATTTTGCCCAGCCCAGCCAACTGCGATTTTTCCACTCATATTGGCCCCGCCAAAGGCCCAGGTTCCAAGGCTGATGGCAGATACTTCAATATTTGTCCGTCCTAAAACAATTTTTCTCATGGACAACCTTTTTATTGAATTATAAAGTTAAAACAAAGGCAGTAAACTTCCTGCCATATTATGGTTAATAAAAAACTAAAAATTATCGATATAGGACACTCAAATTTGAGCCTTGAAAACTCACAGTCGATCTTAGAAACCACTGTCAGTCAAACCGCATTTGAAGGTCATATCCGCGCTATAAAGGTGGTAACGGGGCATGGTTCTGGCAGGCTTAGGAAATCTGTAAGAACCTGGTGTAAAGAACAAGAAGGACGGTTTCAGGCTGTAATTCACGGCGAAGACTATAATATGTTTAATAAAGATGCGTCTGATATGAGAGCAGATTGTAATATACGAGACGACCCAGACTTTGGTAGAAATAACCGAGCAGTTACCTACATATGGCTATGGTAGGAAACTAAAAATTAATCCTATAAATTTTATTAACTAAATCATAATACAATGGTTTCGCAATCTACGAAATACGATCATCTATTTAAAAATATGATCCCAAACAGCATTGAAGGTATAAAGTTTTTTGGGGTGGACGATCCATATATAAAACATCAAAAATATGATGATGTAACCAATCTTGAAAACAGAATCTGGGGTGAACTATTCCAAAAACTAGAGTTTCTTCTGGATCAATATGCATCCTGTGAATATTTGCTAGGCTTGCGCACGCTGCCTATTCCAAATAATATGTTTCCCGAATTTGAATCCATTTCACCTCTGATCGAAAATTCCACAGGCTGGACCCTGGTTCCAGTAGCCGGATTTTTGGATGAAGAACTATTCTTCGAAATAAATAAAAAACGACAATTTCCTGTAACAGATATTATTCGTCAGTCACCAAGATTTGATGAAAAATATGATGGAATTGATATCCAGAACGACAAAGGATATACACCTGAGCCAGATATTTTTCATGATGTTCAGGCCCATGTTCCTTTTTTAATGAATAAGGATTACGCACAGTTTATGTTGGAAATTGGTGTCTTGGGCGATGAAATAATTAAGGATAAACGAGGATTAGGCCCTGATCTGGTATCGCACAATCTAAAGCGCCTTCAAAATTATGCCTGGTGGACCTATGAATATGGATTGATCAAAAACACAGGTGAATCAGATACATTTCGAAGGGTCTCTAATGATATTGATTATGAGATCTATGGCGCAGGGATTATTTCATCGTATGATGAAGTGACAAATGTGGTTGAGTGTGCGAAAGGTCGCTCTAATCGATCAAAATTTCTTCCATACGATATAGAAGAAATAGTTATAACCTGTTTTGATTACAGCGATATCCAGGATCGATATTATGTGATCGAATCTATGGAAAGTCTGTATGACTCTTTTCAAAACAATAAGGAGTTGTTTTGGTTCAAAGGATAAAATGATTTTCCGCCTGTTTTTATTCTTTATACTTATTATTTATAGTTGGGATTGTGCTGGAATTGATATCCAGAAAATGGCCCGTGATGATCCAGCCGCACTTATTGCCTTGGAAGATTCTCTATCAGAGAGAGGCCTTTCACCAGCCATAATCACCGCCCTGGTTACTGCCCACAATACCCTTGGGCTTGCCGCATTGGAAGCAGAAGATTATAAAAAAGGGATAGGCCACTTTTCCCGCGCCGTGGATTTGTCAGAGTTAGATACATTGTCAAGATATAATCTATTAATAGCAGAAGGGCACCTATTATATAAGAGTGGCAATAAAGACGGACTTTGGGATTCAATACAAAACTATCATAAAGCTGCTCAGCTAAAACCCAACTTAGGGGACCCTCATTATTATATCGGGCAGTCCTACCATAAGCTAGGAGACACCGACTTTGATCTCATTTTAGAATCGTATGAAAAGGCATTGACATTAAATCTGTCTTCCCATCTTAGAGAGAAAATAGAAGAAGCGCATGCTCGCGTATCCAAGAGAGATCAACTATTAAAAGACTTCTGGAAATGAACTCATTTTACCCAATTTCCATGTAATTCTATACATTCTATAAATTCTTGACACATTCCCCATTTGGCGTTAAAATCTTTTAGCTTTAGCGCATTTTGTTGCTAAAAGTGTTCATAATCCGAGGTAAAAACATGACACTATTAAAAAGCCTACAAAAGCGATTAATACTCGCTACGGCCGTCTTTATGCTCCTAGGGACCTTTGTGTTTGCAAAGGGAGTGACCCTATCAGGGAGGATTGTTGATTCAGATGGCAAAAAGGTCAAGAAAGCCATGCTGACCCTTCTATCTGGTGGAGAAGTGGTAAAAGAAGACAAAACAGGAGGCAATGGTAAATTCAAATTCAAGAAACTGGAAGAAGGAGACTACGTGCTCCAGGCGACTCATGATGAATTGGGATCTGCAGAAACGATAATCACCCTTACGGAAAAAAAAGACATTGGTGATCTAGCTCTTTCAATAGAAAAAGCCAGCGCGCCGGTAGCAGGTCTAGCTCCTGAAGGTGGAACAGATCCTGCGTCCCAACAGAGGAAACAACCGGATCGTGTTTCGGTCACGGTTCCACAGACCATGGAAGCCATGGGAAGCCCTAGCAAGGATTTTATTCTTAATGAATTGAATTTTGAGATAAAGAAACTATCTGCGGAATTCAAACATCTCACCCAGGAGCTTGATGATTTAAAAGCACTGAGTAAAATGTGGGTCAATCCACTCACTATTTATTCTAAAGAAATCATATTAAAGAATGGTAGCACTGTTTTTGGTAAAATCATTTATCAGGATGATAAATCAATTAAGCTGGAAACACTAGTTGGATATCTGATTGTAGACCGGGCACAGGTGGTGAGGATTGTAGATAATGTTATTACGGAAGACACACAGGAGTATGTCCCAGAACAGATTCGTGAAAGCTATACACCTCCGCCTATGCCAAAATTGGCCCAACCCAAATACACATCATCCAATAATTCAGCCAGGAATGCAAGTGCTAAATTTTCTGCTAATTGTGTATTGGTTGGCAATATATCAGAAAAAAAAGATGGCCAGGGCAACATAATCTTTGATGGTGAGATCAAGAATATTGGCGGTCGCAGAGCAGATTTTGTAAAAGTAGATTTTGTATTCCGCAAGAACTGGAGCGGCGAAACAAAAACGCTTACTACCTTTGTAAAAGGTTCCTATAATACTTTTGATACCGGTATTGTATCTGACGCCAGCATGCTTCCAGGAGCTATTGGAAAGTTTGATCTTTATGTGCCACAGGATTTTGGTGCATTTATTGGCTACTCTTATGTTATTGACTGGGAGGAATACCAGTAGTATCATCTCTAAAGAGACATGAGTTAACACATCATTCTATGAAACAACACGGCAAATATTTTATCATTATATTCCTACTTGGTACTCTGTTGTTAGGCAGTACACGGGTGGCTTATTCGCGCCCGGGTCGGATGATGCGTGTACCTACATCCAGCAATCAAAAAACGCCGTACCTGTTTCGCACCGGGTTCAGTACAGAGATCCACAACTTTGATCCGTTCAACACAGCAAAAGGTGTTTATTTTGATATGGAACTGAGCCGAGGATTCGGTTTTGGATTTTCTGCTGTTATGGGAGGCGACACGACATCTTTGGCAACGTTAGCAGAATCTCAATACAACTCTCCGGTGGAGTTTGGGTTTCACTTCCAACAGCGCGTCTACACGTATAATGATATTTCTTTATCTGTTGGTTTGCAGGATGTTGTTTTTGAAAGTGAGCAAACTTCAGAAGAAATGGTGAGTCTGAATACATCTCTTTTATCTTTTTTCGTGGTCTTGGCCAGCGAAAAGAATCTGGGTGAGTATAAGATGAATACCTATATGGGTTTTGGAACCGGTGGCCTGGCTCCGGTTGATGCAGATACATTACCGCCACCTGATCCGACTCAATCTGGTTCGGCAGCTTCTGATTCTACAGATACAAACTCAGGAGTATTTCTTGGATTTTTATTAAAGACCCCGTATTTCGCAAGACGGGGTGGAATGGATATTGTGGGTGAATTCGACGGGACAGGTGTCAATGTGGGACTCCGCATCCCCCTTACCTCGGATTACCGCCTAAACCTAGGGTTCACCCACATAGAAAAACTCCCTGAATGGGGAAATCGAT
>Ga0208522_1001597_pt1 | contig 14417 bp, 8 predicted proteins | sample ETNtaG_25_FD_185763 | JGI IMG/M metagenome (GOLD analysis project Ga0208522, IMG submission 185763) | Marine microbial and viral communities from oxygen minimum zone, Eastern Pacific Ocean - ETNP201302SV86 (SPAdes) (version 2) | ecosystem: Environmental > Aquatic > Marine > Oceanic ... | reverse complement strand
GACCGAGTCTAGGCTAGCTTGGGGGGCATTGGGAGTTATCACTATGCTTCTCACAGCCCCCGTAACCATCCCGACGACTGGCATGCAAGCGCTCGTCGGGTGGTACGCGGGCGACCGCTCGGACGAGGGGGTAGACGCTCGGACGACGCATCACATGATTGGTGCAATTCTCTCCCCTCTGCTGTTCTGGCCGGTGATATCCCTCGCGTTCCTGTATTCCTTCGTCGGTGCTACCGCCCTGCTCCCTCTCTATCTCGCAGCATCTCTCCCCATCATCCACATGGCGAATCTGGTTTTTCTCCAGGGCTATGACATGTGGACCGATTTTGGGGACTCCCGAAGAAGCAGGAGACTGGCTTCCTCAGCAGCCGGTGGGCGCTTGGAGGAACTGGTGAGCCAACTGGTCCCCCGACTCGGCGTTCTCAAATAGGACGGGCACTCCAACCCCCTCATGAACTCACGCGAGGCCGGTGACAGGGTGCGCGAGTGGCTTCAGAGCGAGCGCCTCGAAGCCCGAGACGTCGCCGACCAGCAGGCCATGCTCCACTTGCATGTCCGCTACCCGCCGACTAAGCAGGGCCACGTGTTCAACGTCGTCATCCCGAAGAATCGCAATCTGGTCCTAATCTACTCAGTCACCCGGGTCGACGATGGCCAGCAGAATGAGATGACGGAGCACTATGAGAACGATGCGGGGGATTGGGAGAGATGGCTCCACGACACTAGGATACACCTCACTCAGGCCGACCTCGACTGGGTGCTTCACGTGGGCAAGAAGAGGCATGGCGTGCCAGGCCCGTTGCAGGCGTTCAATCTCTCTCGTCCAATATGGTTCGACGGCCTGACACAGAACGAGTTCATGCACACAATGCGCCATCTCTGGCTCACCAAGCTCGCTCTGATTCACAAGATTAAGTTCGCGTACGGACCCGGTGTGGGCAAGCCTGGACCAGTTGACGATTGGATTGCTAAGAAGGCCCAGAGAGGGGGCAACCAGCCCCAAGTTCATTCAGAGGCGAGTGAGATAGACACTGACGAGACAGGTGGATTCGGTCGCGATTTCGATCCCTCAGAATGGGCCTGAGTCACTTCTTCCCCTCCTCGGCACTCTTGCGCGCGCAGGTGACGGCGAAGGGTCGAGGTTAAGTATCGCTGGAAGACAAACTGAGACAATACAGCAGCTTGCTGGAGGGTTGGAAATGGAAACTGCAAAGATGAGAAACAGTGTAACAATGGTTCTTCTGATGATGATGAGCACTTTCGCGGTGATTGAATTCCCGCAGGCCGAGGCCAGTGAAGTGGTATTGACCGACGCGATTCAGATTGTCAATGGAGGCTCAGCGAACGACAAGATGGTGGCTGCTGATGCCGATTCGATGGGCAATGTGCACTTCGTCTGGAGTCGCAACACCCAACACCTGTGGTACCAGATGCACAACCCCAGAGGCGACATACTAATCTCCGAGACCCAAATCTCCAACCCCGGCGCTCACCGAGCCTGGCATCCTGACATCAGCGTTGACAGTGATGACAACGTGCACATCACTTGGACTGACAAAGCCGCTCAGTGGACCATCCTCTACACCCTGCTCGATCCCTCTCAGGATGATCAGAGCGGTGACTCGGCTATCGACAACGTGATTTCAATTATTGACGACTTCGAAGTCTCGGTCCACACCCAGAACCGCGATTGGCCAGCCATAGACACCGATTCTGAGAACAACGCCCACATCGCCTGGGAGGACTCGTTCGAACCTCTCGACAAGTTCTACCAGCAGCCGCAAATCTACTACTCCATGATTGAGCCCGACCTGCAGTCCCGTGAGGCGGTAGTGGCCGTGGGAGAGACCCTACTCACCCCCATCATCGGCCACAAGGGCCACCCCGATGTCGCTGTCGATGCCGACGACTTTGTCCAGATAGTCTGGGATGATACCCGTGGCGGCAAGGTCGAGATGGTAGCCCCGATAGACACCTCCGGTTCGATGAACGCCGAATGGGCCGACATGTGCGTGGTCTTCTACGGCGGCAACTTCGCCAGCGGTGGTTCGTTCGAAGGACTGAAGCCAATGCTCCTGCGGGCCAACATGACGGTCTACGAGACCCTCTATGCCCTCAGTGGCAATTGGCCGAGCGCGGCTACCAGTGGCAATTGTGCCGCTGCATACCAGACCGGTGGATCGGGCAGCCAAGGTCCCCGAACCACTCCTCTCGGCCAGGCCCCGGGTGACGATTCGGGCGGCATCAGGGAACTCACTGAGGTCGTTTACAACAACGCTGCGGTCAACCTGCCGCAGGACGGCGGGTACTACAGCGAGTTCTGGGGCCCAGGCTCAACTTGGGCCTGCCTATCCTGGCGCGATGCCAGTGGCAATGTGCCTGGTAACCCACCTACCATGTTGGACCACCGCTGGAACCCCAATGCGACCAAGATTATCATCCCGATTTCGGATGAGGGTCCGTACGGCGGTGACCCTTCCCAGCAATCCGATGACACCCAGAGCATCAATGAGGCCCACGACGCCTGCGTCATAGCCGGAATCATCCCCGTCCCATTGCTCGCAGCCGGCTTCGGCTCAGGCTCCTCCCAAGTCGGCTCCCACATGATGGACCTAGCTCAGTGCCCCAATGGCTTCGTGAGCCTGAACACTAGGACCTGCCCTGGGTCCAACACCCGTCTGACCGATGCGGAGGGCCAGATGTACAGTTTCCCAACAACATCCTCCAATTCAGCCGAATTACAGTTAATGGTCGAGGCCATGGTCTACCTGTCCACGAACAACTCGCGTGAAATTTACATGAATGTCCTCGACCCGCTGTCGCTGCTGGAGAACCCGCCCCCGACTTGGCAGAAAGGCGACTCGGGGACCTTTATCGACAACACGGCTGACAGGTACATCCAGGACATCGGTCCTTCCCTCGATGGATTGGGCTACGGCCACCTCGTTGTGGTCAACGACACTAGGATAACTCTCAACGACGCATACAGCCTGCACCCCTCGATTTCCGTTGACACCTCTGGCAACACCCATCTGGCATGGATGGACGGACGCGCCTACGGCTTCGACATCGATGTCAACTACGAGATTTACTACACCAGACTGCGCCTCAGAGGGGCCGGTGAATGGGACGGAGCCCCCGACGGTCTGCCCTCATATGGGATCAAGCAGATTATCGACTCGGCTGTCTCCGAAGTCGAAGGCATTGAGGGAATCCCAACGGACCGGCCCTTCGGAGCCAATTCGCACATGCCAGCCATCATCACTGACTCCTTCGACAATGTTCACCTGACCTGGCTGGATAACTACAATGACACCCAGGGTGAGACCATCGTCTACACTAGGCTGAATCACACCAACGACGACTACCCTGCAGGATTCCCCCTCAATTCGCTCGCTGCCGGTATCCTCGACCCATGGGAGGTCATCCCAATCACTGAGTGGCAGTCCGACAAACTAGGTCCGAACTCCCCCGCAGTCCCAGATTTGGGTCAACCACCGGCATTCGCCAATGATCTCGGAAGCGGGGCCCATATCGCTTGGTCCGACACCAACAAGTGTAACGACATCAGCAACGGCGGCTCCTACACGCTGTGCTACGTACACGTCCTGACCGGACTGGTCGAGGTCGCGCTCACCGAGACCGAGACCTACTACCACACCATTGAACCCGGGGAGCAGACCACGTACAACATGACGATCTCTAATCCCACGCCCGGCCCTGCCGAACTCGTGGCCGATACCTTCACCGTGACCATGCAAGGGGTCCCCAACAACTGGACGGCCACGCTGTTCTTCACCACCAACCACACACCGATTTTCGACTCAACACCGGTATTCCTGCGCGGAGGCGATGTGATTCCGATGTACATGCGCGTACGCGCACCGTCAATCTATCAGGCCCATTCAGACGAATTGGCCTCAATCACTGTGACCGCCATATCCCACAAGGACCCGGCTATCAGGGACGATAGGATTACTCTGACGCTGATGGACGTGGTGCACGGGATTAACTTGGACACCAGTCACTTCCAAGTGGATGTCGAACAGGGAGAATCGGCGTTCTTCTCGATAACGGTGACCAATACGGGCAACGTGTACGATACGTTCGCTTTCTACGATCCTTCTACCTTGGAGGGCCAGGTTGAATGGGCCCTGCCGTTCGGCTGGGGCCTAACGTTCCCGTTGTCGTTATCACTGGATCCTGGCCAGTCCGTGACAAGGAACCTGCAGGTGAGCGTCCCGACCGCACAGGAACCCGGGACCTTCGTGATTTACCTGAAGGGATGGTCCACCGGTGAGCCGGTGCTCTCTATCGACCAAGGTACCTTCGATGTCCTCGAGCTCTGGATAAACGTCTCGATCAAGAGCACGGGCAACATCGTCTTCCATCTGGGAGACACGACCCAGTATGTACTGCCCGGCGAATGCTCTTCCTTCGACATCGAGGTCACCAAGCACTTCACCCCGGGCCATTTGATATTCACGACCCCGGGAGGCCCGGAGGAGAGACCTCCTGAAATTTCCGAGCAGACGTGGAGATTCGACCATTGGACGGTGGATTTGGACTTCTCCGAAGCCCCGGGAGGTAACGGGGTCCCCGATAACACCCCCCGCTACTGGTCGATTATCGATACCCCATACACCGTCTCAGCAATCATGTGTGCGCCGTACAATGCGACAGCCGGTCTAGGCGACTCTGTCACCGTCAAGGCGCACTTGGAGGGTGCGCCGCGTGTCAGGGACTCTGTGGTCCTTCTGACCAACATCATCCAGGAGTACAATCTGGAGGCCAGCGTCCCTGAGACTATTCTGTCACTACATCCCGGCCAGACGTACCAGTTGGATACCACGGTCGACAATGCCGGCAACGGAGCTGACAGATACGACATAACAGTACACTCGATTGAGGACACATTCGGTGCAGCGCACGTCTGGGACATCGAAATCCCTAGGATTCTGTTTCAAGAACTGGATCGGGACGAGTCGCAGACCGTACCTATCCTTCTCAACGTGCCAGAGAGGACCCACGCCGGCCAGTACACCATAGAACTGCATGTGCTGAGCGAGGAGTCTTACGAAGGATCTAGGCTGAGGGACATCATCGAGTTACAGATTGAGATTGTCGAGTTCCACGATATGAGGATAGAGGTCGACCCGATGGTTGAGAGTCGAATCAAGACCACAGCCCCGGGCAGAATCGTCCGGTTCACCATGAACCTCACCAACTACGGCAATGTGGACGATCAGCCGACGCTGCACAACTACACACTCTATGATCCCGATGACCGGTATTCATGGCAAACGACTCCTACGATGGGGCCCCTGCTGGGCAATTGGGTGATTAGCTACGCATTGCTTGAGGACTTCGACACAGAGTATCCAATCGAGAGGCCGTGTGTTGGGCAAACTCTGGGCGACCCCAATCCCACCGAGGGCTGCTACCTGTCAGCCCAGACAAATGCAATCACCATGCCTGTGATGGAGGCCTACTCGACTATCCAAATTGTCGTGATTATCCAGATTGACGCGGGCGCTGCATTATCCAACCGAGAGGTCGGAATCAAGGTCATCTCGGAGTTTGGTTCCTCGGAAGCAGGCGGCGACCACGATGAGACTGCTGTTTGGGACGACTCCTGCACCCTCGACGCGAACAGAGACGGCTTGCCGGACAACTACCGCCCCAACTGCGACACCAACGAACAGGTCATTGAACTGAGACTCAGGGCCCCCGATCTCGACATTCTCGATGTCCACGTCGAAATCTACACCGGAGAGGTCGGGGAGATGCTCTCCGTCAACGTGCAGATTCTCAACAAGGGCAACGCGCACGCCACCGATGTCAACATCATCCTGTGTGTTGATCAGTCACCCTCTGACATCAAGAAGAACGGCTGCGATGAGGACAATATCGTGTACAGGCAGATTGTTGAAGCGATAATGCCCTGTGACAACCCACAGCTCGACTGCCAAGGCGAAGACCCTCCTCAGATAGCCCTTCTATACATGGTTGAGGCGGGAAGCCACGATGTCGTCGTCGTCGTAGATCCGGACAACGTGATTGTCGAGACCGATGAGAATAACAATATCGAAGCGGTCTCGAAATCGATGGGCTCGAATCTAGGAATCCTCGATGTTGGAATCGAGATTATCGCCCAATATACCGTGCCGACCATTATCCTCGGCGCGACGTTCGCTCTAGTTGGAGTGGTTGCAGTGGTCATGTGGAGTCGCAGAGAGGAGGCGAAGATCCGCTACGCCGAGAAGTCGAGCATGATTGCCAACCTCGATGACGAAGACATTGTCTTCTGATTAGCGTGCCAGCCACCACGGCAGCGGTGTACCTTCGCGCGCCGCGACGAGGCGGCCGCGGCTCGCCGCGAAGTCTCGCATCAGGCGCTCGCGCAGAGCCTCCATCATCTCCTCGGCATGCATTGACTGGATACGTAGGCCCTGAGAGAAGACATCTAGGTCGAGGGGCCTGCGGGGCTGGTTCATGATGGCGTGTGCCAACTGTCTCTCCTCATAGGACTCCGATTGCTCGGATATGCTCGGGGAGACCTTCCTCATCACCTGCTGGTGGAGGGCTATGACAGCGTCACGGTGCTCATCTATACGCTCGAGCGCGGAATCCAGTTCCGAGAGAATCCCCATCGCCTCCACCATAGGGAGCTTGCGTCGCGTACCCAACCTGTCGACCACCCCGTTCAACTCGGGCGGCAGTCTGTTGGAGAGGCGCATCGGCCCTCCAGATGGTATCTTCCTGTGCTCTGCGCGGAACAGGTCAGGGCCAAGATCGAGGCGTAGAGAGAAGGACTGGTTGACATTGTACATCTTCTTCGGTGGTCCGCCTTTCTCCGACGGTACGCGTTCGGAATCCACGAATCCTGATTCCTCGAGAACCTTGAGGTGCTTCACTACCGCTTGCTGGCTCACATCCAGTAATTCAGAGAGTTGCAGAGGGTAGTGAGGCTCTTTCACCAGTCTCCTGAGAATATGACGACGAGTAGGGTTCTCTAGTATAGAGAGCGCCTCGTCGAAACCGACCATTACTTCCCAACCTGAGGTTGGGTAGTGGAGGCCATCTAAAAACCCAACTTGAGCATAGGATAATATCCGTCGAACTAGTAAAACCGTCATGGGGACCGGCAGAACCGTTCTAGTCACCATCCTAGTCATCGCCGGTGTGCTGTTGTTGGGGCTTTCTTGGGGGGCCTCTTTTGCTGATGATTATCTGGAAGAGAGGATTGCAGAGGAATGCGATGACGAGGTCGGGACAATAGGTCAGATAATCGGTGCGGACGAGGGCCAGTGCCAGGACGCGCGAGATTTGCGAGACCAAGTCGCTTCCGTCGGCCAAATGCTCCTATACCTAGGAGGTGCATCCCTGCTCACCTCAGTCGCGTTGGTCGTAATGGATAGAAGACAGTGATCAGCCTTCGTCCCAACCACGCCAATCCCGATTACCCTCGGTCTCTGGCGATTCCTCAGTGATCTTAGTTTGGCCGGGGAAGGGATCCGATATCGCATCCTCCTCCTCCGTTTCCGGTAGGCCGCGGTACTGCCTATACAACTCATCAGTAGTCGGCAACCTACCCTCCTTGGTCATGACAACGGAATCCCCTGTCTTTCCAACCCGCCTACGTCCCGCAAGAGCCAGTATGAGAGCTACGACGCCCAGTGGTATGCCCAGGCAACACCCGAAAAACATCAGCACAAACCAACTGTTACCGAACAACGCGTTCTGAGCGGATATATCATCCACAAACCACAGGGTGGAGTTTCCGTCATTGTACAGGGTGTAATCACCGGCTTGGGCCGATCCGAATATCCTCACAGGGGCATATATGGTGCCGTCCTCACCGGGTCTCTCAACATGCAAACCGGTCGGAGGCGAACCACTTTCCTCCGTTCCTGATATGTTAATCAGTCTGAGTTCAGCAGTCTGCGAATCCTCGTCCGTGACACGCAGGGCGACATATTCGCCCATCGAATACAAGGTAATCTCGCCGCTCTCTCCTGCTTCCAACTCGAGCAGATGCCGCTGGGCTGGATCGAGCTCGTCAAACATCGTTGGCATGGCGTTGTAGTAGGATACCACACCAATCAGCAGTAGTAGGAACGAGGCCCCCGAGAGCCGCTTGGCCCAGAGCATTCTATCTGCCATGACCCGAGGTGATGGCTTCGTGCTATCAGGCTTCTCAATCAGTATGCGAGGCCGACATCCGGGTGAGCCAACTTCTCAGGGAGATAGGTATCTGTCACGAAATCCAGCCCGTACTTGGCTAGGGACTGCTGTTCGGCCTTCTTCCCGAGCTCCTTCATCAACTCAATCTGCTGCTGCCACCACCCTGTAGAAAATCTAGGATCGGACAATTCGGCCTCCAGAGCTCCTAGGTCCTGCTTCGAGAGGTCGTCGCTCGGCAGGTCATAAGCGAGGATGTCGTCTGCCGTTATCCCGAGGTAGACCGCCCCCTTGCTCGCTAGATACTCTGAGATGTGAGCGGTCTTGATGGCCCCATATGCGATACTAGCAAAGATTCTGAATGACCATGGGTCGCAGTCAGCGAATACCACGATTGGCTTTTTCCACTCGTCACTCATTCGCCTCATGATGCGACGAGTGGAGCGTGCTGGCTGGCCCTTGAGATGGATCAGCGCGCAGCGCGCCTCCTCATCGAAACCATTCTCGACCAACCGGTCGAACATTCCACCGGTCTCTATGGCCATTACGAAATCGACATCCTCCTCGATGAGCCTGAGCTTCTCTAACTCGACGTTGTAAGGAACCCCATAACCAGAGTCGCCTACATCGTCGCGGCAGTTTATCCTCATCCAGTCGCCACGCCTGTTTCGCTCCTCAAAGGTCACGTTTCCGATGATTCGCGCGCCGTCCTCCTCCGGTCTCAGGCGAAAGTCCTCGCGCAGGCACTTGGTGACAATCTCGAGATCCTCGGCTAGGTTGTTACTCTCGTTCTGCGAGTGGAACTTGCCGTTACCCCAACCCTCGGAGATGTAGTACATCTCCCTCAGGGTCGAGGACTTGCCGCTGTGTATCATCTCCTCGATGAATTCAGTGACGTGGAGTGAGCGCAGCAACTGTTTGGCAGAACCGAGATTGGTCGCGTCGCGAATCGTCCTCTTCTTGCCATACTTGTAGACCCCGAGCTTCTGGTCGAAGCCGATGTTGCTCTTCGAACGCACGGGCAGGGTCATCGTTGGAGGATTGCCTTTGGACATCTTGTCATGCATCTCTGAAGCCACGCCGTGCAGTGCTTGGATCACCTCATCCTTGGATTTCTCCCGACTGATGCTCATTCATCCACCCCCTGTTCGGGGCCAATCGAGCCCCACTGATTCACGCTGGTCTCCTCCAAAGGCTCCTGAGATGGCTCTTCAGCTCTCTCTGCCAGGCCCACTATCACAGGATCCTCCCGGCCCTGAGCCTCCTCCACAGCGGCATCAAGAGCCTCTCTATTCCTCATCTCATCGAGCAGCTTCTCGTCGATTTTGGTGGCTCCGATGATGTCGCCGTTGCCTCTGAAGAAGATCTCCATGCCCCCCCAATCGCCCTTGCCGAGACCCGAGACGGTGAATGAGATGACCGCAGAGGAACCAGGATCCAGAGTATCCAATCTCCAAGCCCACAGGCCATGGGTCTCCTTGCGACCTCCGAGGGGGTTGTCCACCATCGTGACAGTATCGCCCTCGGGCCACTTGGCTAGAATCGTGTACGCCCGTGCCCGGGCGGTGTAGTTGAATAGGGTGATATCACAGGTGACCAACTTCCTCTCACTGTCCCACCCAAGCTCCTCCTCACAGAAGACCGCGTTCATGATTCGGGTGATAATCGGGGCTAGATTAGGCTCCTCTCGACCCAACAATTGCGAGGACTTCTGGGAAATCTCGGGCAGGATGACGTTGATTAGCTCGAACTTCTCCTGCGCCTTTTTCCTCTGCGAGCTCTTCTTGAGATGACTCCTCAGGCCTTTACCCACATCCATCAGGGCTCTCCTGATCTCTCCTAGGACCTCCTCGTTGACAGCGACAGCCTCCTTTGCTTCGCTGGTGAACTGGACATTGGTAGAAGCGAGGTGAATAAGGACGGCAGCGGGACCTTTGGGGATTCCTCTGCCGCCCGGCTGATCCAGACCGTAGCGCTTCCAATCGACTGACTCCACAGCCTTCGTCAGCAGGCATCCGCCCTGCTGGTACATCAGAGGCACCCGATTGGCGAAGCGCAGAATCTCGATTGGGCTATCGGAGGCTAAATCGCCGCCAAAGACCAGCCCGACCTCAATCTGGAACGGGTTGCCCTGAGACACCCGGGGATCTCTGGTCACAGTCGAAGCGAAGCGTGAATCTATTGCCTTCGAGAGTCCCTTCTTAATCAACAGGTCCTCGATGGGGGAGAGGCAGTCAGTAGGAGGATTCAGCAGTTTGACCTTCTGGAAGGAATCGAGCACCGCCTGAGCCTCTCCCGCCTTGATCCTGCGGGGCTGCCTGCTCTCCTCGAGCCCTGATTTCGCAAGGATCTCCCGGGCTGCCCTCATACTGACTCCGGAGAAATTGTGCCTTAGGAACGAGGTCATCTTCCTCTCCTCGGCCTCGCGGAGCATCCTCTGCAATGTACCGAGGTGGATACCGTGTGGATGGGGCTTGATCTCCTCGACCGCTCTTGGGAGGCGGTCGGTGGTGCGTGGCCAGTGACCTTCCTCTATCACTTCACCGTCACGGTCTTTGACGGTCAGGGTGATGGTGGCGTGGGGGTTGACAATCGAAGTCATTCTGAGGTACTGGTAGACTGACTGCCTACCTCGTTGGTACTTGGCCTTCATCTCAGTCCGTATCTTCAGGCCGTGTTTGACCTCCTCTCCTGTGACCTCGTCGATCCAGACATCCCTTCTCTCACCGGACTTGATTGCCTTGTTCTTCCTAGTATCTATGCCAAGGTCGACCCAGACAGCCGAGGAATCATCCTCGACCTTTGAGACGACACTGGCCTTCGAGCCCGTCGTGAGCTGACTGTACATCACTACCCCGGTGATTCCGATTCCCTGCTGACCGCGGGTCTGCCTGATTGCGTGGAACCTCGATCCGAGTAGGAACTTGCCGAACACATGCTCGATGGCACCTCTTGGTATGCCCGGCCCGTTGTCTTGCGATATCAACTCTATTCGGTCGCCCTCGAGTCGGTTGATTTCCACTCTGATGTCTGGGAGTATCCGCTCCTCCTCGCAGGCGTCTAGGGAATTGTCGACTGCCTCCTTGACAGCCGTGATGATGGCTCGCTGTAGTGAATCGAAGCCCAGAAAATGCTTGTTCTTCTCGAAGAATTCACTTATCGCAATCTGCTTCTGTTTCCCGGCTAATGGTTTTTCATCGCTCATTCGCAACCCTCCAGCAGGTCCTCCCGATACCCGGATGGTACGGGGCCTCTTGTGGATGGAAGTCCCCGGACGAGGGGCGCTCTTAACCCTGTGCGAAGATATCCGGATGCCACGCGGTAATCTTCCCGGTGAAAGCGCTGGCCATTACAGTAAGGGGGCTTGCCAGATACAACTTTCCCGGCCCGGAGCGGCCCTGATAGTTACGGTTGATCGCTGAGATTGTGACCTGCTCCTCATCGTCGCTGATTCCGGGCCCTGCGCCTATGCAGGCACCACACCCAGGGTCAATCAGCTTGACACCAGCGCGTTCGAACATCTCGCTCCAACCGTTCCTCTCGGACAGGTCCTTCACCGTCTTTGAGCCGTACTGGATGTAGCAGGCGACGTCCTCTGGGATCGTCATACCTGCCTCTAGAGCAGCCTCGGTGACCTGCGCATAGTAGGCGAAATCATCATCCTTGCCCGCGGTGCATGAGCCTGCGTAAGCGATGTCTATGCTGACTTCACCGAGCTCGTCGATGTAAGCGCCATTAGTCGGGTCGGAGGGAATTCCTTCGTCGGGTTTGCCGGGGTGGGCGACCATCGGACGAATCTGTGACAGGTCGATGGCATGGACCCCACCGTGATACTCCGCACCCTCGTCGGGCAGGACGAAGGCGCTGCGCACATCTTCTTCGCTCAGCCCCAATCTGCGCTTCATCAGCCAATCCACTGTGAGATTGTCGGGCTCGCATATCCCAGTCTTGGCGCTGCACTCGGTGGCCATGTTGCACAGTGTCGCCCTCTCGTCCATCGACAGACTGGCGAGCCCGGGTCCGCCGAACTCCATGCTACGGTCGAGTGTCTCTGACTCAGCGGCGTACTTCCAGAGGATGTGCAGGATGACGTCCTTGGCTGTGCATCCGGGGTCGAGGGCCCCCATGAGTTCGAAGCGAATACTCTCTGGGACTTGGACGAAGGCGAACTGGTTGTGCACGAGATTGGCGTACTCGGTCGAGCCGACTCCGTAGGCCAGTGCGTTCGTGGCACCGCCCATGCAAGTGTGAGAATCAGTTGCTTGGATGAAGTCACCAACGTCGATGAACTCCTCTCTGGCGACTTGGTGGCAGATGCCTGGGCTGATACCATCCTCCGCGGAGTAGTCACGCACCCCAGTGTGCTGTTGGAACACATTCTGCATGTCCCGCAGGGCCTGGATCTTCCCTGTGAAGCGGCCGAACCTTGGCACCCCGGTGGCATACAGGAGATGGTCCTCGAAGACAGCGTACTTCGCTGGGTTGGGCAGTGAGTAGTCGTCGCCGTACTCCTGCTTGAGGAATTCGTGGACCTGAGCGGTGGTGAACTCGTGCGAGTAGCCCCCGTCGACCTGTGAGAGCACAGCGTCTCCGGGCTTGACGTAGCGCGTTGCGCCGTTCTGCCCCAGCAGCTTATTCGCGACCATTTTCTCGACCATCGTCATCGGTCGCGGTTCGGTGGTAAGCTCAGGTAGAACAATCTCTCCATCTCTGAGCTTCCTCGCGAACGGCAGGATGCCGCCGTTCTCGATAATCAGCCTAGTAACCGGATCATACTCTGAGGTGAACTCATCCAGTGAGATACTCTCCCCTGCCTGCAGCCTCCTCAGCATTCCGTAGTCCCCCATCAGTTGGCCGAGGTTGATGTTGTTGCGCTCGTGGATTGGCGCGAAGGACGCCGCGATGACGATTCTGATTCCCGACCAGCGCTCACACTGAGCTGCGGTCTCCCGGCTAGACCCAGTGCCCTTGCGATGCCCGGAGACGATGGCCTCGAAGCCACCGTCCACCAATGCACGAGGTTCGAACACCCTCCTTCCCTCATGCACCAACCCCGCGTAAGCATTCTCGGCGATGATTCCCGGCTCGTGGTCAAAGCAGACCCAAGCCGGAGTCATGACATCAGTGTTGATGTCGTCAAGCAGATCATCGACCCCGATGTCTTCCATGTGCAAATCGAGACCTTCGTAGAGCTGCTTGCGAATCAGCCCGAGATCCTTGGTGAGGAACAGGACCCTCTTGCCAGGAGTTAGGGCAATCTGTGCCGGGGGCCATTGATTGGACAAGGTCACACCACTTCCTTCGATTGGCGTCAAGGTCGCGCTCTATTTCATTATTCTCAATGGCCATATAACTCTATACAGCCTTTCAGTAAAGCGATTGTTCTATGTTTTTATAGACTATCAATCTTAAATAAGATGGGCTGTCGGGATTTATTACCTTTGCCAGCAAAGGTGGAAGTGAGGGAATGGCAGACGAAGGATACCTAGTGGAAGACACAGTGAAGTGCAGCGAGTGCGGTAGTAGGAACCTGAACCGGGACGAAACCAGAGGAGAGGTCGTGTGCGAGGACTGCGGCTTGGTGCTGGAAGACAACGTAATCGACCAAGGTGCCGAGTGGCGCGTGTTCAGCCCTGAGCAGGGCGACCAGCGCGCACGTACGGGTGCACCGATGACGGTGATGCTGCACGACAAGGGATTGTCGACTGACATCGATTGGCAGAATAAGGACTACTCCGGCAAGGCGATATCAAGCCGCTATCGAAGCCAGTTCTACCGCATGAGGAAGTGGCAGAAGCGCTCTCGCGTCAGTAACGCCACCGAGCGAAATCTCGCCATGGCTCTGGCCGAGCTCGACCGCATGGCCAGCCGCCTCGACCTACCAAAGTCGATTCGCGAATCGGCTGCTGTGAACTACAAGAAGGCCGTCGAGGCCAGACTCATCCGTGGGCGCTCCATCGAGGGCGTTGCCGCAGCCAGCCTATACGCCGCTTGCAGACAGTGCAACAACCCACGCACCCTCGATGAGATAGGTGAGGCCAGTAGGACCGGACGCAAGGAGATTGGCCGGACCTACCGGTTCATGGTCCGCGAACTCAAGATGAAGATCCCCCCGACCAAGCCGGAGGATTACATACCGAGATTCTGCTCGGGCCTGCACTTGGACGCTGAGGTCCAGTCTAAGGCATACGAACTAATCGCCGCAGCTCAGGAGAAGGAACTCACGAGCGGGC
>Ga0208522_1001578_pt1 | contig 14521 bp, 23 predicted proteins | sample ETNtaG_25_FD_185763 | JGI IMG/M metagenome (GOLD analysis project Ga0208522, IMG submission 185763) | Marine microbial and viral communities from oxygen minimum zone, Eastern Pacific Ocean - ETNP201302SV86 (SPAdes) (version 2) | ecosystem: Environmental > Aquatic > Marine > Oceanic ... | reverse complement strand
CTTGTACGGTGAAAGTAATGTTCTTACTAGTACAAAGAAAAAGATGCCAGAAAAATTCAATTATTCTATAGTAGTTCCGATACGAAATGCCGTCTTTTTGTCCATAGCATCAGCCTGGGCATTTACTCTTAATGCAGAACTAGTTGCATATGGCGCACAAAAAGGAGATACCGCATATCCTGATTGTAGACCAGAATTTTCAAGAAAGCTTGCAGCTGCATTAAACCAGGGAGAGATTGATGGGATAAAAAAGAAGATTAGAAAAAACATCAAGATCTGGTCTCCATATTCAGAGGGAATCTCCAAGAGTGATCTGATTAAAACTGGTCACAAAGTTTTAGGTAATGAAATTTTCAAGACGTGGAGTTGTTATTTGAATCTGAAATCTCAATGTGGCAAGTGTGAGTCATGTCATAATAGGAAAAATGCATTTGCTAAAGCGAAAATTTCAGACAAAACCAAATATTTGAATTAGTTCTTTAGCACGTATTTCTTCAAAACTATTCCACGTATCAACAGATACCAGATAAGAAATACAGCACCTACTGTTCCCCAGAAAATCCAATTAAGCATCTCCTGGCTAACTGTTGCTTCCTCAGCAATTGAACATTGTGTCTCCTGTGACACTTGCTTACAATCCCATCCGTTAGTTACCACCATATCTTCAAAAAGTGGACTAGTTTGCCAAGCAATAACAACTGCAATAGCAATAACTATTGCAAATTCAATGAGAAACCAACTGAATTTTGGCCAAGATTCTTTTGGAACATGGATATTATTTCGTGCTGGCATAAGTTATTTCATTTTTTTGCTTATTTATTTTTTGATAAGTTTATTGTTGGTTATGTTTGGTGGATCGGCTCTGAATTGTTTTGATAATCTCTTCTTTGGCTCTTTGATCCTCGTAAATGCCTCTAAATGCAGAACATGTTACCTTTGCATCGTTTTTGACGCCTCTCATCTTCATACAAAGGTGTTCAGCCTCTATCATTACAGCTACACCAGTGACACCTTGAGAATATAGCTCGTCTGCGATGTTTTTGGTTAGTCTTTCTTGAATCTGCAGTCTCTTTGAAAATTTTTCAACAAGGCGTACTAATTTAGAAATGCCAAAAACTTTTCCATTTGGTGTATATGCTATCTGAATTTTTCCAAAAAATGGTAACATGTGATGTTCACACATTGAATAAAATTGAATATCTTTAGCTATCACTGTTTCAGAATCTTCTGAAAACTGGACAGATAATTCCGAGTCTGAATCATAACCAGCAAATAACTCCTCATAAGATCTTGCAATTCGTTCTGGTGTTCCACGCAATCCCTCTCTTGTAGGATCCTCACCGATCTCAATAATTAATTCCCTGACGAGTTTCTTAACGCGTTCTTGGTCCATAATTTCTTTGGAATTTGAGGATGCTTTAAACGATGTGTACACTCTACGCGTCGGAAATGTGTGATTATGAAATTAATGTCTGTTTGTTATAAAATATTCCTGATATTAGAAACACTACACCAAGAATACCAATCAGGCTTCCAACAAATTCTACCGTTGAACCTAATTCAACTTCCGCAGGTGCCCATAATAATGCAATCAGTGCACCAACAGCAATCATAGGTATTCCAACTCCAAAACTGATCTGTTTAGAACCCATAAGTGACTTCGATGATGAAATCTATATGAAGTTTATGCTGTAGTTTGTAATGCTCTTTCAGCTTTTGAAATAATATCTTCTATTTGATTAATTTTTTTAGGAATATTATCTAATGAATCATTTAGATCAGCTTTTGCTGATTTAATTAATGTTGAAGCTTTTTCAAGATAATAAATTGCGATGTTATTTCCCTGTGCGTTAGAAATCATATTGTTTATCTTATTTTGTAGTTGGGATATTTGTAAGGAAATCTTTTGTTGCTCTGAAAACTGAATTTCGGTCTGTTTTAGATGTGTTATAGTGTCAGATTTTGATTTTTCTATTTGGTTTTGTAATGTTATAATAATTTTGATAGTGTGTTTGATTTGAGATGTATTGTTTGCAGAAATTAGGTGGGTTTTTGATTGTTCTAATTTATCAATAGAATTCTCCATGCCTAATTCTTTAGCCTGTAAAATCAGAATGTTGATTTTCTGGATGTGTTTTTCAGCGAGTGCTTTAGCACGGATAATTTTGTTTTCTTCGTTAAAACTCTGTAATGTCTGGTAAATTGTAATTCCTTTTTTAGCAATATCCTGAATCATTTGTTTGGTTTTTTCTGAATTTCCATTTTTGTGATTTTCTTTCGCTAAAATCATTAAATTATCAATTTCATGAAAATCAATATTCGCACCAAGTTTTATAGAAATGGATTTAAGTTTTTGAATATTTGTTTCATATCTGTCAAGAATTGGATTTTTTTGAATTGGTAAGTAGTGTTTTGCTTCTTCGACTTCAAGTTCATTTAATGCTAGACTAATTAGTCGCATTTTTTGCATTGATGAAACAAAATATTCCCTTGCGGATTTGATATCATTTGCGTCTATTGCAGATTCTAATTTGTTAACATCGGAGATGCTTTTGAGATATAGATCTAATATTTCTTGGCTTACGTTCTCCCTTGCTTCAATACCAGACTTGCAATATTTCTGTGCATTTTCTGCTATAGTAAGCATATAACCTAGATTAGACGCTGCGTTACTTTCTACTGGAATATTTGTAAATAATAAACCACTGATTGCAAACATCACTAATATTATATAGAATTTATTCATGTCGAGTCTCCAAATTTGTTAATTTTACAAGGTTTTGTTGGTCTTTCTTAATAATTTCAATTTTGCCCTGCCTTTCTAGTCGCTTTACAGCTCTCCACATGGTAGTGCGTGGTTGTAGGAATTTCTTTCTTAATTCACTTTCTAGTGCTTCCCCACCATTTTCATGGATGAATCTAATGATTTCTTTATCATCTTCTCTAATATCGTCATCAGACATGATAGATTCTAAATTATATTGATTTTCAGTTTCTTGTGTTGGTTTTGCTGGAACAGTTATGTTTGATTTTTTCCTAGATTTGAAGATAATACCAGCTGTTACTACAGCAATTATTGCAATGGCGCCGGTGATCAGTAAATATTGAGACGAATCTTCAGTTTCAGAAACAGATTCAGTTTGGGCTGATTCTGCTATTGTTAGGAAATATGTAATTTCTACAGGACCGTTAGGTAAGAACATGGTTGCTCTATCACTGTCATCGTTCATGTCAATGGGAAAAGTACTCATTCCAACAATTACGGAGTTTTCTGGCATATGCAGTGTAAACTCAGTTGTTGCATGAATGGTAAAAGACCAAACCTTACCATTTTTTGATACTAGTGAAGAAGTGTCATAATTAATCAGTATTGAAGATGCTCCTAGGGTTTCTATTTCAAAAATGTTTGAATTTCCTTCAAGTTTCTCGGTTGTTAGAAGAAATCCTCTTTCATCTTCTACTACCAAGTTTTCAATGGAATCGCCAAAAAGCACAACCTGGGCGTCTGGATATAATGGGTTTGATTCTATTTCATAAAATACATGTGTTGATCCATCTGGAAAAAGAGAAAAATCAAGGGTTCGATTTGAGCCAAAAGAGTGCTGTAGAGGTACCGATATAGCAAGTAGAACTAGGACGAACACCGCTACTGGTACAAGCGCCATTGTTGTCAGGGCTGCTGTAGGACTTAAAAGCATTCTACCCCCGGTAGAATATTCTTGCCTTCTACAAAGCACAGACTCTTGGTTCATTTCTAATACCTTAGATTCATGGATTCTAGGAGATCTCGGAACACTTTGAATTCTTGAAAGAATTCTAGGCCTTTTTCTGTAATACTGAATTTACGATTTCTATCGTCTCTTTTTGTTTCAACTAAGCCAGCCTCGACTAGTTTTTCACATTTGTCCAAAACTGCATAGTGTGACAGATTTGCACGTCTAGATATCGCAGATACGATTACACCTTGTTGACCACCATTCAGGGTGACATCTAAAATGTCTCCCATAATCCCCATTTCGGATCTGTATTGTTGTTTTGACATGCTATAGTATAGGTACCCTAGCTTTATGAGGAACATTTTGAAACATTATAGCGGAACACATAGCGGAACAGGTGTTTTGGGATAGAAAAAATTGAAAATTGATGATTTTCAACAAATTGATAAAAAACTAACTGTTTTTTATACATAAAAAAATCCATTAAATTAACAAGAGTTATCGTTCAGCTTTTTATTTGAGGTATTTCAATTTAATTCATGACTGGATTATTTGATAAATTTAAGGATGAAGATTCTGAAGGCTCAGAAATGGTAGAAGAGCGTCCAGTGTATGAAGAGAGTGGGGATGAGAACACACAATCAGAGGCTGAAAGAGTTGAAACTCAGACAGAAACTGAACGTCGTTCTGAATTAAATGAGGTTCAAGAACAGGAACCGCCAACATCTAGTAGTGATATTGGAATTTCGTCTTTGATGGATAAACGAGCAAAATTAGAAGAGGCGATTGACTATGTAGGAATGATGATTTCCAATCTAAAAGAAAAAAGAACCGGTCTTGAGAAAGAGATCGAAGAGGAATCTGTGGATATAAAAAATCTAAAAGAAAAATTGATGAAAGTTAATGACTACATTGAAGAAGAAACACAGGGAATTCAAAGTTTAACGAATAAGAGATCTTCTGTGGAAAGAGAGGCGGATGAAGTTGGCAGTCTTATTACAAGTTTAAGAGATAAGTTGGCAGGTATTGATCGCGTGGTCGATGATGAGGGAACTAGAATAAAGAGTTTCAAAGAATCGCGTTCAAAAACTTCGAATTTTTAGATTCTGAATCTTACATAAATTTTGATTCAGTAGATGGCATTCCAGGTAGGCTGTCCATTGTAGGAACTGAAGGGAATTTATCTCCTGATTGTGATTCTGCAACTGCTGCTGCTTCTGCAAGAATACCTTCTGATTCTGAATTGGTTGATTCTTCAACACCAAACGATGAATCGCTGCTGCTGAATGTGTCTGTCATTAGTCCACCTAACATCTCTGTCATTCTTCCAATCTCTTGGTCTGCACCAGGCATGAATTTAACTAGTGAGCCCTTGAGGCCATTCATAAGACCGATTGTTGGCATTAATGTGACCACTGTATCGCCTAGGTCATGGAATGTTGTTAATCGTAATTCAATTCTCTCTAAACCCATTTTTGCATTTCCTAAAATTTTACTTACTTTTCTAACCTCGGCTAATTCGTTTGATAATACTTTGCTTGAATAACTGTCATGTTGTTGTGTTGCTACAACAATTTTTTGAAAAATTTCTTGGTCTCTTTGTTTTAGTTTGTTTACCATTACGTCCATTTTTGCAATCTGTGCTTGGAGTCTTTTTACGGCAGCTTCAACTCGTGGTTTAAGAGAGCCTTTTGGTTTTACTGTATCAGTAAGCTTTTCCATAAATCCCTGTTTTGCAGGTCTTGACCACTTGTCTTGGAAACTTCCCATGCTTGATGTTTTGAAATCTGTAGTTAATTTCAGGTGTGAATAATGGTTAACAAACCATTCAACTTCGATGACTAAATTTACTAGTGGGCTCTATGAATTTTGTGAGTAAAAAGCCGATAGTTGGAGCTGTTATTCTAATAACAATCCTAGGTATGGTAGCTGTCGGAGCTCAGATTAATCCGGATAATCCTGAAAACGAGGAACGCCCAAATTCGGAGGTGTGGAGTGCTCGTATAGCTGGTCCTGAGTTTGCTGATATTAGTATTCACAAATTTCAGGCAGTTTCATTAGAAAGAAACGTTCCATACAAACTTGAGTTTGTGCCTATGGGAGATTCGCCAAAACGTCTAAAAATCACAGTTGGTGGTGTTTTCTCTGAATTATTCATTTTGGAAAAAACATTGGTAGATACGGGAATTTCAAAATACTATACCTGGGAATATATTGGAAAGGAAAACGTCCATATTTCAAATCAACAATGCCCAAATCAGAAAACTTGTAATTATGATATTACAGTTGAGCGGTTTGGTAACTTGGAAGGCTCTGTAAGCATATCACTATCAAAGATCAGTATTTAGTCAGAATAATGTTGGCTTGACCCTTTCGTAAAACACTGAGAGAACACCTCTCTTGTAGGCATTTTAGCCAACTCTTTTTCTTGGTTTTACAGGGCCAAGCTGCTTTAGTCGTTAGGATTTACATCCTTTAGCATTAAACCAAATACGTTTTCTTAATATTTAAATAATTAGTATGATTTTTTCAAAAAAACTATCAAGTTTATGAAAGAATTACTCATCAAAAATAGTTTAATAATAATACAAGGTAGTGTTACGAAAAATATGACGATAGATGAGAAAAAAGATGTTGGTGGGTTTTCGTTATTTGCAAAACATGCAATCAAGTATTATGCTGTCGGAGCATCTGGTGTTTTAGTCAATCTAGGAATATTATATGCGCTCACTGATCTTGCAGGTTATTGGTATTTTGCATCACAGATTATTGCTATCTCATCTTCTATAAGTTCAAATTTTTTGTTTAATCGATTTTGGACTTTCAGTGGTTCGATTGAGGAGCAGCGAAATAGTGTCATGTATGTTAAATTTTTAATTGTTAGTCTGATTGGAATGGGAATTCAGCTTGGAATTACATATGCTTTGGTAGAAAGTTTTGCCGTATACTACATGTTTGCTGCAGGAATAGGTATAGCAATTGCTGGAGGCATAAATTATGTAGTAAATCGACGTTGGACGTTTGGAATTAAATTCTAATAAAACATGGTGTATGTATCAAATGAGTCCAAAAACAAAACGAAGGGTTGAGATTATCAGCCTTTTATCTGGGATTTGGTTTATTGTATCTCTTCCTTTGCCATGGATTGTCGCAGATCCGGATGTAGCTAAACCCCAACTAACCGTCATTTTACAAATGATTGCCTTCATATCAATTCCATTCGTGGCGTTGGCTGTAGCATGGACACTAAAGCCTGAATTAACACAAAACAACTAAAATGACATCTTCGCCCATTTCTTCTAAAATCTCAAATCTAGATACTATAATTAATGCTCTAATTCAAGCTGGTGAAAAGGTTCGGGAGATTTATGATACAGATTTTGAAGTCAATAAAAAAGATGATGACTCGCCAATTACAAAGGCTGATTTAGAAAGTAATAAAATTCTAAGATCTGTCTTGGAAAAGACTGGAATTCCAATATTGTCAGAAGAAGATGTGGATGATAAATCCAGACTTGATAGTGAGAAAGTTTGGATAGTTGATCCATTAGATGGAACCCAGGATTTTGTGAATAGGACTGGAGAATTTACCATATTGGTTGGGTTGGTAGAAAACCATATTCCAGTGATGGGATTGGTCTATTTACCAATAAAGAAAATTCTATATTTTGCCGAAAAAGGAATTGGTGCATTTTGTTATGATTTGCACGACTGGGAGAAAATCTCAGTCAGGAATGTTGGTGATGTTAGTGTATGCCTCGCGCTTGTTAGTAGGCACCATCTATCTGGTAAGGAAAAGAAGATTTTGGACCATTTGGGAATTACAAATACTCTAACAATTGGAAGCACTCTCAAAGTGATGGAGATATCGTCTGGTAGAGGAGATATCTATCTAACAACCACAAATAAAATGAAACAGTGGGATACAGCAGCATCATGTTGTATAATTTCAGAAGCCGGTGGAAAAATGACCGATATTTTGGGAAATGATCTTGTCTACAATACAGAATCTGTAAAACATGAAAATGGTCTATTAGTTACAAATGGGTATATTCATAAAATGATAGTTTCTAAGATTTTAAAAATGAGCTGAATCGACTTTGCTAACTTTACACATTTTGTATAGTTACACGCCTAGAAGCTCGAATTTCTATATTTTAAAAGAAGGTTATGAGTAAAAATCATGCCTACTAATACCCATTTTATGGGTATTAGCCTGATAAATAGGCAAAAAGACCATTCATGCCTAGTCTCATATCTGGCACGCGCTGATGGTTTAAACTGCTAAGGTATCTATAAGCCCAAAATAATCAAAAAAAGATATGAAATACGTATGTAAAAGTTGTAAAACTAAATGTGATGATATCACACAACATGTTAGAAACGTGCATAAGTTTACAGAAGGGATTATGAAATTACAATTAAAAACAAATCCAAATACTTTCAAAAATTGTTTTGAGGTAATAGATTCAGTTTAAACTGATTCTTCTGTTCGAAGGTCTTGTTTCAAAAATGCCTATAATTTTACTTTAAAAAATATAAAATTAGGCGTGTAAACGGGCTTGTTTCATTTTATTACTTGCATATGTCTGTAACACATCTGGGATCCATGCATGAATAAATAATGCAACACTCATCTGCATTGCCCTCTTCCAATGAGCAACATAACTAACATTATGTTCTTTGAGATGTTGGAATTCTTTTTGCATAAAAAAATAATTATTTTGGTATATTTAGTGTTTTAGTTATGCTTAATCTTAGTAGTAGTGAATTAAGTATTACTTAACTACCAAAATCCGAAATGTTCTACCTTTAGGTGCTCTTGTAGTACTTCACGTTTCATCCAGGCGGTATTACTCAAAGGATCACATTTTGGGCATTTTACTAGTGGTTTTGGTGCCTCTGTAGGCGTGATTTCTTCTGATTTTTGTGTTTGACACTCGTGTGGTCTACCTTGGCCTTCATGAAATAATCTCCATTTTCCACTAGTCTCATGATATGCCTGATCCCAAATAAGCTCATGTGATTCAAAACCGCATTTTTTACACTTTGCCATGATGTTAACATGAAGGGTTACTTTCTAATGCTTTTGATTATTTCGGTAAACTTCTTTAGACCGCCGGTCTGCTCCAGCAACGTTCCAATAACAAGACCGTCGGCTCCAGCTTTTACCAGTGTTTTTGCTGTTTTGGCATCTTTGATTCCACCACCGACAATTAGAAATCCTTTGAAAACACTTCTTACTATTTTTACCATTTCTGGAGTAATATTCTGTTTTGCACCCGAGCCTGCCTCAAGATATACAAATCTCATTCCTAGAAATTGAGCAGATAGTGAGTATGCTGCTGCAATTTTTGGTTTATCGAATGGAATTCCTCTCACATTTCCAACAAACCATGCAGACGTGCCCTCTCCTATGACTAGATATGCTGTTGGAAGTGCTTCTAGACCAAATTTGAGCACGTTTGGTGCCCCAAGTGCCTGTGCCTGAGAGATATAGTATGGGTTTTCAGAGTTCAAAAGTGAGCTAAACAGTATGGCATCTGCTTGTGGAACAACCCCTGTTACATTTCCTGGAAATAAAATGATTGGAATCTTGACCGCTTTTTTCAAATTTCCTACAACTTCTGCCATTTCCATCTGGTCTGTAGCCGATGATCCACCTACTAGGATTGAACTGGCGCCTAGTTTTTCGGCATCCTTAGCCAGTTTTACAGATGATTTAATGTTGGAAGCTTCAGAATCTATTAAAACAAAGACAATAGGGCCTTTTTTACGCCTGTTTTTTAGTAGGTTTTCTACTTTACCGCTCATACCACTCGATCGATATGGTATCTTTAAGGTTTTATTTTAGTGATGGTATACAATATTGTATAGCTTTGAGTGACTTTGAATCAAACAATTTTTCCAATATTATGCGAGAAATTATCAAAAAATCACTGTTTACAGAGCGGCAAATTGAAATTATTTTAAAACAAAAGGATTTGGTTTTTACAGATTTTGCTATAACAAAAGGCGCGTATTACAGGCAGGTTTCACAATCACGTGATAAACTTACAGGATTGTATTATTCTTTTATTGTTTTGAAGATTCTTGGTGTTATTTTACCTGGTGATGTTGATGTGATGTCAAAACTGTCAGAACAGGTCTCTGTGATAAAAGATGGTGATGTTTTCCCTGAGCGAGAGCAAGAAATCACAAGTATAATTGAGCGTGTGGTAAAGCAGGCCGTGGGTATGTGATTTTATGCCTGGTTTTAATGCTAAATTGATCTAAAGTGATGTTTTGTAGTGATATTTAGATTAATGTAAGATGTGAATTAATCTTGTCCTAATATGATAAATCACAAATTTATCATGATATGTTGTGATAGTGGAAATACCAGATCCTCCAGTAATTCTAAGTGTGGTTTTACCTATCCTAATTGGCGTATTTTCATTCTTTGTTTATTTGAAAATAAGGCAGTTTTCAGTCTCTAACAGGCAAAATAAGGTAGATTCAGAGCGTTTAGAATTTTACGAAAGACAACTAATTGATATGAAGATAAAATTGGATGCTATTGAAATAGAAAATCTCGATAATTCATATCACACACCAACACCAAGATTTGAAAACAGTGTGGAGGAAAGGTCACAAGATGTTCCCTCTCCACGTCCAAGTGTTGCAAAACCAACACCAAAACCTGTTGAATTTAGGCGTAGAACACCAAATATGGGCTTTGATGATGTGGTTGAGACTGTGTTAGGATTAATCACGGACAAATCTATGACATCACGTGATATACAGGTCACACTTGGTCGTAGTAGGGAGCATATATCACGAACAATGAAAAAGTTGTATGTTGATGGTTTTGTTGAAAGAAACATGCAAACCAAACCATTCTCTTACTCCATAACAGAAAAAGGCCGTCAAAGGATCGGTCTTGGTGGTCCAGAATCGTCACAAATAGCCCCACAAGTGGTATAACCATCCAAGTTTTCCCAAAGTCGTTTTTTGGTGTTTTGTGTATTTTTGTCATATTTTTTATAGTAATTTCGTAAAATATCAATTAGTAATATTATTATTTTCGTATAATCATAAAATATGATATGAGTGACGCAGGTGAAGAATTAGTGAAGATCACAACGGGTGGAACTATATCAATTCCAAAGCAGTTTAGGCGCTATTTGGAGATGCAAAAGGGCGACTACCTAAAGGTTGGTCTTGAAGGCGACCATTTAGTGCTTAGAAAGGTTAGAATAACTTAGTTTTAGTGGTCTAAAATATGGTTTTAGTGGTCTAAAATATGGTTTTAGTGGTCTAAAATATGGTTTTTACTAGCTAAAACCTACTTTGTAGGTCACGTAGTTCCATAACCAGAAGCTCCCTAAGATCATTGAACAAATTACTTAAATTGAGATTTTAGAATAATGTTGTGTTGGCGTGTCATTCTTTAAGGATCACTGAATGACTCGCTGACGGTTTTTTAGTTTGTGGAATATACAAAATATTGGTAGGTTTCAGGTGAGTGAGCAGACTGTCTCGTCTACCTCACTTGAAATTTACTACTAAACTGAACCGTCTTTACAAATATGATTCACATGGCCTAACTGACATAATACTTGAACAAATTACTTAAATTGAGATTTTAGAATAATGTTGTGTCGGCTATAAGACCATTCATGCCTAAGCTCATGTCTGGCATGCTGACGGTTATACTAATTTGTGATTTCCTAGTGGGATTCTTTATGATAGTTGGGAATCCTAGTAGCCTGATAGGTCCACTCTCGACCTTTTTTGGCCCGTTCTACCTTGTTTTTAGTCGTGAATCTTGAAAGATATGTCGAAATCACACTAAGTTTGATGGGTTCGTTGAATTCATCCTCATACCTTTCCAATATCTCGGTTGATGTGAAGCGGCCTGTTGGATAATACTTGTCAACTAAATACCATATCTTACCACTAACAGTGTTGGTTTTTGTAGCCTCACCAGGCTCTTCAATATTCATCAAATCCATTAATTCAAAAATTTTGAGTACTTTCTCTCTGGTAACATTGCCTTCGATCTTAAAATCAAATTTAGCTCCATCCTTATCCTGTACGTCTATTCGTATCCTCTTACTCGTCATATCAGATCATGAAGGATCCTATCTTAACTCAAGAACTGATCCTCTGAAATTTGTTAACATAGTGATTTGTTAATATTGACACGCCTAGCCCACGCCTGGCACTTTTTTTGATATTAACAACACACCAACACTTACACCACCCACGACGTTCCGGATCGACGCCTAGACTGGAAATAAGGGGGTTGTTTTCCGATATTAACAGTGTTAACACGTTAGTTCACGTCTGGAGTCGAAATTTGGGGGTTGTTTTAGCCTTTTTTTCATTTTTCTTAACTCAACGTTAACATTATGAAATTTGTTTGTTTTTCTTCAAAACCCACACACCTATCTTTCCAGTGTTCTTTATTTTAAAAAAATTTTATTAGGACATAACAAACAACACGAAAACTATTTTCTGTTATAATTTTCATTTCTTCACTAGAAATGAAGGTGTCTGGGAGCGATCAGAGCGATCTGAAAATTGTCAATGAGAACGATCAATGTTGTAAAAAATTACAATAGGATCAGTTCAACTTGCGGATTGAAATAGTAAATGATCTTAAAATGAGCACGATGATAAAAGACCCAGTAGATAGACTGCTTGATGCAGCCCAGAGTGGAAAAACCCTCATAAAAAACAGGGACGTATTGCATTTTAGCCACATGCCTGAACTAATACTACATAGGGATCCGGAACAGGAGAAATTAACTCAATCATTATTACCAATTCTAATGAACTCTAGACCATCAAACTTATTGGTGTATGGGAAGCCTGGGACAGGCAAAACACTTGTGATCAAGAAGGTTTTATCCAAAGTCCAAAAACGTGTTGAAGAAGGCTCATTTCCAATAAACCTAGCCTACACCAACGCCAAACAAGAAACCACATTGTATGGATTGATGGTAAGTTTTGGAAGGCAATTAGGTCTCTCTAGTCAAAAAACACATGATGAGAAGATGTGGCTTCCAGGAACCGGCCTATCTATCAGTGAGGTCTTTAACAGAATCTTACATATTATTGAAAAACACGAAGTTAACGCAGTTTTTGTTATCGACGAAATTGATTATCTGGCCGAACTCATACAGAAGACCGGCAAAGATGTACTATATCAGATTACCAGAGCAAATGAGAGGTTGAACACAGGTTCACTTACCCTCATAGGCGTGTCAAACGACCTTACATTCAAAGAAAGGCTAGACCCACGTGTTATCAGTAGCCTTAGTGAAGAAGAGGTAGTTTTCACAAATTATGATTTGGAGCAAATTAAACACATTCTCAAAGCCAGAATCCAGATAGCATTCTCCGAAGGTGTGGTCTCAAATGCAGCACTAAATCTATGTTCTGCCATGGCTGCCAGAGAATCAGGTGATGCCAGAAGGGCAATCGACCTCCTTAGAGTTGCAGCCGAAATTGCAGAAAGAACACAACAAGAAACCATCACTGAGGATCACGTAAGACAGGCATCTCAAAAAATTGAAGAAAACAAAGAAATCGTGGCATTAAGATCATATCCACTACACGAAAAACTGTTAATTTTATCAATAATGAAATCCACTGAAATCTCAACAGGTGAGGTGTATACCACCTACAAAAGTCTCTGTAAGGATGTTGGACAAAGAGAGCTCACACAGAGAAGAACAACCCAAATGTTGAGTGAGATTGAGATGTCTGGAATCATAACAGGAAGAATCGTCCACCAAGGAACCCACGGAAACACCAAAAAATACAAAACTACAATCACACCTGAAACCATCAAAAACACCTTCAAAGATGAGCTAATCCTTCAAGACATTCTCTAAAACCCCAAATTAGAAGACAGATTATATACACTCCAATTACATTTTCATCAATTGGACCTCTTCAAAAAAAAATCTAAAACCACGACAAGTTTAATGTGTAAAATATGTGATATGAAATTTTCTGATCCTGAAAGAACAATGAGACATATGGTTAAAGCACATTCTAAACCACAAAAAAAGAAAAGGGTTGGTACTGGCAAATATGCTTAAAGTACCATAACCTCAAATTAGCACTTAATTCACAACCAATATGGCATACAAGAGGATTATAACATTCTTCATTTTTACAGGTATTTTTGCTGGAGTTTATGCTGTAGGCTCTCAAAGTGATGTAACAGAAGAAGAAATTGAAGAGACACTAAAGTACTTCAAAGAAGTAATCGCAGAAATCGACGGCTTTGGTATATTTTCTCATAATGCCATAATTGCATTACCCATGTTTATTCCAGGATTTGGTGTAGCCTGGGGCCTGTTTTCAGCATATTCTACAGGATTTGCATTTGCGGCAATTTCAGCAGGAACACCAGAACTAAGCTCACTCAACCCATTAGCAGTTTTACTAACACCATTTGGCTTGATGGAGCTTGCAGCCTATTCCATTGCCATGTCAAGAAGTGTTTTGTTTATTGAAAAAATCATAAAAAGAACACCAATCTTCACTGAAAAAAAATCAGTGTTGATAGAAATTGGTATTGTTACGGGATTGCTGTTAATTGGTGGTATAGTTGAGATGTATATGATAGATATGGCACAGGGTCTAGAAAACATATCATAAAATAGTCATAAAATAGAGTTTTTTCATGTCAAGTATGAAATGTGTTTCATGTGGAATTGGATTTTTCTCCCCAGATGGAAAAGACAAATGTTCCAAATGTAGATCATCCGAACCTCACAGTTCTGAGGGTCACGACTCATGTG
>Ga0208522_1001575_pt1 | contig 14525 bp, 10 predicted proteins | sample ETNtaG_25_FD_185763 | JGI IMG/M metagenome (GOLD analysis project Ga0208522, IMG submission 185763) | Marine microbial and viral communities from oxygen minimum zone, Eastern Pacific Ocean - ETNP201302SV86 (SPAdes) (version 2) | ecosystem: Environmental > Aquatic > Marine > Oceanic ... | reverse complement strand
GAACAGGACTTTAGAGCCCATAACCTTTGAGCTACCTAATACCACCATTGAATCCTTTGTAAACATCAATTTTATAGATGCAAGAGCGGCAAACGTCGTAGGTGCTATAAGGAGCGGCAATAGAAAATACCGAGATGAATATATTGTGGTCGGGGCTCATTTTGATCATGTCGGTATGGGAGGCGTTGGCTCAGGTTCCAGAAAGCCAAACGAAAACGCAGTTCACCCGGGGGCTGATGACAACGCATCTGGGGTCGCGGGGCTCCTTGAACTGGCTCAAAAACTCGCAGCACACAAAAGCAGGTTGAAGCGCAGCATTTTATTGATCGGGTTTGATGCAGAAGAAAAAGGACTTCTTGGGGCGCGGCATTTTATAGAACATCCTACTGTGGATCTGGCAAACATTACAACCATGATTAATATGGATATGATTGGGCGCATGAAAGATTCATCTGCTACGGCCGGAGGTGTTGGAACATCACCCGTATTTAAGCCACTTCTGGACAGCTTATCAAAAAACAGGAGTTTTAGTTTGAACATGACCTTGCCGGGATTTGGACCCAGCGATCATGCTGCATTTTATGCAAAGGATATCCCGGTTTTATTTTTCTTTTCGGGGTTTCATAATGAATACCATACCCCAGATGACACCTGGAGATTGATCAATCTGCAGGGTGAAAAAGACATCCTGGAGTTGATCTATGATGTTGTCTTTCACCTGTCCAGGGCACCGGACAAACCGGTGTATACCGAAGCCGGACCAAAACAAGGTCAAATGAATCGTAATGCGCGGTTTAAGGTTACCCTTGGAATAATGCCTGCTTATGGCAGCATGAAAAACGGTCTTGAAGTAGACGGCATCTCAACCCCCGATGGTCCTGCAGCAAAAGCAGGCATCAAGAAAGGGGATGTAATCAAATCAATCAATGGAAAAGCGATAAAAGATATCTATGAATATATGGATCGATTAGGAGAGCTAGAGAAAGGCATTACAATCCCGGTTCTTATAGATCGGGATGGGACAGAAATTATACTTAAACTAGCTTTTTAACCTGCCGCGCGTTTATTGTGTTACCCGGGCCCGAATTTCTTTTGTGAGTTCCAAAACAGCCATTACATAATTATCTGCATGGTTGTAGGCATAAATGGCTTTCCAAATGTCCCCATTTTTATCATAATTATTGCTGTTAGATGTATAACCATTCCTGCGTAAATAATTTGCTATACTGCCAAGAACATCCGGCCAGCTGTATGGCTGGCGGACCCCGTCTTCATTAAAGTCTACAGAATAGCGGGTGAAGCTGGATGGAATAAATTGACCATATCCAAAAGCACCGGCATAAGATCCACCTATCTCCTGAGGGTCGAGTTGATCATTAAAACAATATTTTAAAAACTCCGCCAGTTCTTTAGATGCCCAGTTTGAGCGCCGAGGCATTTCGTGTATTTGAGAATACAGCGCATTAAATACTGAGAACTGGGAATGGTGTGCTCCGTAATTACTTTCAATGCCAGCTATGGTCACAACGATAAAGGGGTCCACCTTATACTCCTTTGCAACGGTTGTAATTAATTTCTGATTCTGCTTATAGAACTTTGCTCCAGCAGCGATACGTGATTCTTTTACAAATAGTTTACGATACTCTCCCCAGGTTTTCTTTTCATAGGGCCTGGCAAAACGTTCTGCTATCTCTTTATGAATTTTTAATTCATCATGGGTAAACGCTTCCCTGACAAAGGCGTCTGGTATGGCATCCCCAAGTTTTTCAGCTACCATGCGGTAAGCCAAATCATCATTCAACGATTGGGCAATGCAAATGCTGTTTAAAAATAATATTAATTTTAAATGTTTCATTAGTTTTTCCATTCTACAATAAACAGGTTTGTTTCCCCACGCTCTGCTTGGTTTCTGTTGGATGCGAAAACAAGATATCTTCCATCAGGGCTAAACATGGGAAACCCATCAAAGCCATCGAAATATGTGATCCGCTCTAAACCCGTACCATCTGTATTAATGGCATAAAGATCAAAATCTCGTCCATTTGGGTCATGCAAATTTGATGAAAAAATAATTCGTTTTCCATTGGGAAAATAGTATGGTCCAAAATTTGCTGAATCATTGTCCGTAATCTGCTTCTTGTTTGAACCATCAGCGCGCATGGTCCAGATCTGCAGAGCCATGGGTCTGATTGAGTTTTGCTCTAATAACGATTGATAGTCTGTAATCTCTTTCTGGCTTTCCGGGTGGTAAACACGCCAGACTATTTCTGAAGCATCCTGGTTAAAAAACGCACCGCCGTCATATCCCAGCCGGTTGGTCAGTTGTTGTTTATTGGTGCCATCTGTGTTCATGGTCCAGATTTCAAGATCACCCGTGGCCATGGATGTATAGACGATTTTACTGCCATCGAAGGCAACCGTCGCTTCCGCATCATAATTGGGTGAGTCTGTGAGCTTCTCTAAACTGGTCCCACTCCGACTAGCTCGGAAAATATCATAGTCTGGATAGAGCTTCCAGATATAACCGCGGCTAAAATCCGGCTTGGGTGGGCAATCCTCGCTGCCAAGATGTGTGGAAGAATAGATAATCTTGTTACAGTCCGGATATTCAAAATAGCTGCAAGTAGTTACCCCGTCTCCAGTTGATACCATTTCTGTGTCCCTGCTCATAATATCCATTATATAAATCTGATCGCATAATGAATCACCATCATGAGATTGAAAAATTAATGATTTACCATCAGCAGAAAAGTATGCTTCAGCATTTTCACCAGAAAAAGTGAGCTGTTGGAGATGAAGAAAATGGGCCTCTCTATTCTGGATCAAAGAATCATTATACATAGGCTGTTGGGTTAGATCAGTATTTTCGGGCTGCACAAAAAATATTAAGACAAATAGAGTAAAAATAAATGCGGCTTGAAGCCCAAAAAGATTGTCTGTCATTCCGAACGGTAATAATAATATTTAGAATTTAGCACTGTATCTTAAAACGATTAGTTCAGAAACAATAAACAACTCTTTGTTTATAAAAAATGGGATTTCAATATTTTAGACCGTCAGTAAAGGGCGCTAATAGTTTAAGTGTGAATATTTTAGATGCATATATGGCAAGGACGCTATAAAAGTATTTCCACTGGAAACATGCTATAACCACTTGTATATTTATGGGCTATGCCTATTCTTCTGATATAAGAAAATGGGCGGTGAATATGTTCTACTTATTATAGTCCTAAATATAAATTCATAGAAAACAAAATATGCCTGGACAAAACAACGGACGCAATTCGTCTATCCCTAGAGGTTATCGGTCGGAAGATACAGAAGCCCGAAAAGACTGGGTGAAGAATTTTTCTGGTATTGAGCTTGATGATACCCTTAAGGATGATGTAGAAGACCTGCAGGGGATCATAGAAAATCATGTAGGGTTTCTCAACATGCCTATGGCTGTTGTAGGGCCTCTCCTGCTTGATGGGGTATATGCGCAGGGCGAGTTTTGTGTTCCCATTTGTACCTTAGAGGGAACGCTTGCCATGTCTATGAATCGAGGAATGTACGCATCGTTAACAAGTGGGGGTACCAAAGTTAAGCATTTTCGTCAGGAGCTTTCTCGTGCGCCTGTCTTTATTTTTGACAACCTAGATGAAAGTACCGATTTTCAAATCTGGGTATCCAACAACGAAGCTCAGATTATAGAAATTGCAGAGAGCACGACCAGCCATGGAAAGGTGTTGCGGATTGATCAGTATCCGGTTCAAAACTATGTCATCCTTGATCTGGTTATGGATACCAGTAATGCTGCCGGACAAAACATGGTAACCCTAGCTGCTAAGGTTGCTTGCGAGTTTATTCAAGAACAAACAAATCATAATTATTTTTTGGAATCAAATCTCAATAGTGATAAAAAAGCATCTATTCGAAATATGTTATTGGGTAGAGGTCATGGTGTAATTGCTGAAACCACAATAAAAAACAGTGTTATGAAAAGAGTCCTTAAGGTAGACCCGGATATATTGTATGATAATTGGACGTATTTCCCAATCGTTTCAAGCATGGCGGGGACCCATGGTAACGGAGTTCACGTTTCTAATGCGTTAACTGCAATTTATTTAGCGACAGGACAGGATACAGCGTGTGTAGCTGAAAACTCTATTGCTCATCTAGGACTTGAAAAGACAAGTGCGGGGCTTAAGTTTAAATTAACCCTGCCTTCTTTAACTATAGGTACAATTGGGGGTGGTACTCGTTTAAAAATGCGAAAAAAGAATCTAGAATTATTGGGGTGTCATGATGGTGATAATTCTTCAAAAAAACTTGCAGAAATCATTGCTGGTGCAACTCTTGCTCTTGAATTATCTCTCTTTTGCGCTATTGGTTCACACACCTGGACCGATGCCCACATGAAATATGGCAGAAAATAATATATTGTATGAGTGTCCTCAAAAACCCCAAGTATTCTTATTTGTTGGGGGAACAGCCATTTTATTTTCGAATCTGGAAAACTTTATTTTATTATTACAGTAAAACAGTTTTTACGTTTTATACGCCTTTAAAAGTCTTTGGCAGAGAAAACATACCCGCTACGTCTTTCATCTTCTGTAGTAACCACAACAGCCATATGGATGTGGCGTTGTTATCCGCGGCGGCGGAGAAAAGTTTTAACCACTTTGGTATGTTGGCCGCCAAGGATTATTGGTTTGACAGCTGGATTAAGCGCAATCTTATTAATACAGTCATGAACCTGATTCCCATCGATCGAAAAGTAGATGGTGTCCGTAAGTTTTCGACCCAAGACACTTTAGCGCTGTGCCAGGCTTTTATGGAATATCAGAAACGTAACCTAGTTTTTTTCCCAGAAGGTACCCGAGGGAACCCGGGTAAGATCTTACCCTTTAAAAGAGGTGCTGCCTCTTTTTCTCTAAGCCTGAATACACCCATTTTACCAGCTGTTATATTTGGTTCCCATACAGCATGGCCTAAAGACAAAATATTTATGAGACCAACTGGGATTCGTGTCTACATTCTTGAGCCTATATTTCCTGATTCTTTCTTGGATAATAATAATCCTGATGATGATGGTTTGGCTGCTGCTGCCAATCAAATGACCGCGGTTCTTGAACAGCGTATTACTGAAAAAACCCTAGAGCTTTATGAATAAAGAAGACAACTCTGATAAAGAAAAGTTCTTTGCCGTTAACGCAACTAACTGGGGACATAAATGGGGTTACAAAGACTCTACATTTATTCTAAACAAAGATCGTTCTGTAAGTATGACCGGGAACCGCTATGAGCTCTGTGGTATTGATATGCCAGATTTCATTCCTTATGTAGAAGAAATGCTGGATATCACAATTGATCCAGATGATGTGTTGATGGAAGTAGAAAATAAACCAGTAAAAGAAGCCCTAATAAACGATAGGTTTTCCCAGGCGATCAAATCAGAATTCCCAGAAGATAGATACACCTTTAAAGATGATGAGCGCCTCATGCACAGCCAGGGGCAAACCACAGACGAAGTGTACAAAGCCGTTTATTTAAAAATCGATAAAATGATAGACATGGTTTTTTATATAGAGTCAGAAGAAGAGGTAAAACGATTGATTCAACTGGCCGAAGAACATCAGGTCTGCTTGGTTCCTTACGGTGGTGGAACAAGTGTCAGTAATGCTTTACAGATTCCAGAGCAGGAACAGCGTATGGTTGTTGCGGTAGATACACGGCGCATGGATGCTATTGAATCGATTGATGAAGAAGACCGCCGTGTCACTGTACAGTCCGGCATAACTGGTGAACAGCTTGAAGAGCTGCTGCAAGCAAAAGGTTTTACTGTGGGCCACGAACCAGACAGTATCGAATTTTCCACGTTGGGTGGATGGATCTCAACCAATGCCAGTGGCATGAAAAAAAATCGCTACGGCAATATAGAAGATATTATAGAAAACGTGACTATGATAACTCCTGGAGGGGTGATTGAGCAGATTAAACCGCTGACCCGAGCATCTATAGGTGTAAAACCTCAAAACATGCTTCTTGGGTCCGAAGGAAATTTTGGTATTATTACAAAGGCGACCCTGAAGCTCCATACCCTTCCTAGTGTTCAGACCTATAACTCTGCACTATTTCACGACTGGGAGACCGGTGTGGATTTCATGTATGAGCTTTCTCAAAGCGATGCTGTACCCGCTAGTGCCCGCCTCATGGATAATGCTCAGTTTCGCTTTGGGCAGGCCCTTAAGGAAAAATCTCAGGGGCTAGATGTTTGGATGAAAAAAGTGGAAAAATTTTTTGTTCTAAATATTAAAGGCTTTGATCCCTATAAGATGGTTGGCACATCCTTTAAGTTGGAAGGGTCCCGACAAGAGGTGGCGTTTCAACAAAGTCATCTGAAAAACTTAACAAAAAAATACAACGGGCTCATTGCGGGGGCGGACAACGGAAAGCGGGGGTATAACCTAACGTTTGCCATTGCCTATATAAGGGACTTCATGAGCAACTATCATATCGTGGGTGAAACAATGGAAACATCCGTTCCCTGGAGCAAGATACATGCGGTCTGCGATGCGGCTACCAATCGACTACATGAGCTTCATAAGAAGCACAATATTCCAGGTACCCCATATATATCTTACCGGATCCCCCAGATATATCACACCGGTGTCTGTATTTATTTTATGTTTGCCATCAGCGTTAAGGGTATAAAAAACTCTATTGACATTTTTCATTCTATTGAACATTCCATGCGTGAAGCTATTATAGAAAATGGAGGCTCAATATCCCATCACCACGGGGTTGGAAAACTGAGGAAAGATTTCATGACAGACACCATCTCCCCCGCAAGCATAGAATTATTAAAACAAATTAAACATTCTCATGATCCAAATAATATTTTTGGTATACGCAACAATGTTTTTTATGACTAAGGTCGCGCTGTTTTTCCAGCCTATACTTGATTGATTGTAAACGAAAAGGTCTTTATCGTCACGGGAGCATCTTCTGGAATAGGTGAAGAGCTTTCCAGGGCTCTGGCTCTAAAAGGAGCAAAGGTCGTCTGCGCTGCCCGAAGAAATGATGAGCTTGAGCGGGTTTGTAATTCCATTTCTTCTTCTGGTGGGGATGCCTTGCCTATTCAAACGGATATCACTGTTTTAGATCAGTGCCAGTTTCTGGTTCAGAAAACCGTGGACGTTTATGGCCATATCGATGGCATAGTCCTGAATGCCGGTGTCAGCATGTGGGCCAGATTTGAAGACATATCCAATATTAATTTTTTTCGGGATTTAATAAACACAAACTACATGGGAGCTGTACACTGCTGTCATTTGGCTCTTCCATATTTGAAGGATAGCCATGGCAAAATTATAAGTTGCTCTACGGCACAGGCTCTCATAGGCTTTCCAAACCATTCGGGTTATGTTGCATCAAAGCATGCTCTGCATGGATTTTTATCGACGCTTGCCATGGAACACAGGGGTGAAATTACTATCTTGGAAGCTGTTTTAAGCTGGATACGGGGCACGAATCTCAGAGGAAATGCCTTTGGGTCTGATGGGAAAAAACATGGGCCATTATCAAGGAAACATAGCAATGAGTCTGTGGACCTTGATGTGTGCGTAGAAAAAATTATTCGTGCTATTGAACGCGATAAGACAACGGTTTACATTCCAAATAAACTGGCGTTGATCCCTTTCTTAAGCGCTTTTTTTAAACGATTACTAGAAAGGAAAATCAACAGCGCAATTAATAAAAACGAAGAATCGTGAAGTTTTGTGTATGATCTATTTGATATGGGTTATCTAGAAATCCTTACTTTTGACTCATCATTTTCATCCTATAAAACACCATCCTTGAAACGATAGCTATAAGCTGTTGTTCTGAATTATAAAATGAAACACGCTCAACACGGAGGTGGTTGGCCCGCAATTTGGTACACAATTAAAATGGGGGAGCGTGTGGGTTTTAGAAACATGTGGAAAGCGCTTTCTTCAAAAAACACCTGCAAAACCTGTGCCCTTGGAATGGGTGGGCAGGGTGGCGGTATGGTTGACGAACAGGGACATTGGCCTGAGGTCTGTAAAAAATCCATCCAGGCCATGGCATCAGATATGCAGGATAAAATCCAACCAGGTTTCTTTAGTCGCTTTACAATTGACAAACTCAGGGAATTCTCATCGATGGAGCTTGAACAATCGGGTCGTATCACTACTCCCCTATTATTAAAACCGGGGGCTCAACACTATACACAAATAAAATGGGTGGATGCTTTTGACCGGATCGAAACAAAACTCAGGCGGACTAATCCGAACAGATCTTTCTTTTATTTCAGCGGTCGTTCGTCTAATGAAGCCGGATTTCTTTTACAGCTTTTTGCAAGAATATTTGGAACCAATCATATTAATAATTGCTCTTATTACTGCCATCAGGCCAGCGGTGTTGGACTTTCGGAATCGTTGGGAACCGGGACCGCAACAATAGAGCTGGAAGACCTTGATCGCTGCGATCTGTTTTTTCTAATTGGTGCTAATCCAAGCTCGAACCATCCACGTTTAATTACTAAACTAAAAAATATCCGTAAACGCGGAGGCGATGTGATCGTTATTAATCCGGTTATTGAAAAGGGCTTAATTGAGTTTCGTATTCCGTCAGATCCTAAGAGCCTGCTTTTCGGTTCAAAGATAGCATCAAAATATGTACAGGTAAGACCTGGTGGAGATCTTGCCCTGTTCAGCGGTTTAGCAAAATATCTTTTAGAAGAAAATAAAACTGATTCAGAATTTATAGGCTCTTCAACAGAAGGATTTGATAGCTTTAAATCAGGTGTTCAAAGCCTAGACTGGACTGATATTGAGCTGAGCTCTGGGGTATCGAAGCTGGAGATTGAATCGATTGGAAAATATTATCTTAAGGCTCAAAATGCTGTTTTTTCCTGGTGTATGGGGATTACCCACCATACTCACGGAACAGAAACCGTACAACAGATAGCAAACATTGCTCTGCTTCGGGGAATGGTGGGGAAAAAACACGCCGGGCTCCTCCCTATTCGAGGTCATTCTAATGTTCAGGGAATGGGCTCAATGGGTGTGACCCCCGCACTAAAAAAAGCTGTGTTTGACCGACTCTCTTCTGAAGGAGTGTCTGTCCCGTCTATGGATGGTTTTGATACATTGTCCTGTATCCAAGCAGCTGATCGGAGAGAAATGGATTTTGCTTTTTGTCTTGGGGGCAATCTCTACGGTTCTAACCCTGATTCCATCGCAACAACATCGGCCTTATCAAATATTGATATGGTGGTTTATGCCAGCACAACTCTAAACACTGGACACGCTTGGGGTACGGGTAAGGAAACCATTGTTCTTCCTGTAACCACCAGAGATGAAGAACATGAGCCCACAACCCAAGAATCCATGTTCAATTTTGTGCGACTGAGCAGTGGAGGTATCCACCGGCACGAGAACCTGAAATCTGAAGTTCAAGTCATCGTTGAAATAGCAAAACGAGTTTTTGGAGAAAGCGGGCTTTATAATTGGGATGATTTTAAAAACCATGACAGTATTCGAACGCTTATTTCCCGCATTGTTCCAGGTTTTGAATCATTTGAATCTATAGATAAAACTAAAAATGAATTTCAAATCCCGGGGAGAATTTTACATAAGCCAGTGTTCCCAACCGATTCGGGAAAAGCAAGGTTTATTTATCGTTCTATCCCAAAGAAGAAGCCGTTAGAAAAAAATGAGTTCCAGCTTTTAAGCGTTCGGTCTGAAGGACAGTTCAATACAGTGGTATATGAAGATAAAGACCTGTATCGTGGTCAGGAAAGAAGAGATGTTGTTTTAATGAATGAAAAAGATATGGCGAGCATAGCCCTGATAAAAAACAGTCCTGTTGTGGTAAAAAGCAAAACTGGGGCACTCCATAATATTCTTGTGCGGCCTTTTGATATTAAAGAAGGTGCGGTCCTTATGTATTATCCAGAAGTAAACTCTCTTATTAGTCGGGCTGTTGACCCGTTATCTAAAACCCCGGGTTTTAAATCCACCATTGTAGTAATCACCAGAATGGAATAGGTCCGTTTATATTTTTAAAAAAATATAAATCCGTTAATTTTATTAATGTTTGAAAAGCTCTTAGTATGGTTTGTTCATTCTGGCCCTGGTACCAAGCGCTGGTTCTGGCGCACGTGGTATAACATATTTGCCAAAATGGCTCGGGGTCCTGATTTTCGATTTATGAACTACGGCTATGCAAAAGATGGGTTTTTTCCTGATTTGTTTCCGGGCGACGAAATAGAGCGTTATCCAATTCACCTATACCACCATACGGTTACGCAGGCTAATGTCACCAATAAGGTTATATTGGAAGTGGGCTCTGGCAGGGGTGGTGGTGCGTCATATATCAGCCGTTATTTAAACCCTCAGTCTATCACAGGAATTGATATTTCAAAGGAAGCGATACAGCTTTGTAATACGCTCTACAAAGAAGACGGCCTCTGTTTTAAAGAAGGAGATTCAGAAGACATTCCCTTTGATGAGTGTGTGTTTGATATTGTGTTAAATGTAGAGTCATCACACTGTTACGGTGACATAAATGTGTTTTTATCCGAAGTAAAGCGGGTATTAAAACCGGGGGGTTGTTTTCTCTGGTGTGATTTTAGAACCATCGAAAAAATGGAAGAATTAGAAAAACAATTTTCAAATTCTGGGTTAAAAAAAATAAAAGATCAGGATATTACATCAAATATAATCACTGCTTTAGACCATCTAACGGCGTTTCGAAAAGAAAATATTAAACGTCATGTTCCACGGGTGATGCGGAAGGTGTTTGAGTCCTATGCCGGTGTCCGCGGTGGAAGAGTACATAATGCATTTATCGCCGATGAGATTATATATATGAGCGCTGCATTTCAAAAACCGTTCTAATTTCAATGATTAAAAACAGGCTAACTATGAGTTTTAAATTAAGAATCTTTTTTGTCTCTTTTTGTTTTGTAACCCTCCTAAGTGCGCAAGTAACCATTATTCATTGTGGTGTGCTTATTGATGGAAAATCAGACAATACAGATAAGGTTATGTCCGTTCTAATAGACAAAGGGACCATCATAGATCTTTTGGATGGTTACGTGGACCCCGGGACTGGAGACATAGCAATTGATCTGAATAATTATACGGTGCTGCCTGGTTTAATGGACATGCACACCCATTTATCCGGAGAATCAAATCCCAAGAAGTATATGGAGCGTTTCACTTTGGATCTTGATGATTATGCTTACCAGTCCATCCGGTTTGCAGAGCGGACTCTGATGGCCGGGTTCACCACCGTTAGAGATCTGGGCGGCCCTGTAAACACATCATTAAGGGATGCCATAAAAAAAGGACACCTGATTGGGCCCAGAATATTCAGCGCTGGAAAATCTCTGGCAACCACAGGGGGCCATGCAGATCCAACGAACGGAATGAAGTTTAAGCTCATGGGTGATCCGGGTCCAGCCGAAGGTGTGGTGAATGGAATTTCAGACGCAAGAAAAGCTGTAAGACAGCGCTATAAGCATGGGGCTGACTTGATTAAAATTACTGCAACCGGTGGTGTACTAAGCGTAGCAAAAAGCGGCGAAAACCCCCAGTTTAAGGAAGATGAGATCAGGGCTATAGTGGAAACAGCGGCTGACTATGATATGCACGTGGCAGCTCATGCTCATGGGGCTGAAGGAATGAAGCGAGCAGTACGAGCCGGTGTCCGCTCGATTGAGCATGGCACCCTCATGGATGAAGAAACCATGGATCTGATGAAAGAGCGTGGTACGTACTATGTGCCTACAATTTCTGCTGGAGAATTTGTAGCTGAAAAAGCAACCGAAGATGGATATTATCCGGAAATTATTCGGCCCAAGGCCGCAAAGATCGGGCCCCAGATAAAGAATACGTTCCAAAAGGCCCATAGGGCCGGTGTTAAAATTGCGTTTGGCACCGACTCTGGTGTGTCATACCACGGCGACAACGCAAAGGAATTCCTGTATATGGTTGAAGGAGGTATGGCGCCTATGGCCGCTATTCAATCCGCAACAAAGGTTGCCGCCGAGTTATTAGGTATTGAAAATGTGTTGGGCACAATAGAAGCTGGTAAAACAGCAGATATCATTGCTGTTAAAGGAAACCCGATTAAAGATATCTCCGCATTGCAAGATATTGTGTTTGTGATGAAAAATGGTGTAGTGTATAAAAACAGTGTGCAATAGTCCCTTGCTTCCTGAGACAAATCATTAAATATCCATCCAGTTTTATTCTTATTATATATTAGTTATAAACTCGGGTTTAATATGAAAACGGATCAGCTACAGTCAACTATTAACTCCTTCTGGGATGAGCACATCCTCCCTGTTCTTACTGAATATATAAAAATCCCAAACAAATCTCCATCTTTCGACCTAGACTGGAAAGCAAATGGGCACATGGATCAAGTTCTTGAACTGGCAAAACGATGGTCAAAGGATCATTTGCCAAGAGGCGCAGAATTGATCATAAAAGAAACACCTGGAAAGACCCCTCTAATTTTAATTGATGTTCCTGGAGATAAGAATGGAAACACTTTAATGTATGGGCATTTGGATAAACAACCTGAAATGGATGGGTGGGATGAAGGTCTGGGTCCATGGAGCCCCATTTTGAAAGAAGAAAAGCTGTACGGCAGGGGCGGAGCAGATGATGGGTATGCTTTATTTGCATCTTTGTGCGCAATAAATGCGCTAAAAGAACAGGCTGTTCCTTTGCCTCGAATTTTAATCTTGATCGAGTTCAGTGAAGAAAGCGGTTCTCCTGATTTACCCCATTATATGAACATTTGTTCTGATATTATAGGTAAGCCTGATCTGGTGATCTGCTTGGATTCTGGGGCTGGGGATTATAAACGGCTCTGGACTACTACATCCCTACGCGGGTTAATTGGAGGAACGCTCCGGGTTGATGTTCTCACAGAAGGGGTTCATTCCGGGAGTGCCAGCGGATATGTTCCGTCTTCCTTTCGAGTTGCTCGACAGCTTTTATCTCGGCTAGAAAACGAATCTACGGGGGAAATCTTATTGGATGAGCTGAAAACAGATATTCCCGATTACAGAATTAAAGAAACAGAAAAATTTGTAAAAATTCTTGGAAATGAAGTGTTAGAAGAGTTTCCCTGGAAAAACAATATGGACCCTTCTACATCGGACCTCGTCGAAGGCGTTCTGCGCAGAACCTGGCGCCCTGCTCTATCCGTGGTGGGCGCAGATGGCTTACCTCCATCAGATAACGCCGGTAATGTTCTTAGGCCCTACACACAGCTTCAGCTATCCATACGTATCCCACCTATGGTAAACCATATCAAGGCACAACGTGCTATTGAAAAAGCTTTAACGGATAATACACCTTACAATGCGGTCGTGTCTGTTCATTTTGAGGAGCCAGCTTCTGGTTGGAATGCGCCTGAAACTTTGACATGGTTGGCTGATGCAATGAACTCTGCTTCTATCCAATATTTCGGAGAACCGTCATCCAGTATCAGTGAAGGTGGAACAATTCCTTTTATGGCAATGCTTGGAAAACAATTTCCAGAAGCACAGTTTGTAATCACAGGCGTCTTGGGACCCCAATCAAACGCCCACGGGCCCAATGAATTTTTGCACATCCCTTATGCAAAAAAACTCACGGCTTGTGTCGCTTCTATTTTGAGTGATTTTCCCTAATAATCCAATGTCAATCAGGCTTTACCTGATTCTTGTTCTGGCAATGATCTCGGTGAGCTCAACATCTCTGGTCATTCGCTATGTAACCGTGGTTCCTGCATTAACTCTTGCCTTTTGGAGAATGCTAAGTGCCAGTGGAATGTTGTGGGGTTACAGCCTCGCTTCTTCCGGTGGCTCATTAAGCCCTATAAATAAAAAACTCACAGTTTTTTCAGGGGTTTTTCTCGGGCTCCATTTTGCTTTCTTTTTCTTGGGTGTACGACATACATCAATCGCGAATGCTACACTTTTAGGAAACACGGGTCCGTTTTTTACAACCATTTTTGCGCTTTTTTCTGGGGAAAGGATTTCAAAAATGACCTACTTAGGGCTCGGCCTAGCTCTTCTTGGTGTTTTAATTGTCCAGGGGTCAGGGATTAATCTGGGTGGTGAAAAGATTTTGGGGAATTCCGTTTCCCTCTTGAGCGGTTTTTTTGTCGGGTTGAGCTATGTTTTTTCTTCTAAAATCAGAGAAGAAACGGAGAACCTTGTTTATGGGCGGTCATTGTTTCTTGTTGCCGCTGTAACTATTGGGGTGGTGTCTGTTTTTATGGGTGATTCACTTTTACAGTTTCAAAAAGAACATATTGTGTGGCTCATATTCTTGGGTCTAGTACCATCTATACTGGGCCACAATATGCTGAATTATGCTATTAAATATTTAACACCAACCACTGTTGCTTCTGTGCCTTTGGGTGAGCCCGTTATTGCCACTATGCTTGGTTATGTCATTTTTTCTGAGAGAGTTCCGTTTGAAACTGTGTTGGGGGGACCCATCATT
>Ga0208522_1001566_pt1 | contig 14594 bp, 14 predicted proteins | sample ETNtaG_25_FD_185763 | JGI IMG/M metagenome (GOLD analysis project Ga0208522, IMG submission 185763) | Marine microbial and viral communities from oxygen minimum zone, Eastern Pacific Ocean - ETNP201302SV86 (SPAdes) (version 2) | ecosystem: Environmental > Aquatic > Marine > Oceanic ... | reverse complement strand
TATGGTGGTTATGGGTGGACTTGAACCACCGACCCCAGCATTATGAATGCTGTGCTCTAACCAGCTGAGCTACATAACCAAAAAAGAGCGCTTATTATCGAAATTTTTCATTGAAAAGTCAAGCAAATCAATCAAATTAGCTTTATATTAACGTCATTCTTAAAGTATTCAATGAATTTCAATATAAAATTTACTTAACTTGTTTATCTTGTATCAAATTTATTTGTGAAAAAAACAATAAAAATTGCACTGACTGGAGGAATAGCATCAGGAAAAACTCTAGTGAGCGATCTGCTTAAAATTCATGGTTGCCATATTATTGATTTGGATATTATTTCACGAGAAGTCGTTCTTCCTGGGACAGAAGGACTTAAAGAGTTAGTAGAGATATTTGGAGAATCGATTTTATTGAATGATGGGATGCTTAATCGAGGATATCTTAGAGATAAGTTATATAAAAAAGATAGCAACAGGGCGCAAATTGAAAAAATTCTACATCCGAAAATATTACAGAAAATGAAGGCTTCAATGGATGCATGTAAAAATGGCATTATGGTTGTTGTGATACCTTTGTTAGTTGAAAAGAAACTGTGGGAACCATTTGATAGAGCTATTGTGGTTGACTGCTCAAAAGAAAATCAGATTTCTCGACTTATGGCTAGAGAAAAGATTGATAAAGAAAGAGCTGAGTTTATGTTATTAACTCAATCAAGCCGAAAACAACGATTAAAACTTGGAGATAAACTACCAACTGATATCATCGAAAACGACTCCAGAATTAGTGACTTAAAAGCAAAAATTGATAGCCTTAGTCAAAAGCTTTTTTCTCTTCTTTAAAAGCACTCCTGACTCAAAACCTAAATTTTATTCATTACGAATTAGAGGGTAGACTTTTGGACTAAATATACTTCTGTTAGTTATTAAGATTAAAACAAAAGAAACCAAAGCAGTAGACAACAAAATCCATAAAGTCAAATCAAAGTCAAATTGCCAAGTCAATTGAAGTGCATTTTGAACAACAAGATACGAACCAATTATCGCAACTGCAATAGCAAACAATATTAAAGTTAAGTAAATAATTAAAAACTCGAGTGTCATTGCTCGTAATATTGTTAGAAAACCAACTCCAAGTATTTTGTAAATCAAGTTATTGTATCTTCTAAATGTTGTTTGAACCATGACAGCACTGACAATTACGATTAGTCCAATAATGATGACGATTAATGATATTCCTGTAACCGCTACAAATATCTTATTTAAAACACTACTAACTTGAGAAAGTATTCTTTCAACTTTTATTGCTGAGACATTTGGGAATTTTTCTACAACACTGGCAAGTAAATCATTCGCTGATAATTCTGACTTTAGAGTTCCAATATATTCATATGGCAACTTGCTAGCAAAAGCTTGATTAATAATAATAGCGAAATTAATAGAAATATCACGATAATCAACTTCTCTGAAATTTTTTACTACTCCTGTGATATCTCTGCCAAGAATATTAAGAGTAATTTTGTCACCAATTCTCATTCCTAAATCATATGCCGCTCTACTGTCCATTGAAATAAACATCTCATCTTCATTGCCAGGCTGCCACCATTCACCTTCAACAATTGGGTTATCCTCTTTGGGTTTTTCGGACCATGAGATCCTTCTGTCACCTCTAATAATCCAAGCTGACCTATTGCTCTCTGATACAATTTCTTCGATTGGTGTACCATTAAGAGAGACAAATGATGCACTTGCCATTGGACTAAATTCAAGCTCAACGCTAGGATCAATGTTTGTTATGTATGACTCCAACTCATTCTTAATATCTCTATCAATACCTACAAAAAACAAATCTGGAGCCATTGAAGGGATGCTATCTGATATCTCTTTTTTTAAGTTGTTTGCCACAAAACTAAGTGTTAGAAGCAACGTCAAACCAATCCCTAGGGATATTGTCATTATTGGCGCTAGGGATTTTTTGGCCACAATATTTCTATAAGCAATTCTATAGCCGTTTCCTGGAAAATTATAAAATCTTTTAAGGAATGAAATTAATAGTTTAGAAACTATATAGAAAATTAGCATGGTGACAAAAAATGCCACAAAATAGAGAATAGTGTAGAACTTTTGTTCAGTCTGTAATACAAAATAGGTTGACAATATTAGAACTAATATTGTCAAAAAAACAACATTCTTTAATGAAAAATTAAGACTTACTGGCTGAAAGGTATTGCGAAATAAAGCGACTGCCTTTATATCCCTAATTGAGTACAAAGAGGGAATTGCAAAAATAAAAACAACCAGCAAACCAATGAAAAAGATATTCAAATATCCAACTATGCTAAGCGTTGGATGGAGATCGATACCTAATGCCTCAGGCAACAAATTATTAGCAACTAGAGGGCTAAAAACACCAATTAAGTAGGCAACAATAGAGGTGGCGATTAATATAATGATGATTTCATAGAAATACATTAGTTGAATAAAGCTCGAAGAAAAACCGATTGATTTTTTAACTGCAATACTTGTATTGGTCTGATTGACAAATGACAGCAAGGTATTACTTATACCTATTCCTGCAATTATCATAGCGCTTACTGAGACTAAATTTAAAAAATTAGAAAAATTATCTATTACTCTACTCAGACTTCTGCCACTATCTCCCGGGAGTCTCGTCTCTATAGTATTATCATAAGCGACAATCGACTCAACCAATCTTCGTTGTTGATTATCATCATCGGTATTATTAAATTTCAGGCGATATTCGTGATCAAGAAAACTGCCCCCAGAACTTAGCCCAAAATTATCATAACTATTCTTACTGATTATCGCAAATTCTCCAAATACTGCACTTTCAGCAAGATCAGGAACTGATGTAACCTGGCCAACAACTTCAAAACTTTTACCCATAATTACAACATCATCTCCAGTCTTTACTTGGAGTAATTTTTGGATACTTTCATTTACTAGAACAGTTGGCTTAGCAGTATTCTGAAATAGTTTTGCAGAAACTCCAGGTGGGATTGTCTCAACTTCCCCATAGAGAGGATAATTATCATCAACTGCTCTAAGTTCAGTAAAGACAGATGTCTTGCCTTGTTTTGATAGCATCGTAGCAAACTCAATGGACTCACTCACTTCTCCCAATGATGAGAGTTCTTCTAAAACATTATTTGGTAATGAATCAATACCACTGGTTACTTGTATATCACCACCCAACAATTCTTTTGAGTTTGCAGTAATTTCTTCATTAAGTGCCTGCTTCAGGGAGAAGGTAAGTGAAAGTAACAGCAAACTAATAAATAGCGTTGTTACAATGACCCAAAGTTTCTTGTAACTTCTTGAGAAGTCTCTTAAGGCATACTTATTGGCTAAGAGTAATTGGTTAATATTGAGCAATTTGACCATCCTTGATTTCTATTGTACGGTCACAACGGTTAGCTACAGTGTTGTCATGGGTTACAATCACAAGAGAAGTTTTGCTTTTTTTCGAATATTCAAAAAGTAAATCTATCATGCTCTCTGAATTAGCACTATCTAGATTCCCTGTCGGCTCGTCTGCCAAAATAATTTTAGGCTTATTAATTAATGCTCGAGCAATGGCAACTCGCTGTTGCTCTCCACCTGAAAGTTCGCTAGGAAGATGATTGAATCGATGAGACAAGCCAAACTCTGTAAGTAGTGCTTTAGCTTCTTCATCTAAATTATATTTTTCGTTTGCCTCCAATGACAACAAAACATTTTCAATGGCGGTAAGGTTTGGTATTAAGTAAAAGGATTGAAAAACAATGCCAATGTTTTTTCTTCTCACATCCGATAAATCATTTTCATTTAATCCAACAATTTCTTGATTATTTATTAGTATTGAACCTGTTGTCGCCGTTTCAAGACCTGAAGCAAGCATAATGATAGAAGTCTTGCCAGATCCACTAGGTCCAATAATAGAAACAATTTCATCGCTGTTCACTGAAAAACTTACATCATTTAATACTCTGATAACGTCGTCTTTTGTTGCGTAATCTAGAGAAACATTATGGAATTGTATTGCTGTACTCATTACATAATCTAATATAAAATTTGGCTCATGATTATCTCAAAAAATAAGATTATTGAGTCATTATTTAGTGTCTTAATTTTAATATTATTTATCAACACTTCTTTTGCCAATAACCCTGTAAGAATTATGCTTTATGGGGATAGCCTTATGGCCGGTTATGGTTTGGCCCAGAATGAAAATTTAGCAGAAGAGCTCAATCGTAATCTTCAAATGAATGAGAATACCTTTAGCATCCTCAATGCAAGCATTTCAGGGAACACGTCTAAAAATGGATTATCAAGAATTGACTGGTCACTTGGAGATAATCCAGACATCGTAATATTATGCCTTGGTGCTAATGATGTTCTTAGAGGAATTAGCCCTGAACTGACAATGGCTAATCTGGATTCTATCATTAATAAATTTATTAAAAATGGTTCTATCGTTATTCTTGCTGGGATGCTTTCACCTGAAAATATGGGGTCAGAGTATCAGAATAAATTTGACTCTATATACCCAAAACTAGCTAAAAATTATGATTTAATTTTTATGCCATTTTTGCTTGAAGGTGTTGCCTTAGATAAAAAATACTTGCAGTCTGACTATAAGCACCCAAATAAATTAGGAATCAAAATAATAGCAAGCAACTTGCTACCATATGTTAACGAAGCTCTAACAAAAATTTAGAATCTATATAGATTACTTTATTGTAAGACGCTCAACAATCTTACCGCCTATCAAGTGTGACTCGATAATTTCGTCGACATCCTCTTCGTCAACATACTGATACCAAACATCGTCTGGATAGACAACAACAACAGGGCCATGTTCACAGCGACCGAGACAACGAGATTCGCTGACACCAAATCCTCCCTTGCCCAGCATTGCAGACTCACGGCATCGATCTTTAGCATAGCGGTAGATCTCCTTTGCGCCATTTTGCGAACAACACTGCTTGCCATTTTGGCGCACATTGTTACAAAAAAATATGTGGTGTTTATAAAAGTTACTCATAACTCTATCGCCCTTTGGTAACAATATTTCTTATCAATGCCGGTAATTTTAGTAGCCAACTTAGCGGCCTTGGAAGGACCCATTTCACTACAAAGAACAGGTAATAATTTATCAAGTTGCTGGTCGAACTCTAATTTCCCCTTTTTAGCAGTTGAGGAAATCAATATTACAAATTCTCCTTTCTGGTGACTAGGATCGGAACTGATATAATCAATCAGGCTTGGTATGTTTGTCGTTAGAATTGTCTCAAAGGTTTTGGTAATTTCCTTTGCTAAACAAACTTCGCGATCTTTACCAAATACAAAGAGCATATCGGCTAGTGTGTTTGATATACGTTTCGGGGATTCATATACAATTATCGTTTCGGGGCGACTAGCGAACATCTTCAACGTCTTAATTCTAGCATTTTGTTTGCTTGGTAAAAAACCAAAAAAACTGAAACTGTCGCTTGGAATACCTGATGCTGAGAGTGCGGCAATTAATGCGCTCGGCCCAGGTACAGGAACCACATTGACGGAATTCTTTTTTGCAACAGAGACCAAAACATAACCTGGGTCACTTATGAGAGGAGTTCCTGCATCACTTATGAGAGCTATTGAATCTCCTTGCTTTAGTTTGTCAATTACTGAATTACATTTTTCTCTTTCATTGTAATCATGAAAAGCACTAATCGGAGTTTTAATATTGAAGTGGTTGAGTACTTTTTGACTGTGACGAGTATCCTCAGCCAAAACAAGATCGACAACTTTTAAAGTTTCAACAGCCCTGAATGTTATGTCATCTAGATTACCAATCGGGGTAGCAACAATGAATAATGTTCCTTGCATTTAGCCTACCTAAAGTTTATATCTAACGATTAATTTCACGTAACTGAAATAATTATGCTTGATTAAATAATCGCCATTCATTAATTATCTAGAAATAATTAAATAAATGTAGAGTGTTTTTCTAGTTTTTAATTTATCTCTCTATGATTATGAAAATTACTATAAGCTTTATTACCAAACACTTTAAATCTGATTTAAAATATCCCATGAATGGTTATATTTAGAGACCATTAGGATTTATATTGAAAAAGTTAATCTTTTTATTAGCCCTATTGATTACAACTCTTCTGTTGTCTTCATGCTCTCCTATCATCCAAGGAGCGACAGCCGTGACAGCTTTTGCTTCTGTTGATATTGATCGTCGAAGTGCCGGCGCAATTTTAGATGATAAGACTCTCTACATGAAACTCGGAAGTATTATTCGCGATGATGAAATACTCGAAAATGCCCATCTGAAATTCATAGTCTACGGCAAAACAGCGGTAGTAGCTGGAGAAGTTCCAAATGAAGAAGTTAAAGACTACCTCACAAAACTACTCAAGCAAAATGCACCTAACATGAAACAACTTATCAATGAAGTTGCTGTCATGCCGTCAATAGGTTATTTCTCAAGATCCAAAGACAATATCATTACTCTGCAAATCGAAACACTGTTCCAGAATCAGGAGGTTTTTCATCCAACCCATATCAAAGTTATGACGGAAAGACAGATAGTTTATCTTATGGGCTCGGTAACAAAGCGTGAAGCTGAACACGCGACCAATCAGGCTGCTAAAGCGAAAAATGTTGACAAAGTTGTAAAACTCTTTGATTATCTCAACGCCCGTCCCGCTGAGGAAGTCGAGAGAGAAAACAAAAAGAAGGCTGACGCCGAAAGAAAGGCTGAACTTGAAACTAAAAAGGCTGAACTTGAGGCAGCCCAAAAAGAACTACAAAAACAACTGGACGAACTTTACACTAATTGATATCCCTAACAGGGGCAAAAGAGTATCGATGAATGCCCTGCAGCGCCCCATACCTTGATAAAGCTAGTAGATGTTCTTTGGTGCCATATCCCTTATGATTAGCAAACCCATATTCTGGATGCCTGCTATCGAGATCTTGCATTTTCCTATCCCTTGATACTTTTGCGATTATTGAGGCTGCAGAAATCACCGGTACAGTCAAATCACCCTTGATTATAGATTCACAGTTTGGAATGTCGGGGCAGCAATTACCATCGACTAGGACTCTATAGTTTATTGATTTAGAGTTTGCTAAATAGTTTTTTTCTAAATTAATAACTGCACGTTTCATCGCTAACATAGTGGCTTTTAGTATATTTAACTCATCAATCTCGACGCTGCTAGACTCACCTACAGACCAGCAACAATGATGTGTTATTTTTTGGTACAGCACATTGCGCTTTTTTTCGCTAAGCTTTTTTGAGTCAGTCAGGCCCTCTATCTGAAAACCATCAGGAAGGATAACAGCAGCAGCAACCACGGCACCTGCTAGCGGACCTCTGCCAGCCTCGTCAACACCAATGACGCTGAGATCTGATAAATGATTAAAGGGCTTTAAATCCAATGTCTGTTCGATAGTATGAACCAGGCCAATCGACTCTGTCTACAATCTCATATGCCCTTTTTTGAGCTTCCTTGATACTGCTTCCAAGAGCAGTAGCACAAAGAACACGGCCCCCATTGCTCACTATGTTGTTGCTGTCAAGTTTAGTGCCTGCATGAAAAATCTTTGCATCTTCTGAACCAACAGGAACGATAATTTTTTCGCCCTTCTTGTAATCGTTAGGATAGCCATTAGCAGCTAATACAACACCCAATGAAGCCCTTTCATCCCACTCAACAAGAGCCTCATCTAACTTTCCTTGAGAAGCCAACAAGCATAGTTGTGAAATATTTGATTTCAAACGCATCATAATTGGCTGGGTTTCAGGATCACCAAGCCTGCAATTGTATTCTAGCACTTTTGCTTTGCCGTTGTTTATCATCAATCCAGCATACAAAAAGCCAGTATATGGTGAACCTTCAGCGGACATAGCGTCGATAGTTCTCTTAATAATATTCTTCATGACATCACTAAAAATACTTGAGTTAACAACTGGAGCAGGGGAATAGGCGCCCATACCTCCAGTGTTAGGGCCTTTGTCTGCATTATCTCGCGCCTTGTGGTCTTGTGAGGTTGCCAGCGGTAATACATTGTTACCATCCACCATAACAATAAAACTAGCCTCCTCGCCAACTAAAAATTCCTCAATCACAACTCTTGAGCCAGCCTCGCCGAAACGGTTGCCTTTTAACATATCGGCTATCGCTTCGAAAGCCTCCTGCTCCGTTTTAGCAACAATAACTCCCTTACCTGCAGCCAAACCATCCGCCTTGATAACTATAGGAACGCCTTTATCTTTTACATAGGAGATTGCCATTTCCTGGTCAGTAAAAACCTCATAAAAGGCGGTTGGGATGTCATTTCTTTTTAAAAAGTCTTTACAAAAAACTTTCGACCCTTCTAACTGTGAGGCTGCCTGAGTAGGGCCAAATATAGCCAAATCATGGGCACAGAAATCATCCACAATACCTGCAACGAGGGGTGCCTCAGGGCCAACTATTGTAATGTCAATAGCTTCATTAATAGCAAACTCAATAAGCGCTTCAATTTCGCTTGATCCAATTTCAATATTTGATATTTTTTCTTCTAATGCAGTTCCTGCATTTCCAGGTGCAACAAAGACATGCTCTACTATATTAAAACTTGCGCATTGCCATGCAAGAGCGTGCTCTCTGCCGCCAGAACCGACCACTAAAACCTTCATAATGTCCCCAATATATTTCTTTTAACAAATCTCTTTCGGTCCATATTTAGCTAAATTATAATCTAACTACCCTTTAGAAGCTAAATGAAAATCGCTCCTTAATTTTATACAAAAAGACGCTTAGGGAGTATTTCACCCAATAAGTTAGTCTGTCCTATTCCAACAAATTTTTGCTTATTATCAAACAATTTAACTTTGCTTATCTTGTCAAAGTTGCCATACTGAATCCTTCTTCCAAACCTAATGTCTGCTGTTTGTTTTACATCTAAATAAATACTCTCAATTCCAGGTATCATGTCGTGCGCTTCCAATAGGACCGAGTCTAGGGACTCCATGCTTTCTTTTTTTAACACTAAGAGTTTTTCATAAGTCCTGCTTTCAACAATATCAAAGTGAGCAAAGCCTGTTCTTCTTAACTCAATAACATGTCCGCCACAACCTAGCACTTTTCCTATATCTTCAACAAGAGTCCTTATATAGGTTCCTTTCGAGCAACTTACATCCAAACTTAACAACTCTTCTTTGTAACTAAGCATGTTGATTTTGTGAATCGTGACTACTCTGGATTCTCTTTCTAATTCGATACCCTTTCGTGCTAGTTTATATAGCGGTATGCCATTACGTTTTAGAGCTGAAAACATCGGCGGGACTTGATCGATTTCTCCAACAAATTGCCTCAACACAGTTCTTATGGACGACTTATCGATATTATTAGTAGGTCCAAAGTTCTCTATATCACCTTCAATATCACCAGTACTGCTTATCTGACCTAGTTTAGCAACAACAAAATAGCGTTTATCATTGTCTAGAAGGTATTGTGCCACCTTGGTTGCCTGTCCAAAACATATTGGTAATAAACCGCTTGCTAAAGGATCAAGGCTACCGGTATGCCCCGCCTTTTTTGCATCAAATAGTCGCTTGATTCGCTGCAAAGAATGGTTAGATGTATTGCCAACAGACTTGTCAAACAAAACAACGCCATTGATATCTCTGCCTTTTTTATTGTTTCCAGACATTATCTTTGCTAGTGTTTAGAGTTTTTTTAGAAGTTTATCCATTTTAACGCCAGTGTTTGGGGCTGTATCATAGATAAATCTGAGTGCTGGTGTGTGACGTAAATCCAGCCCTTTAGATAAGCGCGATCTAAAAAAACCACTGGCTTTATTTAGTAATGATGAAACTATTTTTTGCGATTCCTCTGCCACCGAAAAAAATACTTTGGCAGACCCTAGATCCCGACTAACAATAACATCGGTGATAACTACATCTTGAAGGCGCGGATCTTTAGTGTCTTGCTTCAGAAGCATAACCAATTCACGCTTTATGAGTTCATTAACTCTCTCTTTGCGGTGACTTATTTGTTGAATCACGCAGAAGTTCTCTATCAGAGTGTACGTGATTTCTCGATGCGCTCGTACACCTCAATTTCATCTCCAGGCTGAACATCGGTATAGTCCAAAACACCGATACCACATTCGGTACCTGATTTGACTTCTTTAACGTCATCCTTGAAACGTTTGAGTGACTCTAACTCACCCTCATAAATAACCACACTATCGCGCAATACCCTAATTGGACTATCTTTTCTTACTGCACCCTCTTCAACCATACAGCCAGCAATATCGCCAAATTTAGGAGAACTAAAGACATCCTTCACACTCGCTATGCCTATAATGTTCTCGCTCAGCTCTGGACTCAACATGCCACCCATAATGCCTTTAATATCATCGATAAGGTTATAGATAATGCTGTAGTACTCAATTCTAACCCCTTCCTCTTCAGCAGATTTACGAGCAACAGCATCTGCGCGAACATTGAAACCAAGTACCATAGCCTCGGATGCTCCGGCCAAAGAAATATCTGTATTGTTAATTGCGCCTACCCCAGATGAAACTACTTTAACCTTAACTTCATCTGTTGAGAGTTCTTCCATAGCTTCCACTAATGCTTGCGCAGAACCGCGAACATCTGACTTGAGAAGGATGTTAAGTGTTGATATTTCTCCTTCTTCCATTTGTGAAAAGAAGTTGTCCATTTTCTCTGCTTGCTGTTTCTGTAATTTTGATTCTCGGTCTTTAGTTTTTCTGAAATCGGCAACCTCTTTTGCCTTTCTTTCACTCTCTACAACCAGCACCTCAGCACCAGAATCTGGAACTCCAGATAAACCCAGAATTTCAACCGGCGTAGATGGTCCAGCCTCCTCAATAGATATTCCTTTGTCGTCAACTATCTGTTTAACTTTACCAAACTCTAAGCCCGCAATCACAATATCACCTTTTTTCAAGGTTCCGGATTGTACAAGTATTGTTGTTACCTTGCCTCTACCCTTATCAAGTTTGGCCTCCAAAACCACACCATTTGCTGGTTTATCTTTGACCGCCTTAATTTCAGTTATTTCCGCTGTCAATGTAATGCTTTCGAGAAGTCCGTCAATCCCTTCTCCGGTTTGCGCTGAAACAGGAACCATTATTACTTCACCACCCCAGTCCTCTGCAATAACGTCGTGAGTAGAAAGCACCTGCTTCACTTTGTCGGGGTCAGCCCCCTCTTTATCCATTTTATTAATCGCCACTATAATTGGGACGTCGGCAGATTTAGCGTGCTGAATAGATTCAATGGTTTGTGGCATAACACCGTCATCTGCAGCAACTACAAGAATAATAATGTCAGTTGCATTCGCTCCACGAGACCTCATTTTGGAAAATGCAGCGTGTCCTGGAGTATCGATAAATGTAATGATGTTGTCCTTCTGATTAATCTGATAAGCGCCAATATGTTGGGTAATACCTCCAACTTCTCCACTAGCAACTTTAGAGTTTCGAATATAGTCTAAGAGTGATGTTTTCCCATGATCAACATGGCCCATAATAGTTACAACGGGAGGGCGAGGTATAGCCTCTACAGCGTCTTCGTCGTCTTGAATGAGTGTATCCTCGATAGTCTCTTCGTTGCTTGCTATTGGCTTATGCCCCATCTCTTCGACTACTAATATTGCAGTGTCTTGGTCAATTACATCATTCAATGTCGCCATCACACCCATACCCATCATCACTTTGAGAACTTCACCAGCCTTTGTAGCCATACTTAGTGCTAAATCAGAAATTTTGATTGTTTCAGGGATTTTGACTTCGTGAATGATTGGATCAACAGGTTTATGGAAAGCGTGTTGCGCTTGCTCTTCACGTACTTTTTGAGATAATTTAGTTCTTTCTTTTTTCTTTAATTTACGGTTTGGATTATGTCTGGCGACATGAAGTTCTTTTCGCTTTGCGTCTGTAGCGGTAGCATTCCTTAATCTTTTTGGAGTCTTTTTTGAACTTTTGGTCTTTTCAGCCTCTGGCTTCTTGTCGTTGCTTTTCTGTTTTTGCTCATTAGACTCATTCTCTCTTTGGGTTTTTTGTGCCAAAAGTTTTTCATCCTGCTCCTTTTTTTGGCGAACCATATCATGGCGTTTAGCGTCCTGCGCTTGAGTTTTCTCTTCTGCTAACCTACCCTCTTCAAGTGCTTGTCTAGCTTTTGTTGCTGCCTCATCTGAAGTCTTATTAGTGAGGTCAGACTTGGGAGTTTCGCGTCTACTCTTAACCTTTATCTTGACGCCGCTAGTTAAAGTTGGAGTTGGCTTAGGTGTTTTACGTGAAACAGATATACTGGACTTATTTCCTGAGCGCTTACTAAGGCTTGACATTAAAACCTTTCTTTCTTCTAAAGAAACATTAGAATCGTGCGTTTTGTCCTTGATTCCAGCAGCAGTCAAAATTTCCACAACCTGGTCTGGTGTCTTTTTCAGCAGCCTAGAAAGTGTTTCTACAGTATGTGCCATATTAATTATCCCTATTTCGCATTTTATTGAATATTGTTAAAGTAGTCATTTAAACCATCCAGCATTTTCTCTGGCTGTCATAATGATGGCTGAAGCGTCTTCATTACTAATACCTTGAATTTCTTGTAATTCAACAATCGAGAGTTCAGCTAAATCTTCGATTGCATTAATGCCAGCATCGACCAGTGCCGTTGCAAGGAGTTCGCTAATGCCATCAATACTTAATAAAACTTCTGTAGCTTCTGCATCGTTTAAGGCTTTAACAAGTTGAGCGTCTTGGGCCCTTTCTTGCAACTCACCTACCATATCAGAGTCGAACTCTTCAATCTGGGTTAAAACTTCGGCATCTGCTTCAGCAATCTCGTCTAAACTAGAATAGCCCTCATCAATCAGGACACCTGCGACTTCAGCATCGACGCCAAGATTTTCAGCGAGTTTTTCACTTGTCTGTTGGATTTCTTTTGCTTGAAGGTCGTCTGCATCAGTAAGTGACATAACGTTTAACTTCCAGCCTGTGAGTCTGCTTGCCAGCTTAATATTTTGACCGCCACGCCCGATCGCCAGAGCTAACTGATCTTCATCAACAGCAATGTCCATTGAGCCTTTATCTTCATCAACGACGATTGAACTAACTTCCGCTGGAGCCATTGCGTTTATGACAAATTGAGCAGGGTCTTCATCCCAAAGTATTATGTCAACACGTTCCCCGTTTAGTTCATTTGAAACGGCTTGCACTCGAGACCCACGCATACCGATACAGGTTCCAATCGGATCTAGTCTTCTATCTTTTGCTTTTACAGCAAGTTTGGCGCGCAATCCAGGATCCCTTGCTCCGCCCTTAATTTCAATTACTCCTTCGCTAATCTCTGGGACCTCCATCTCGAATAACTCAAGCATCATTTCATTTGTAGTCCGGCTAAGGAAAATTTGTGCTCCACGAGGGGTTGACTTAACCTCCTTAATATATGCCCTAAGACGGTCGTTCTTGCGGATCGACTCGTTCGGTATTAAGTCGTATTTGGAAATCATGCCGTCTATACCGCCCATGTCAACGTAGGCGTTGCCTCTGTCTACCCTTTTTACAGTCACCATTACCACTTCGCCAACTCGCTCAGAAAAGTTGTCAACAATCACTGTTCTTTCTGCTTCTCTGACCTTCTGAATGATAACCTGCTTGGCAATCTGCGCAGCAATTCTGCCAAATTCAACGGACTCCATGTCTTCTTCAAGATAATCGCCAATCGGAGTGCCATTTGCATCCTTCTCATAGACATGTAAATCTGAGCTAAATTCTGTACCTTCATCGTCAACAAACTGATCGTCATCTTCGATTACTAGCCAACGCCTAAATGTATCAAATTCACCAGTATGTCGGTTAACTTCAACGCGCACATCTAGATTGTTTCGTTTTTTTGTGGCAACTGCCAGGGCCTCTTCTAGTGATTCAATGACATCCTCTTGGCTGATATTCTTCTCATTCGAGATTGCCTCAATCATTAAAAATAATTCTTTGCCGTCCATCAATTTCTCCTAAAAATGCGCAATTAAATTTGCTTTTTCAATTAAACCTAAATCCATTGTTAATGGGCCTAACTCTGTAACTAGTTCTATTGTATTGTTGGCCTCACTTATACTGCCAATATTGCCCGTGAATTTTCTCCTGCCATCTATCGGCCTGTAGAGTCTGAGACTAACCTCATTCCCCAGGAAACGTCGATAATGGTCGATTGTAAAAAGTGGCCGCTCAATGCCTGGTGAAGATACCTCCAGATTATACTGTCCACTTATTGGATCTTCAACATCCATTATAGCGCTCACTTGGCGAGAAACAGACTCGCAATCGTTAACCCCGACACCGTTATCTGAGTCAATATAAACCCTTAAAACAGAGTGCTTGCCGCTTGAGGTGTGCTCAAGACCCAATAGTTCATAGCCCATATCGCGAACGACTGGATTAATTAATGCAAACACCTTGTCAGTTATTTTTGCCATAAAATTCCTAATAAAAACCCCCAAAAGAGGGGGTCTAAATTGGTAGCGGGGATAGGATTTGAACCTATGACCTTCGGGTTATGAGCCCGACGAGCTACCATA
>Ga0208522_1001563_pt1 | contig 14607 bp, 13 predicted proteins | sample ETNtaG_25_FD_185763 | JGI IMG/M metagenome (GOLD analysis project Ga0208522, IMG submission 185763) | Marine microbial and viral communities from oxygen minimum zone, Eastern Pacific Ocean - ETNP201302SV86 (SPAdes) (version 2) | ecosystem: Environmental > Aquatic > Marine > Oceanic ... | reverse complement strand
TGAAACCAGAATCACCGATGGTCCATTATAGTCTGGCTATCGTGTGCAATCTGATCGGGGAAACAGATAACGCCGAGCATCACTATAAGGAAGCAATCCGCATCAACCCGGAATTTGCCAAAGCGCACAGTAACCTAGCAATGCTCCATTACTCAGTCAAACGGGGAAAGGAAACCGTCCATCACTTGTTGAAGGCAGTTGAAATGTTCGAGAAAACCGGGGATGAATTCATGGCCGATAACGCCAAGAGTATTCTCAAAGACTGCTATAAGGAGTTCAACCTCACGGCAGAGGAATGTCAGACGCTTTAACAGGACCCCCTGATTTAGGAAAACCATGGACTTTGATGTAGTCGTCATCGGCGGCGGATCGGCGGGATACGCCTCAGCCAGCGCCGCTCAATCAGCTGACGCTAAAGTTGCCATCGTTGATAAAGGTCCGCTGGGCGGACTGTGCATCCTGCGCGGATGCATGCCGACTAAAACGATTCTCCGTTCGTCAGACATCCTTGCGCTCATGCGCCGGGCGAAGGAATTCGGGCTGTCCGCCCAAAACCCATCAGCCGACCTGGCAGCGATCAACGACCGTAAAAATAAACTGATCGCCGAATTCGCGAGCTACCGCATCGAACAACTCAACGACCCGCGATTCACACTCATCGAAGAACAAGCTTCCTTCATCTCCCCGCATGAACTGAAAGTCGGCGATAAATCCATCACCGCGAAAAATTTCATCATCGCGACAGGTTCCAGCACCGCCGAATTTCCCGTTCCCGGCTTGGCGGAATCCGGCTACCTCACCAGCGACTATGTTCTGGAACTGCGCCAGGCGCCGGAATCCATGATCGTCCTCGGAGCAGGACCCGTTGCGGTCGAACTGGCCCAGTTTTTTTGTCGAATAGGAACACGCACCACCCTCATCCAGCGAAGCGACCATATCCTCTCCAAAGAAGACGAAGACCTGGCGCGTCCAGTTGAAGCGAAATTTCGCGAAGAAGGTATGGAAGTTTTTACCGCAACAAAATTGTTGCGCGTTGAGCAATCCGGAGAAAATCGTAGCGTATTTTTCACACACGAAGGCAAAGAGAAATCCGCCACAGCAGAAACCATTTTGCAGGCACTGGGGCGCAAACCGAATGTAGAGGGACTAAACCTGTCCTCAGCCGGAGTCGGCATGAATCATGGACGGATCGAGGTGGACTCCGAAATGCGGACAAACGTTCCTCACATCTATGCAGTAGGTGACGTGAATGGGCAACATGAGATCGTCCATATCGCCATTGAACAGGGAGAGATAGCGGCGCATAACGCCACGCAAGAAGATGTACGGCGATTCGATGCGCGACTGAAAACAAGCGTCACCTTCACCGACCCGCCAGTGGCCAGCGTCGGCTTATCAGAAAAAGAATGCAAGGCCAAGAACATTCCCTGCCTGAGCGCATCGTATCCTTTCAACGACCATGGGAAGTCGATGTGCCTTGGCGAAACTCACGGACATGTAAAGTTATTATGCGCTCCCGATAGCGGAGAAATCATAGGCGCACATATCGTCGGACCCGAAGCCGGCGAGATGATCCATCAAATGATCACCCTCATGCACTACAAAGGCACAGTCCGCGACCTGGTGAAAATCCCCCATTACCACCCCACCCTGTCCGAAATCCTCACCTATCCGGCAGAAGAATTGGCGACACAATTAAAGAAGAAATTTTAGCTACAGATTGTAATTCCCAAATTGCACACAAACTTTCGTGAAACCTGGTTAGAACTTGTCGACCAAGCTCCCTCTTTTTTGGCCTGGTGCTATTCTTTTTAGAATAATCCTGAACAGCTAACCGCTTTCACTTTAATTTTGTGAAAATTTAACAAGCTAGCCATAGGTTTCTCAGCCACCATATTTTAAGGAGTTTTCCCTTAAACTCATTTAAATGGCTTCCAGTTTGTCGGTGAGGCGGTCGATGGATTCGACAGTGTTGACCTCTGTGGCGCACAGCAGGAGGCTGTCGGCGAGTTCGGGGTAATATTCGCCCAGCGGCAGTCCGGCGAGGATTTTATGTTCGAGCAATGCGTCCCGGATTTCATTAGCAGACCGGGGACATTTCAGCACTATCTCATTGAACGTATCGGCGCTGAATTGAATTTCGAATCCACTCACTTTGGATAATTTGTTTTTCAGGTAATCGGCTTTCCTCAAGTTCAGTAAAGCCAGTTCGCGCAAGCCCTGTTTACCCATCACCGCAAGATAAACGGTCACGGCTAACGCACACAGTCCTTGATTGGTGCAGATATTGGATGTCGCCCGCTCGCGCCGGATATGCTGTTCGCGCGTTGATAGTGTGAGTACAAACGATCTACGCCCTGTACGGTCAATGGTTTCCCCGGCAACACGACCGGGCATCTGCCTGAGAAATTTTTCGCGCGTCGTGAAAAAACCGGCATAGGGTCCGCCATACGACACGGGCAGGCCAAACGACTGCGCTTCCCCGACAACGATATCCGCCCCGCGTTCACCCGGCGGTTTCAATATACCCAGCGACAGCGGTTCAGCCACGTTGACGATCAGCAAAACATCACGCTCTGCCAATTCCTTACCCAGGGTTTCATACTCTTCCACGACGCCAAAGAAATTCGGACTCTGCAATACCACCGCCGAAGTTTTATCGTTCAAATTAGCGCGGATGAATTCAAGGTCGGTCTTGCCCGTTGAATCAAATGGCACCTCTATCGAACGGTGGTCCGCTCCCCGCAAATAAGTTTCTGTGGTTTGTCTGTATTCGGGATGAACGGCACGGGCAATCAGGAATTCATTCTTTTTATTTATGCGGTGCGCCATGAGAACTGCTTCAGCGAGCGCTGACGCGCCATCGTACATGGAAGCATTCGCCAAATCCATTCCCGTGAGCATGGCGATCATCGTTTGAAACTCGAAGATCGCCTGAAGCGTGCCCTGACTCACCTCGGGTTGATACGGAGTATAGCTGGTAGCGAATTCTCCTCGCAAAACCAGACTCCCTATGAGTGCCGGAGTGTAGTGCCTGTAAGCCCCCGCCCCGAGAAAGGTGGTCACTTCCTCCACATCCGGGTTTCGCTTCTGCATTTGACGAAGCGTGGCAACAATTTCGCTTTCGGAAAGCGCCGATGGCAGTTTGAGAGCTTTGTTGCCCAGTCGCAATTCGGCAGGAATGCCGGCAAACAATTCATCGACATTCTGAATGCCAACCGTTTCCAGCATCTCACGAATGTCTTGCTCTGTATGGGGGATGAAACGCATAGTCTCTCACCGATGGGTTTTATACTTGTGCTGGCAACAGTGCCCAGACCCACCATGTGTTTTTAAATAATATTTTAATCAAGATACTCCCTCGTCCAGCCTACCCTTAAAACTTCAATGATTGGAGGGCTGGTCCGTCCGCTTCGTCCAAGATCCTCATCATGGGGTGCGACAGAGTTGTTCATTATTCTACTATAAGGAGGGAGCTCATCACTCCTGATTTTTACATTGTTCAGCGTACTGCTCTGCTTTCAGCAAGCCCTCGCCAGAGCTGGAATCGGAAACCTCGATTTCTATCATCCAGCCTTTGCCATAAGGGTCACTGTTTACCAGGTCGGGCTGTGACTCCAGATCTTTATTGATAGCCACCACCTTGCCAGTCACAGGAACATAAACATCGGAAACTGTTTTAACCGACTCCACCACTCCAAACGTGTTTTCCTTTGTCAGTTCCATCCCTTCGGCAGGCAACTCCACAAACACGACATCGCCTAACTGGCTTTGTGCAAAATCTGAAATTCCAATAGTGGCTCGGTTATCTTTCAACCGCACCCATTCATGTTCAATCGTATAAAGAAGATCGTTTGGGATCTCCATGTTTCACCCCCCTTAAACAGTAAAAAGATTATCTATTAGCCTCAGTGCAAATTATTTTTTAACGTGACCGGGAACAAATGGCGGCCTGACCACTTCGGCGGGAACGGATTGATTCCTAATTTCCACCTCCAGACGGGTCCCCACGCCCGAATACTCTTTGGATACATAGCATAACCCCACCCCTGTATTCAAGGAAGGCGAAAATGTTCCGCTGGTGATTTCGCCCACCGGCTCGCCCTCCTTCAGCATTCGATAATGCGACCTTGGAACACCGCGAGTGAGTAATTTAATACCCACCAGTTTTCGCCGCAACCCTTGTTCCTTTTGCTGCAATAAAGGCTCCCTGCCAATAAACTCACCTTTATTAAACTTGATCACCCAACCCAAACCTGCCTCTAACGGCGTTGGCTGATCATCAATTTCATTTCCGTATAAAGCATATCCCATTTCCAGCCGCAGAGTGTCCCGAGCGCCAAGACCAATCGGTTGAATGCCAAAAGGCTCCCCCTGCCGCATGAGAGACCGACATACATCCGCAACTTTTTCCGGCGGAAGATACAACTCGAATCCATCTTCACCCGTATAGCCCGTGCGGGAAATAATGCCCTCGATATCATCAACCTTTCCCTTTTTGAAATTGTAATAGGAAAGGTCATTCAAAGAGACATCGCATAAAGATTGCAGAACCTTTTCCGACTCCGGTCCTTGCAAAGCCAACTGCGCCGTGTCGGCACTGGTGTTTTTTGTCTTAACATCGTAAGAAGCAGAATGCCGGGCAACCCATTCGTAATCCTTATCCGAATTGGATGCGTTGACGCAGAGAAAATAATGATCCTCTGAAAATCGGTGAACTAGCAGGTCGTCTACCACCCCACCATTTTTATAACACATGAGAGAATAGAGAATCGTACCATCGGACATTTTTTCAATATCGTTAGAAAGCAGGTATTGTAAAAAGCGTTTCGCGTCCTTACCTTCAATTTCGATTTCTCCCATATGGCTCACATCAAACAGCCCCACCTTCTCCCTCACGCAAGTATGCTCAGCCACAACACCAGCGAATTGGATGGGCATATTCCATCCCGCAAAAGGAACCAGCTTACCCCCCAGTTCCTTATGAATATCGAACAAAGGAGTTGTCTTTAAATTTTCAGAACTATCTTGAGACATGAACCTTCAATCTGGTGTTTTAAAATCCGAAGAGGCGAGGTTTTCCTTGCCCTCTTTTTAACTAGAGAGAGCGTTTTCTATACCACTCTTTCACGAAATAGCGCAAGGAGGAAAAACAAATTAATTCATCAAATTCTCTGAGTCATAATTCCTGTCAAACGACCAACACTCTGCAAAGAAATAACCCATTGATTTTAAAGGTCTTTTCACGCTCTGGCCGGTAGGAATTTCGGCAAAGAACTTTTCTATCCACTGATAGCCAATGCAATAAAAACGTTATATAATTATTATGTTATGAGCAATTTAAAGAACCTACAGCATGAATGATTCCACCCGTTATCGACATAAAAAATACGATGTGATCCTGGTGGCAGGAGAAGGCGAGTCCAGCTACAAGGTATATCATCAGCATAAAGCCTTTCTGAAGATCAATGGCAAATGCATCATCAACTATGTCGTTGAAGCATTGCAACAGGTCGAGTCCATCAAGGACATCTATGTTGTAGGCTCCAAAAATAAACTGGAACTGACGCTCAACGAGGAGGCTGTTGATTGTCATCATCCAAAAACGATCCATCTGGTAGAGCAACAAGCCAACCTGTACGAAAATATTTTCTACACCTTTCTAAAAACAATTCCCGAAGGTGAGGACACACCGATAGCTGATCTGGAGAAGTCACAATATAGAAACAGGGCCGTATTGATCGTTCCATGCGATTCCCCTTTCCTCACACCTCACGAAGTGGAATATTTTATTTCCCATTCCGACATCGATAACTACGACCATATTTTAGGATTAACTCCTGAAGAAGCGCTTGAGCGATTTTATCCGCGAGAAAATCTGCCCGGCATCAAAATGGCTTACCTGCATCTTAGAGAAAAAAATTATAGAATCAATAACCTGCATCTGGTAAAACCTCTGCGAATAGCTAATCGAGAGTATATACAGCAGATGTACCAATACCGTTACCAGAGGAATTTTAAGAAAATATTAATGTTCGGACGAAGCCTGTTAGGTAAAATCAAACTCAAGTATTACCGTTGTTATATAGGTCTTCAGTTGTGCCAGTTTTTTTCATCTATTGGATGGATGGCTCCCGTCAATTACTTTAAAACCTGGACTACGAATCAGGATATGGAGCAATGCATATCCAACCTTCTTGACACTCGGTTCAAGGGTCTGGAGGTTCCATATCCAGGCGCGGCTCTGGATATAGACCGTGATTCAGACTACGAAGCCATCAGATCCAGATACGATGAATGGCATGGCCTTCTCAATTCAGCAGAGAATTCCCACCCATACACCAGCAAACACCATGTAACGGGATAATCTCATATCCCCCACCACCAACACATAACCGAATTGAATCAATGACCCAAAGCAAAATCCGTAACTTTTCCATCATCGCCCATATCGACCACGGTAAATCCACCCTGGCCGATCAACTGATCCTTCACACAGGCGGGCTGAAAAAAAGGGAGATGAAAGAACAAGTTCTCGACAACATGGACCTGGAACGTGAACGAGGTATTACCATTAAGGCGCAAACCGTTCGTCTGCAATACAAAGATGAAAGTGGCGAAGAATATACCTTTAATATGATCGACACTCCGGGCCACGTGGATTTCACTTACGAAGTGTCCCGTAGCCTGGCCGCCTGCGAAGGCGTTCTGCTAATCGTAGACGCGACCCAGGGTATTCAGGCCCAAACCATCGCCAACGTAAATCTGGCGACACAAAATGACCTGACCATCATTCCTGTCATCAACAAAATAGACCTGCCCAGCTCCGACCCCGATTCAGTCAAAGAACAACTGGAAGATATATTGCAAATTGAATCGGACCAGGCTGTGCTGACCAGCGCTAAAGAAGGAATTGGCATCGACGATGTAATGAATGCAGTGGCCCAATTAATTCCCGCGCCAATCGGTGGCAGCGAAAAACCTTTCAAAGCCCTGCTATTCGATGCCTGGTACGATCCTTACCGGGGAGTCATTGTATTGGTTCGAGTCGTAGAGGGTCGCCTTAAAGCCGGAGCGCGTATCCGCTTCATGGCCACAGATGTGGAATTCGATGTGGAAGAACTGGGAACCTTTACTCCTGCCCAAACAGTAATAGATTCCCTACAGGCTGGAGAAGTCGGATACATCATCGCCGGAATCAAAGAAATGGGTCAAACCAAAATCGGCGACACAATAACAGACGCGAACCAACCTACAAAAGAAGCCCTTTCAGGATACAAAGAAGCCAAGCCCATGGTCTTTAGCGGACTGTATCCCATCTCCGGCGAACAATATGAAGCCCTGCGCGATGCACTGAACAAGCTGAAACTGAATGACTCCTCATTCACCTACGAACCAGAATCCTCGCAAGCATTGGGATTCGGATTCCGTTGCGGTTTTCTCGGGCTATTGCATATGGAAATCATCCGTGAACGACTGGAAAGAGAATACAATGTTGACCTGCTCACCACCGCTCCCAATGTAGCCTTTCAAGTTCACTCCACCGACCAGTCAATCGTCATGTTGGATAACCCGGCGAAGCTAAAAGAAATGCGCAGTATAGACCACATGAAGGAACCCTACGTCATGGGCACAATCATCACCCCGGAAGAATATATAGGAGTGATAATGGCGCTGGTAAGAGATAGGCGGGGAATCCAAACCAAAATGGAATACTTGAATCCTAAAACCGTACTGCTACAATACGAACTGCCTTTCAGTGAAATCGTACTGGATTTTTATGACCAACTGAAATCCACCACCAAAGGCTACGCCTCGTTTGATTACGAGTTTGTTGATTTTCGCACCTCCAGTCTGGTTAAACTCGATATCCTTTTAAACGGAGAAGTCGTTGATGCATTGTCGCTGATCATCCATAAAGACAAAGCATATTTTCAGGGTCGGGAGCTGGCAAAAAAACTGAAGACCAAAATTCCACAACAAATGTTTGAAGTTATCATTCAGGCGGCAATCGGGAGTAAGGTTATTGCCCGCGAGACCATTAAAGCACTCAGAAAGAATGTACTGGCAAAGTGTTATGGCGGTGACATAACCCGTAAACGCAAATTGCTCGAAAAACAAAAAGCTGGTAAAAAGAAAATGAAAACGATAGGTAAAGTGGAAATCCCCCAAGAAGCTTTTTTAGCCGTACTGAGAACCGATGGAAAATAATTCACCCGACCACGCGACCCACCCAAGCGTCCAGAAAAAAAAGAAGAGTGTTTTCCGAGAATACGCCGAGGCTATTTTCATTGCCCTCCTGCTGGCGTTATTTATACGCACGTTCATAGTTCAGGCGTTTAAAATTCCCTCGGGCTCGATGAAAAAAACACTTCTTATCGGCGACCATATTCTTGTTTCCAAGTTCGCTTATGGGACTCACATTCCAAATGTCATTCCGTTTCTTAACATCAAACTTTTTGATGATATCGTGTTGTTCCAGAAAATTCCTAAACACGGCGACATCATCGTTTTCAAATACCCGAAGAACGAAAGCCGTGATTTTATAAAACGAGTCATCGGCCTACCAGGTGATCTGTTAGAGGTCCGCCAGCAAAAAGTTTACATCAACGAAAAACTCATTGAGGAAGAACACGTCCAGCACACAGACCCTCCCGGAACAAAACGCCTCGTCCCGCGGGATGATTTCGGCCCCGTCATGGTCCCTCCGGGACACCTGTTCGTGATGGGTGATAACAGAGAAAACAGTCAGGACAGCCGATTTTGGGGATTCCTCGATATAAAAAAAATTAAAGGCAAGGCTCTTGTAATCTACTGGTCCTGGAATTCAGAGGATAACTGGGTCCGCTTCGACAGGTTTGGTCAAATACTTCGCTAAACAAAATCATACTTCCCATGCCCTCTTCCCAAACACCACCTCATCCCACCCGATTAAAGTTAATTTTTGAGCAGTCCGAAGGAATTATTTTCGATTTTGACGGTCTTCTGGCAGATTCAGAACCCTACCACTACCTAGCATATAACGAAGTATTCGAACGGTATGGACACAGCCTGGATAAAGATGAATATTGGGTGGAATGGACCTCTAAAGGCAAAGGCATCGCCGGTGAAATAGAACGCCATAACCTCGACCTGGGAGTTGACCCCGTTGAATTACGCAAGCAAAAATTTGAAGTGTACTCCAGATATTGCCAAAGCGGAGAAATCCGATTATTTCCCAAGGCGGTTAAAGTCGTAGAACAGCTAAAAACGAAATTCCCGGTAGCAATCGCGTCTGGCTCCTGGACACACGATATTCATGCCATACTCAAGAATGCCAAAGTCGAACACCTGTTCGACATTATTCTCGGTAAAGATTCCGCACCGAAAGAAAAACCTCACCCAGACATTTTCCTCAAAGCGGCAGAAACATTACAGTGTCCCGCAACAAAATGTATCGTGATAGAAGATGCTCTGAAAGGCCTGACCGCCTCAAAAGCCGCTGGAATGTCTTGCCTTATCATAAGAAATCCATTGAATCAGAATATCGATTTTAGCGAAGCCGATTTGGTTTTTTCCAGTTTGTCTGAGTTTGAAACTCTTCTTTGTTCCTGATCCACTCAACTGTCAAAAGCTCTTTAATAAGCCTTAACATTGCGTCGTCTCCTTACAAATGGTATCCCAAGCCATTCATAAATATAGCTCCAGTAGTTTATGGCGCAACAAGTACGCTGGACGCAGAAAACCGCTTTAAATCATGGATACTGCGTTTGAACAAAACTGGACCTGCTAAACAAGATTCCATTCTTTGATTTGTTCGATGTAATCGAGAAAATGCTCTTACAAGAGAGAGTACTTGCTTTCAGACCTACCATACCAATGAAGCCATTATCCAAAGTGGAGGTAAAGATGACTCCCTGTTTGTACTTCTGAAAGGTTCGGTACTTGTCATCAAAGGCCTCCATAAAGAAGTGATGCTGGCCCAGTTAGATGCAGGTGACTTCTTTTAGGAACTGTCTCTTCTACTTCAAAAACCAAGAAGCACAACCATTATCGCGAAAAGTAATGTTGTCGCCTGAAAAATAGATGCCCGGTCTCTAAAGTCTCTTGAACTAGGCATTCAAAATAAAATTCAATTCAAGATCGTTCAACTCATGGTGAAACGACTGGACGAAATGAACAAAAAGTATATAAAGGTAGTTCAGGAAAAAACGAGCGCGGAAGCTTAGGAAGTTCATCAAGCCCTGATGTAAGGAAGCAAAAAAAAATCCACCCCCTCAATCGAGGAAGTGGAATTTATTCTCAAATCTGAATCCGAAAAATCCCACGGCGACAAACCGTCACCCAACATGGGAGAACCATACCGCTAATTTTTGTATTTATCTCAAAGAACGAAAATCAAAAATTAGTTTCTCTTGTCATAAGTTTCTGCCACACCTATTCTCTTAAAATCGACATCGCTCAGTTTAGCTCCAGATCCGCCGGAAGAAGAGGAACCTCCTCCTGTCGTAGTACACCCGACAAAAGCGATCATTACTACTAAAGCAAGCAATCGAACAACTATTTTCATAATGGCACCTTCACAAATAAGTTAATAAAATAAACTTCTCTTTAACTTGGATACGTCTATTAAGTCGAGCGGCAGAAAAACTCGCCTTTTACACAATGAACTACTCCCTTACATAAAATCTCATTATGACCCAAAATTTATTTAAAATCAATCCCTTCTAGTAATTTCCCAGCGCGGAACACTCTGGAGGCCCGACCTGCCTTTATTCCAGAAGGTCTACCTGCATGCCCCTTAAAAACAGTAAATCTTTAGACTTTCCGGTCCCTTTAACTGTTTAAAGAAACTTCAGTCCATCCATATCAGGCATAAGCCCGTTCGAAACCATGAGGTCAATTGTCTCCTTCGCCAAAACTCGCAAAATACCATTCGTTTGCAAAGGCGCTTGATGATCACAACCCTTGTAAGTCATTAGAGTTCCGGCATATGGGAAAATCTCTTGATAACCCTATTCAAGAAAGATAGTCTTTAAATTGCACTTAAGGCCACCCTTTTGATAGCTACGATTAGATACGAAAATTATTATATTTGCCAATGTGCAGGACTTCACCCAGAATACGGTTTTTGGGACAGACAACTGAACCGGAGATTGTTCGATGCCACGGTTAATGCTCACATTTCTTTTGGCGGGAATTTTTATCCATTCAACCCCTTCCCTCATAGATGCAGAAAGCAACACTGCAAATAGGTGGTTGTCTCTGGAAACAGGTCTGGACATAGGCACTTTTAAGTCACCTCAAAAATCCATTGTCGGCGACTCCACCATACATATCCTGCGAATCAACCCCAGAAACTTTAAGTTTAATCTTCTTACAGCTCGTTCCAGTAAAAAAGGGAAACGTTTGTCAGCTAAAAAATGGGCCAAAACAAATAATATGATCGCCACCATTAACGCGAGCATGTATCAAGCCGACAAAATGACCAGCGTCTCTTATATGCGTACCAAGGGTCATGTGAATAATACCTGGGTTTCTGAAGATAAAACACTTCTGGCTTTTGACTCAACTACCCCGTCAGTTCCTTCCATCCAGATCATTGACCGGGATTGTCAGGACTTTAAAAAAATGCGCAAGCTTTATGAAACTCTGATCCAGAGCATTCGCATGGTATCCTGCCGTGGCGAAAACGTTTGGCAACAACAATCGAAGAAATGGAGTACCGCCGCGATTGGCACCGATAACCAAGGACGAGTATTATTCATACACGCTCGGTCTCCTTATACAACTCACGATCTAATCAGTATCCTGCTGAATCTTCCCATAGAACTGAAACAGGCAATGTATGTGGAAGGCGGGCCCGACGCACAACTTTATATCAATACAGGTAAAAAGGAATTTGAATTTTTGGGAAGTTACTCATCAGAATCTTTCGAGCATGACGAAAATAATGTGGCCTGGCCCCTGCCCAATGTGCTGGGAATCCAAAGAACAACCCGTGAAGATTAAATCCTTTTCCATTCGAGGTTCCCGTTGGCAACCAGAAAAAAAATCAAGCTGACCTGTAGGCCACGCATACGTGTGGTCGCCGGGGATCAAATTGCCCTTGGCCCAGGAAAGGTTGACCTGCTGGAAGCGATCGACCTTTGGGGTTCCATTTCGAAAGCGGCCCGGGAGTCAGGCCTGAGTTATCGCCGGGCGTGGTCACTCGTTGACACCATGAACAAAAGTTTCAAGTCTGTCCTGGTAGAAGGTTCTGCAGGAGGAAAAAAAGGGGGCGGCACGCACCTGACGCCTCTGGGAAAGAAAATGATAAAAACTTATCGCGCTATGGAATCGAAAGCGGAAACAGCCATGAAACCCAATTGGAAAACAATTCAACGCTCCCTGAAACTCCCTGAATAGATTCGCAGGAAAAACGTATCCTTAACAATCAGGCTCCTGGTTTTTCCGCCGCAATTTCCAACCCCGAAAACTTAAGCGACAGATTATCGCCTGGGTTTTGACTGAACGCATCTGTCTCATCGTGGTATTCCCTGCACTCAAAATGGGTGATACGAAATCCGGTCGACGCAACATCGCTTTTTAAATTATCAGCAAAACAATCTTCTATCTCGACCAATGTTTCCTGATAGCCCGCCGTCAACTTTCCTCCAAACTCAGGCTGTTTGGACTGCTCCAGAATTTCATGCTCCAGGTCCGTATCCATGATCGCCAACATACCATTAGGTTCCAGAGCATCCATGGACCATTCAAGAAACTTTATCCTATCTGGCCTCGTTAAATGATGCAAAAATTTAGTTGCTATAATGAGTCCAAATTTCATTCCTGCCGGAGGACTTACCGGAAATCTCGCTTCTACGAGGGCCACATTTCTTTTACCCGTCAGTTCCAGATAATGGGATAAAGCACATACGATGAAAGGCTCATTATCAGACAAAACCAGCTTTGGGAAATTTTCGGGCCACTCGTGAATCATGCTGAACCCTGCCAACCCCGTCGCGGTATCCAACACAGGTTGATGCGAGTTCAAAGGTCTGGCCTGAACAGGGTTGTCCCATGGAAAATTTTCAGTCTGATACAAATAATAACTATAGCTTTCACTGAGCAAACGGATAATTTCTGAATCCTGCCTCAGTGCAGGGTTCTCAATAATTGTTCTTGCCAGCTGGTAAAACAACTGGCCCATTTTTTTATTAATTGCTTCGAAAGACCCGCAATTTTCCCCCATCTCCTTTTTTAAATTGACGTTGATGTGATCGAAACTTAAAAAAACGGCGAGGCGCTCATGCTGAGCGTATACCAGGTCCGCCAGATCAATCATCACTTCTGGATACACCGACCTGAGCAATGTATTAAAACATTCCTGATTTTCCCTACCCTCGGTAGAATCGGGAAAGCCCAAACGCTCATTCAAATATTCAAACAAGGATTTTACGCGCTCGACCAACTCCGCAGAACTGGAGTTTTTGAGTCCGTTAAAAGCGCGTCCATGATCAGTTAACAAAGGCAGGCGGGATAACCCGCCAACAAAAACCGGAGTTGTATTATCGTTCATAGGGAATGAAATCTCAAAGTCAGCAAGTTATAACAGTTCGCCACAGACACGTTCGACAGAATGCAAAATATCATCATCGCCCATAAGTTTTGCGACCTTTTCTATATCGGGAGCAAGCTCTCTGTCACGTTCCATATGGGTCACATTCTTGCGTAATATTTTATAAGCGGCAAGGGTTCCTTTTCCCGGCTTCAGATTGGTGAACAAGTCCATCGCCTGCGCCCCGCACAATAACTCGATTGCGATCACATATTGAAGATTTTCCAGAATCATTTTAGTTTTGCGCGCGGCAATAGTTCCCATACTGACATGATCTTCCTTGTTAGCCGAGGTCGGTATTGAATCTACCGAAGCAGGATGAGAAAGCGCTTTATTCTCGGACACCAAAGCGGCGGCCGTGTATTGGGCGATCATGAATCCGGAATTCAGCCCCCCTTCCTGAATTAAAAAGGAGGGAAGTCCGCTTAAAGTCGGATTGACCATTCTTTCAATGCGGCGCTCTGAAATATTCGCCCACTCCGCCAATGCAACAGCTAAATGGTCCATCGCCAATGCAACCGGTTGACCGTGAAAATTTCCACCCGATAAAATCTGCCCATCAGGAAATATCAATGGGTTTTCTGTCGCTGAATTTATTTCCGTTTCTATCGTCTGCCACGCAAAGCGAAGTGTGTCTCGACTCGCTCCATGAACCTGTGGTGAGCAACGCAGGGAATATGCATCCTGAACATGGTCACAATCCTTGTGCGATGAGATAATCTCACTACCTGCTGTCAGGTTTCTCATATTGGCGGCTGAATCGATTTGCCCCTTATGCGGACGAATACGATGAATCTGTTTATGAAACAGTGTATTGGTTCCCAGCAACACTTCGAGACTCATCGCCCCCGCGATATCAGCCAGCTTAGACAAACGCTTTGCTTTAAGCGTCACCCAGGCCCCAATCGCTGTCATCACTTGTGTTCCATTGGTTAATCCCAGGCCTTCTCCCTCAGCAAGAGTGACTGGTTTGAGTTTTGCCTTTTTAAGAATCTGCTTTCCGGTGAACCACCCACTCTTTATGCGTG
>Ga0208522_1001561_pt1 | contig 14609 bp, 21 predicted proteins | sample ETNtaG_25_FD_185763 | JGI IMG/M metagenome (GOLD analysis project Ga0208522, IMG submission 185763) | Marine microbial and viral communities from oxygen minimum zone, Eastern Pacific Ocean - ETNP201302SV86 (SPAdes) (version 2) | ecosystem: Environmental > Aquatic > Marine > Oceanic ... | reverse complement strand
TTGTTAAGATTAGAATTGTATTGTTAATTTGTTGTTAATTGTTAGTATCATAAAAAAAATTTTTTAATTAACAAGAGTGGAAAATTAGGTGTCTGGGTAAATGAAAAAAGAAAAAATGTTAATCACACAAGAAGAAAATCTCAAAAAACCTCATTTTGACCCCCTTATTTCATCTCTAGGCATGAAAATCAATGTTAACATTGTTAATATCACAAAAACACCCCTTTATTTCCAGTCTAGGCATGACTTACATACCAATTCTATTCGATGTGGGGCTCTATGTTGTTAACATGTAAAAATCCACTTAGGCGTGGCTTAGGCATGTCAAAGTTAACAAACCGCTTTGTTAACAAATCTCAGAGGATCCATTCAATTGTTAACCTGGGATCCTTCATGATCTAATGTCAGGAAAGAGAATACGAATAGACGTCACTGATAAAGACGGAGTCAAATTTGACTTGAAATTAGAGGGCAACGTTACAAGAGAAAAAGTATTAAAAATTTTTGAATTAATGGAGTTGGCTAATATTGAAGAACCATCTACAACCACACCCAACACGAGCACTGTAGGAGGCAAAATATGGGCAGTTGTTGACAAATATTTCCCTACAGGCATGTTCACTTCAAACGATATCCTAGAAAAGTATGAAGATGAGTATAATGAGCCAATAAAACTTAGTATAATCTCGACATATTTGGCCAGATTTACTTCTAAAAACAAGACTGAAAGAGCACGAAAAGGCAGGGAATGGACCTATCAAGCACTAAGAATCCCTCAGAAGGCTGAAAACTAGGCCTAAAACTACGAGATAATCACTTTTCTAACCACCAAATGGTCTCCTTCTAACCCAATTTTCACATAGTCACCCTTTTGCATCTCAAGATACTTACGAAACTGTATAGGAAGAGAGACTGTGCCACTAGATGTGATCTTTACTATCTCATTTTGTACTTCACTCATAATCATAATATTATAAATTATAATATTTATATTTACTGAATATTGTTTATTATGGATTTATAGTAAAAAATGAAAGAAAAAGTACCGTACAGATAAGATTGATGTACGGTATGCCAAAAACCAGTAAACATATCAAAAATAGGTCGACTCGGAACCTCTAGGTTGATTTTTGAGCTTGAAAACCAGGATTTATGCTGTTTCTGGCTTTACGGTTTGGCCTAAACCAATTTTTTCTCGACCTTTTTCTGTGATGATGTATGAAAATGGCTTGGAGTTTGTATTTCGATCAACCAAACCATCTTTGTAAAGTCTATTCATTAACCGTGATGTGTGTTCTCTACTTCTACCTAATGTCATTTGAATATCACGTGATGTCATTGATCTAGTCGTGATTAGGCCTAATACCTTCTCAACGACTGTATCAAAACCAAGATTAGGCTGCCTACCTATGTGATTTTCTATATGATTTTCCTGGTATTGCTCTGGCGCTACCTGTGGATTTTGTGGTTGAATTTGTTGATTTTGTAGCTCATTTTGTGGATTTTGAGCTTGAAAACTGGGATTTTGGGGTGGATTTTGCATTATTTCTGGTTGTGCGTAGTTATTCATAGTTTGTGCCTGTGGATTTTGAGCTTGAAAACCTTGATTTTGAGCTTGAAAACTGGGATTTTGAGCTTGAATTTGTGGTATTTGATCATTAGAATTTAGTTGTGAATTTGACTTGAATGTGATATGCTCCATATCAATTGCATCTAGGCGTATTTTCATGTCTATCAACTGCTTTTCATAGTACTCTAAACGCTCAGAATCTTCAGATTTGTCTGGTTTTGAGGCTGAAACTGACCTAAATTTGGACCAAACAAACAAACCTAATATTCCAACCCCAAATGCTACACCAACGCTAAGAATCATCTCAGGATCAGGGATTTCTATTAACATCACGGAATTTAGGCATGAGATGTGATTTATCATAATTGAGCAACATTATTTCACAATAACATCAAACAAACATCAGAATACATCATGATGTTTTACTACAGTTGTAAAATAACGTAAAAACTCATCACATGGCCGTAGTCTTGGAAATAACTTGATTAATCACACTCATGATATCTTCTTCTCTCTCGGCGAAAACATCACCATCTTTTAACACAGACGCCTGTTGTGATAGTTTTGAAAGAACATCTATATCATCAGGTAATAATATGCCTAAAACACGTAAGAGAACGATTGAATAATACAGGGAAGACAGCTTCTCTCGTGACTGTGACACCTGCCTATAGTATGCACCTTTACTTATTCCCAAGTCTACCTGCTCAATATTCTTGAAATTTAAAATAATTTCAATTTGTCTTTGTGTAAACAACGATTTTTTCATTATTTCCTTAATAATATTATTAAAATTATCAAAACTAAAGTCATCCATAGCTATACAAAACTGTATACCAGTACTCTAATAAAAGATTAAACAGCCACGAAAAAAGCATTACCATGATTGGAAAAATTGAAAATTATCTGAAATCTAAGCGTAAAAAATCCCCAATTCTATTTGTTCTAATTGATTCTGAAGCTTCAAACATAAAATCAGCTGTTGAACTTGCAAAAAAATCTGAAAAGTTAGGGGCTGCCTCAATCCTGATTGGTGGTTCCTCAGCTACAAACCAATTCGAGATGGATAAAGTTGTGGGCAGTATTAAGAAAGCAGTTAAAATTCCAATAATCCTATTTCCTGGAAACATAACTGGGGTTGTTCCACAAGCAGATGCTATTCTATTCAGTTCCCTGTTAAACTCTGAAAATCCATACTATATCTCTCAGGCACAAGCCTTGGGAGCACCAAATGTCATGAAATTTGGTCTAGAACCACTCCCAACAGCATATCTGGTCATAGGTGAAGGCACATCTGCTTGGTTTGTAGGGTCAGCAAGAGGAATACCATTCGACAAGCCGAAAATCGCGGCTGCATACTCGCTTTCCGCACAATATTTGGGCATGAGATTCGTTTACCTTGAAGCAGGATCAGGCGCCAAACAAAGTGTATCACCAGAAATGGTCAAAACTGTGAGACATGTCTTTGATGGATTCATCATAGTTGGTGGTGGAATCAAAGATACCAAGACAGCAAAAAGCCTAGTAAAGGCTGGAGCAGACGGTCTTGTTATTGGAACGTTATTAGAGCAAACCGGCGGTCTAAAGAAATTCACCGAAATAATCAAAAGCCTGAAGAAATAACCATCAAAGGGGAGAAATTTGAAGTGTAATAGATGTAATCTGGATTCGCACGAACTTGTCTGGGATCAGGAATATCATGATCTTAGTGGGAAATGGAGACTTTTCCATCAGGGCCAGGGCAGACCACATGACTGTAAACCAACAGCATCAGTACAAGAAGCACCTCCACCACCAAAAATGGTAAAATGCCCAAAATGCGACCCATTAAGAAACGAGTCGTGGATGAACGCTGATATTCTTCAAAATCACCTAAAAAACGAACATTTTGGATTTTGGTAAATTTCTAAAAACTGTCACTCCATTATACTGTCTTATAGTATAATGTAGGCACAAAACCATGCTTTATTGTTCTTTTAAAATTATCTCAGTTTCACATACTCATAGGCACCAAGCTTGTTATCAAAACAATACTCGGTTTTTTGATATGCTTTTCTAAATTCTTTCACTTCACTGACAAGCGATTTTGGGTCTTTTTTATCAATAACTACCTGCTTGATGAAAGATGCAATTTGTTTCATTTCTGATTCCTTCATTCCAAGCCTAGTAAGCTCAGATGTTCCCAATCTAATTCCTCCTGGATGCATGTAGTGCCTTTTCGCTTTCAAATCACCTGGAATCAATTGTCTATTTACAATAATATTCGCCTTTTCTAATTCAGCTTCGATTTTACCACCATCAGCATAATCAAGCACATTTACAACTGTTTGATGAGATTCTGTATATCCTCTCTTCTCACCTAAAACTTTGAATCCGACATTGCTAAGTTCTGAAGCTAATGCCTTTGCATTTTTTATTGTCTGGACTGCATAATCTTTTCCAAATTCTAGTGCCTCTGCAAAAGCTACTGCTTTTGCTGCCATATGATGAATATGATGACTACTTGTTAGACCTGGGAATGTTGCCTTTTTGATGGGCTCTGCGTGTTTTTCAGAGCCTAAAACCAAACCGCCCTGAGGACCAAACAACGTCTTATGTGTACTCATTGTCATAGTATCAACACCCTCCCTTAGAGGATCCTGAAATGTGTCACCAGCTATCAATCCTGCTACATGAGCAGCATCGTAATTGATGTGCATGCCATGACCTTTGAGAAAATCAGCTAATTCTTTGACTGGGTGAGGAAACAAAAAGACCGAGCCACCAAACATGGCAATTTTTGGAAGCCTACCTTGACTTTTCAACTCTTCAACTTTGGCTTTTGTCTTATCAACATCCAAAGTCATTTCTTCAGGGTCAAACGCAAAAAACTCTATTTCTAAACCATGCACAAGACCAGCGGTACCAGAATGCTCTTTTTTACCATGAGAAATATGACCGCCAGCAGGAATTGATGATGCGATCATCACATCACCAGGATTTGAAAAAGCAGAATAAATTGCCAAATTAGCAATAACCCCAGAAATAGGCCTAACATCAGCAAATTCAGATTTGAACAATCTATTTGCAAGATTCATGCATTGAATCTCAACCTCATCAATGTATGTACAACCTGCATATACTCGCTCACCTGGCCAACCCTCAGCATATCTATTTCCAAAATCAGAGATTATGGCTTCCCTTACAGCAGGGCTAGGCACATTTTCACTAGCAATTAATGGAATTGAGTTTTCAAACCATTGATTATGTTTTTCCAAACTCGAGAAAATCTTGTCATAAGCATCTTTATTCGCTGAATCAGTCATATGTTGACTGAATCCGATATTCCACATTAAAGATTACCGATCAAATTTTGAAGAACTTCTGAATGTGAAATAACGTATAAATGGCGAATTTAACGGTGATCAAATCATGTCAGTACAAACACCAAAAGGCAATTTACCTGTTGTTTTGCTAAAAGACGGTGCTTCTGAAACTAAAGGAAGAGAAGCTCAAAAAAACAATATTGCTGCTGGGAAAATCATTTCTGATATAGTTCGATCTAGCCTAGGTCCTAGAGGAATGGATAAGATGTTAGTTGATAGCCTTGGTGACGTTACAATCACAAATGATGGCGCTACAATTCTTAAAGAAATTGATGTTCAACATCCTGCAGCAAAAATGCTTGTTGAAATTTCAAAAACCACTGATAATGAAGTTGGAGATGGAACCACATCAGCTGTTGTTTTAGCTGGTGCATTACTAGAAAACGCAGAATCTTTAATCTTGCAAGATGTTCATCCAACAATAATTGTTGATGGTTACAAAAAGGCCGCAAAAAAAGCAAAACAATATCTTTCTGAAATAAGTGAAAATATTACTCCTAATGATAAAAATATTCTAAAAAAAATTGCAAAAACATCAATGCAGACAAAACTAGTTAGAAAAGATTCTGATTTTCTTGCTGACATCATTGTTAATTCAATTGTTTCTGTTGCTAGAAAGGATGGAGAGAAATTTGAAGTTGACATTGATGATGTTAAAGTAGAGAAGAAAACTGGTGGATCCATAAAAGATTCTACTCTGATTAAAGGCATTGTTTTGGATAAGGAAGTTGTTCATTCAGGAATGCCAAAAAAAGTTACAGAAGCTAAAATTGCTCTAATTAACACTGCATTAGAAATCAGCAAAACTGAAACTGATGCAAAAATAAACATCAACAATCCCCAACAAATGAAATCATTTCTAGATGAAGAAAATAAAATGTTAAAAAATATGGTTGACAAGGTAATTGGTTCTAGTGCAACCGTTGTTTTATGTCAAAAAGGAATTGATGATATGGCTCAACATTATCTTTCTAAAGCTGGAATTGTAGCAGTTAGACGAGTAAAAGAAAGCGATATGACAAAACTTGCAAAGGCAACAGGCGCAAGAATTGTTACAAACCTTGACGATCTTTTCGAAAAAGATCTTGGTTCTGCTGAAAATGTTGAAGAAAGAAAAATTGAAGAGGATAGATGGGTATTCGTTGAAGGATGTAGACACCCAAAAGCTGTTACATTACTTTTGCGTGCTGGTTCACAGAGAGTTGTAGATGAAGTTGAGAGATCAGTACATGATTCAATAATGGTTGTTAGAGATGTTATGGAATTTCCTTCTGTTGTTGCTGGAGGCGGTTCACCTGAAACATATGCTGCAACAAAGATTAGAAACTGGTCAAAATCTTTAGAGGGACGTGAACAATTAGCAGCAGAGAAATTTGCAGAATCTTTAGAATCAATTCCAATAACACTTTCTGAGAACGCTGGTATGGATCCAATTGATACTCTTACAAACCTTCGTTCTAAACAAAACAAGGGTGAAAAATGGACTGGAATTGATGTTATGAAAGGTCGTGTCACCAATATGAAATCAAGTGACATAATTGAACCATTAGCAGTGAAAAACCAAATCGTTTCAGCAGCAACGGAGGCTGCATGCATGATTATTCGTATTGATGATGTTATTGCAACTGCAAAATCTGCTGGTCCACCACCAGGAGCTGAAGGCGGAATGCCACCAGGAATGGGTGGTATGGGAATGCCACCAGGAATGGGTGGTATGGGTGGAATGCCTGATATGGGCGGAATGATGTAATCTCATCAATTTTTTAAACAACTACTCAATAATCAAAATCATGGCTGAAAATTCTGTTCTAGCAAATCATTCAAAAATTATTTCAGGAATCAAATATGCCTATTTACTAGCATTTTTTGCATTAGTTGCAAGCGTTTTTCATCCAATTATCACAGGCGCGCCTATAGATGGTCTGATCAAAGGAATCTTAATTTTAATAGTTGGGTTAGGTGGAGGAATTCTTGTTTACAAGGGAATAACATCTCAAAAACGATTGATTCTGACACCACTAGGACTTGCATTAATGATTATTTCTTTATTTTTAGTTTATGAAATAGCGAATAAACCATTATTTGAAATTTAATTTTTACACATCAAAGTAAAGATAAAACTCGTGTGGGTGTGGTCTAATTGAAATTTCATGCTGATCTTTTCTTTCTAATGCAATAATCCTATCAATAACCTCATTACTGAAAATTGGATTTAGAAACTTTCTATCGCTTTCAAGTGAGTCTAAAGCTTCGCCTAGGTTTGCTGGTAAGATACCAATTCCTTTCTTTTTTCTTTCAGATTTACTCATCTTGTAGATATTTTCTTGAATTGGATCACCAGGTTCTTTTTTCTTCTTAATTCCATCCAGCCCAGCAGACAAAACCGCTGAGAAAACCAAATATGGATTAGACGCTGGATCAGGAACTCTATATTCTAATCTCTTCAAATGTTGATATTTTTCTCCTTTGAAATGTCCTGGCACTCTAATAGTTGCAGATCTGTTTCCAGTACTCCATGCAATGTAAACTGGTGCTTCATATCCTGGCACTAATCTATGATAAGAGTTTGTAGTTGGGTTAGTCATCGCTGTTAATGCTCTAGCATGCTCAATAATTCCACCACAAAAGTATCTACCAATTTGACTTAACTCATGTGGATCATTAACATCAAAGAATGCATTTTTGCTTCCTTTCCAAAGACTAACATTTGTATGCATGCCAGATCCGGAATCCATTGAGATTGGTTTTGGCATCATTGTAGCAATTTTTCCATGTTCTTTTGCGATGTTACGTACTACATACTTGTATGATTGTGCACCATCTGCCGCGTTAGTCATCTTATCATATCTAATATCAATTTCACACTGTCCAGCAGTGGCTACTTCATGATGGTGGTTATCACATAGGATTCCAAAATTTTCATTCAAAGCTTCAACACAATCATTACGATAAGGAGTAAGAGTGTCTGAAGGAGTACTTGGGTAATATCCCTCTTGTAATCCCATTGGGTATCCTGTTCCTTCTTGACTCCAAGGGGCTTCATTTGATTCTATAGAATATGATTGTCCCTTGTATGGAGTTAGAACATCCCAATGAATCTTATCAAAAACAAAAAATTCAACTTCAGGTCCCCAAAAAGTGTTAAAACCCTGTGCTTTTGCATATTTTTCAGCTTTTTGGCATATACCTCTTGGGTCAGTTTCCAGCCTACCTCTACCACCACCCCAATAAACATCACACAGCAATCTTGCAGTTTTCTTATCTTTCATCCAAGGAAGAATTGCAAATGTGTTTGGATCAGGTTTTAGAATCAAGTCAGAGTCATCAATGCTAGTAAAGCCTACAATTGATGAACCATCAAGCTTTGGCAAACCATCTTCCATTTGATCAGGCTCAAACGTATCTGCAGATATCGTGGTATGATGAAACCTACCAGGAAGGCTAGTAAACTGAAGATCTATAAATCTAATATTTTCATGCTTTATTCTAGCAAACACTTCATCTGATGAATATTCAACGTGTGTGGCTTTTCCTCCAATTACTTTATACGGCAATGTATCATCTTCAACAAACTAAAAATGCCTGAGCAATTTAAGATTATCGAGAATAAGAAAATGTCTGAAAAAAATGAAATGACCGCTGAATCATTATATCAAGTCACGCTACGTGAAGTTACAAATAATGATTTGCAGGAAATTGATCCTGATTTTTATACATATATTTCAAATTTTATTGGAAAATTAAGAGGCGAAAATTATGATGGGGCTGAATCAAAAATAAACAACAATCTCATTGGTTTGATCACAGAGTTGGCAACATTAGTTTTAAGAATTAGAATAGAAAAAATTAAAGATTCAACAGTAAACATAAAAAAATTATTAGATATTGAAGAATTCATCCTAACATCTGAAGATGAAACTAAAGAAAGAGAGGAAATGATTTTATCTGGAATACTAAACGGAAAATCAAAACTTCTCGAGTCGATTGCACAAAAAACTAAAACGCAGTTAGTGTCAGTTAGAATTCTTAAAGAAGTAGAACAGATGATTGGCTCTGACTCCGAAAACTATGGTCCATTTAAACCAGAAGACATTGCAACAATTCCACTTGAAAATGCACAAAGATTAATCACAGAAAATCTTGCAGTAAAAATTCGTATTGAAAAGTAGGCGTTAAATTATTGTCACACCCAGGCTCAGTAGACATAATTGATTTTCTTTTATTAACGATTTATCCTATAATTGCACTAATTATTATCGAATTTTCTGCTAGAGGATTAAAAATTTCATCATGGAAAAAACTAACTGTTCAGGGAGTAACAATGATTGGATTTGCAATTTTTTACACGGCATTCATAACAATGATAACTACTCAGAGTGAAACTGTTCATTCTGATCCACATTGGTTAACATCATTTGTTTTACTAGCATTAGCCATTGCATTATTTTATCAAGCCAGACGTTCAAAATTTGATCCAACAAAATCTGACTATTAAAAATTTATTTGAATTTTCTAAATAGTTTTTTAAAAACTGAATCATTTCTTCCGCCGTCTCGAATTACACCACGCTGTCCAAATTTCTTTGCTCTAATTTGTGTTAATTTTACACAGCGGTGTTCTTCTGGAAGTCGATGCTCAGCACAAAATGGGTCCTTACAATAATTACATTCAAACGGAATATCTACCATATCACCACAATATGCACATTTTTCTGGCTTCATGATACTGCTATAGGTTTTTCTTTAATAAATTTACAAACCTCAATTACTTATCAAGAAAACATATTTACGCATAGAAATTTTTACAAAAAGCGATTTTGATTAAAGATAAAGTAATAGTTATCACTGGAGCAAGCAGCGGAATAGGAAATTCAACTGCAAAAGCACTTGCAAATAAAGGCGCAAAAATAGTTGCTGGAGCAAGAAGATTGGATAGACTCGAAACCTTACAAAAGGAAATTACTGAAGATGGTGGTGAAATTATCATTTCTGAAACAGATGTCACCAAAAAATCTGATTGTGATAATCTGGTAAAACAAGCAGTTGATAAATGGGGAAGAGTGGATGTTTTGATAAACAATGCCGGTCTAATGCCTCTTAGTTTTGTAAAATCCCTAAAAATAGATGAATGGGACAGAATGATAGATGTAAACATCAAAGGCGTACTATATTGTACTGCTGCAGTTATTCCTACAATGACTGAAAAAAATTCAGGTCACATTGTAAACATTTCATCAGTTGCAGGCAGAATTGTTTTTCCTGCAGGTAGTGTTTATTGCGCTACAAAACATGCTGTGACTGCATTTTCAGAAGGTCTACGACAAGAACTTAGTGTACGAAAAAATATTCGAATTACCAGTATCGAACCTGGAGTTGTACAAACCGAACTAACCAACACGATCACCGAAAAAGCATTAGAATCATTCATAGAAAAAGGAAAAAGCATGGAAAGTCTAAAGGCAGAGGATATTTCAAACGCAATTATTTTTGCAATTGATGCACCAAATCATGTTAATGTAAATGAAATTCTAGTTAGACCAACTACTCAAGATCGCTAATCAGAACTTACGATTTAATAATTTCATTTCAAGTTAAATTCCAAGGGACCGTAGTCTAGCTTGGTTATGATGCCAGCCTGGGGTGCTGGAGGTCGCAGGTTCAAGTCCTGCCGGTCCCATATTTTTGTAGTTTTAACTCATTAGTAATATCAAGAAAGTTTTCTTCTGTTGGATTTTTTTTATATTTTCTAATTACATTAATTATAGAAGTTTTCTCTGGAACCCTTATCTTTTTTTTAATAATTTTCGCCAGCCCAGTTCCAATGAAAATTGCTTGTACTGCTGCCGAAACATTTGATGTTTTTCGTTTTATACTAGAACTTTCAAAATCAATTATTGTAGTATTTTTATCTACTATCACATGTTTATCAATAGTACTTAATTCTCCGTGATCTAATCCAGCATGATCCAAAAGAAAGCAATCTCTCAAAACATTATTGATAACATGACGTATTTCCGGCGATTTCGTTTCTGTTTTTTTTGCCCAATTAATGATTTTTTCACCTTTAATGTATTCCATCACTAAGAAATTTTTAGAGGCCTGAATCAGCTTTGGTCCAACATTGACATTATTTGCAATTTTTTGAAACCTTGCTTCATCTTGCATTCTTTTTCTAGGCGCATCAATACGTCTTATTTTTACTGCAAAGACATTATTTTTTATCTTTGCAAGAACAACAACACCAACATATCCTTTACCAAGAATTTTCAACCCTTCAAGTTCAGTTGGTCCATCAAATGACACTGATTTAATCCCAAGTTTTTTCATTTCTTGGATTCTATTTGTTATTTCTCTTTTCGTGGGTTTTGGAAAACCCAAAATTCTTGAATATGGATGAAGAGAAAGCTTAGTAATTGGAATGAAAGATTTTGTCATTTGTTGTGACAAGTTCTAATATTACCTCTTTAATGGATTTATCTGCTATATTGTTGCCAGTTGTTATTTTCATATTTTTAATGTCTGGTTTAATTCCATTAGGAATTCCAGATTTATTCAAATGATTTTGTATTAGATCATTAAGAAATATTTTTGCATTTGTATGGGAACGTTTCTGCAGAGCCATAATTTTTGCATTATTACCAATCCACATAATTCTTGATTTTTTTCGATTTATGGAAACAAACTTTCTACTAAAATTCTCTTCAAATACACTAGGTCCATCATGAATCTGATTTTCACTAATTGTAAGGGAATCCATCAAAAAAAGTAAGACAGCTTGATTTTTTTCTAATGTTAGACTAGAATTTCTTAATATTTTGAAGCCAGCTATCTCCATCTGAGAAGAAAGAGAATTTACAGCTCTACGAATTTGCCCAGCTATTGTATCATCTGGGCTTTTTTTGTATTGGAATTTTAAAACAAGTATGTTATTCAAAATATTTTTTGAAGACAGTTTTTTACGTTGATTTCTAAAAAATTGTATGGATGGTTTATTGATAAATGCTCTAGATAGAAGAATAAATTTTCCAACATTTTCCGTAGAGATAGCAGCGCCTAAATTTCTATTAGAGTCAACTGGATCTATAATGATAATTGTCGAATCAAATTTTTTTCTTGGCTTTCCAATTGCATTATCATTTTTTAGTTTTGCAATTTCTTTAAGTACATTTGTAAAACTACCGAAATAATAAACTAAAACTTCAGCAACATATCCACTAAATCCTTGTTTTGCAATTTCTGCTCCATAAATACCATTTACAGACATAAAATATTTTAAAATTCGAACATCATCCTTTAGTGGTCCAGAAAGATTTTCTAAAATAAATTCTGTATGGAAAGTAGATCTATCAGCGGCACTTTTCCATTCTCCTGCCTTGACATCATAGCAAGGAACAATATTTATCTTAATATTTTTAATTATAGCCTCAACAAATGGATGTTCAGAGTATCTTGTATATGGTTTAAATTTTTTCAATGCATCAAAGCCAATTTTTTTGCTAATTGATTTAAATTTTTTTTCTGACGTCGATTTTTTAAATTTAACAAAAATATCTATGTCTGGTTTTTCGGACGTCCATGTTCCTTTAGCATATGAACCACCATAATGAATTGATGTTATTTCAGTGTATTTTGTTATTTCCTTACTAACTAATTTCATAGCAGTATTTGCAACATTGTTTAGTTTTTCATTTTTAATTTTTGTTGGTATTGCAAGTCGTTTTGCTTGCATCAAGACGTTATTCATTTGTTGCTTCAACCACCGCTAAATCTTCATAGATTGGACCGCTTGATGTTAATGTACTTTTTTTAAGTTTTATCTGTGATACTAATTGTATTCCAAATATTTTTGAGTTAAATTTCGCCAATTCATCTGTAACATCATTAATCTTATTTTTAACTCTAAAGACTGTGATATGAGGCTTGAATGGCTTATCATTTTTGAATCCTAATTCTGACAATTTTGTATGAACTTGACTAGCAAGAGTAGAAATTAATTCTCCACCAGTCTTATTCACGCCTATCCAAATCACTCGAGGAGATTTAGTTCTAGGAAATGCACCTATTCCTTGTAGTGTTATTTCAAACTTGGAGAATTCTATTCTATTTACTGCATTTACAATTTTTTCCTTTAATACGTCATCGATTTCTCCTATGAATTGTAATGTGAAATGTATTTGTTCAGGAAGAATTGCTTTTGCATCAATATTGATATCTTTTTGGAATCTAGCAATATTATCCAGTATTTCTCGGTTATTGATTTCTATCGCAACAAATGTTCGCATTAGCAGTTTATTTTTCAAGCCATTTTAATTATTATCGGTAAATTCAAATCACTAGAGCCTGTAAATATTGTGTATTGTCTAAACTTATGATCTGTCTTACTGGAATGCCAGGTTCAGGAAAATCAACTATTGTTAGTGCATTAAAAGAAGAGGGATATTTCACTTTAACATTAGGTGATGGTGTAAGAGATGAAGCAAAAAGGCGAAACCTTGAACCAACAGGACAAAATCTTGGTAAAATAATGCTTGAACTTCGAGAGAAAAATGGAGACGGGGCTATTGCATTATTACTTGTTGACCAAATCACAAATACTGAAGATGATGTAGTTATCATTGATGGTGTAAGATCAAATGCAGAGATTGAAGTTCTGAAAAAAATTGGTATTGTAAAACTTTTAGCAATTACAGCATCAACGGAAACACGTTTTAATTTTTTAAAAGCTAGAGGACGTTCTGATGATCCAGACACCCCTGAAAAATTTAATGAAAGAGATAACAGAGAACTTGGCATTGGAATAAACGAATCCATTGATGCCTCTGATGAAAAGATTTTGAATAGTGGATTAACTATTAGTGAACTAATAGAATCTGCACAGAAAATTATACAAAAATGGAAAAATGAAAATACCTGAATTATCTTGTAGCATAGAGGTTTTTTGCGCAATTAATCCATCCGAAGATCTACAAAAAATTGAAACAGCAATTTTAAATATATTTCCAGACATTGAAATTAAAAAAAATAATATGCAAATAACAGGTGTTTCCAAAAAAATAGAATCATTATCTAGAATTTTTGAAATAATACATAATCGTAAGATTACTGATGTTTACAGACGTACATTGAATCAGAACCTTTCAGAAAACTCCACATGGTTTTATCTAAATCGACAGGCTGCATATGTAGATGTAATTGCTTTATGTAATGAAGAAGATGAATCACCACTAGGCCCAATTGAAATTATATTAGATTCACAACAAATTGAGCATGTTATTGACTGGTTAACATCTTACACAAACAATCCACGCCTAACTCCTTAGAAAATACTATCCATTTTGAGAATTTTTTTTTAGTTTTTCTATGAAAAAACAATTTTTCAAGTGAAAATATGATAATCAAGTATGCAATAATTGGAGTTGTATTGTTTGGTGCTGGGATTTTCTTATTTCCAGAAACCATGACCCAAATGCCAGATGCAACTACTTTTTTTCAGGCGGTCACAACTGATCTTTCGAACTTGAAGACACTTAATGCTAATACAGAGATGGCTAGTGATGTTGCAGAAGATATTGCAGTACAAGTTGAAGAAAAAGCAACTGATGTTCTTGCTGATGAACCTAAGGCTGATCTTGATTTAGCAAAAAAACTTTTTGACTTTTTCAACTAATCTCTATT
>Ga0208522_1001557_pt1 | contig 14622 bp, 10 predicted proteins | sample ETNtaG_25_FD_185763 | JGI IMG/M metagenome (GOLD analysis project Ga0208522, IMG submission 185763) | Marine microbial and viral communities from oxygen minimum zone, Eastern Pacific Ocean - ETNP201302SV86 (SPAdes) (version 2) | ecosystem: Environmental > Aquatic > Marine > Oceanic ... | reverse complement strand
GCCATGGCAGCGGCCTTTGCAAATGCTGTGGAAACAGGCCGAAAAGCGTTTGAAGCAGGGCTTGGTGCTACCAGCAACTTTGCGCAGGCCTCTAGTCCGCTTACTGCCTTTTTGGAGCCAACGGTATGAAGGTAGCACAGGCACTAATGCAGCAAGACTTAACTCATCTAGCTATGTCAATTAACAGTAAAACCGCGAGTGATGTTGAGCACGCATTAGGTAAAGAATCACTTTCACTTGATGACTTTATGGCGCTTATCTCGCCAGCCGGCTCACATTACTTGGAAGCCATGGCAAGTCGCGCGCAGGCACTAACCCGCCACCGGTTTGGCAATACCATGCAGCTATTTGTGCCTTTGTACCTGTCGAACCTGTGTGCCAATGAATGTACTTATTGCGGCTTTACCATGAGTAATAAAATAAAGCGCAAGACCCTATCTATAAGTGAAGCGCTCACTGAAATTGAAGCTATTAAAGGTATGGGCTTTTCTCAGGTGTTGCTGGTAACTGGCGAACACGAGACTAAAGTGGGCATGGATTATTTCGAACAAACCCTTAGCGCCATTCGCGACAAGATAAGCTACCTTATGATGGAGGTGCAGCCGCTAAAAAGGGAACAGTACCAAACGTTAAAACATCTAGGGTTAGATGCCGTGCTGGTATACCAAGAAACCTATTCGCCCCAACAGTACGCCAGCTACCATACCCGGGGTAAGAAACAGGATTTTTTATGGCGATTAGAAGCCAGCGACCGCATAGGGCAAGCGGGTATCGATAAAATAGGTATTGGTGCGCTACTAGGTTTAGGTGACTGGCGGGTTGATAGTGCGATGACCGCCCTTCACGGCAAACTAATCCAGCAGTACTATTGGCAAAGCCGTGTATCTATTGCCTTTCCGCGTCTTAGAAGCTGTGAAGGTAATAGCACTGGCGGCAACGTTCTTACCAATAACAAACTACCTAACGAGCGAGATCTGCTGCAGCTGATATGTGCTCACCGCTTGTTTAATCCGCAAGCAGAATTATCCCTGTCCACCCGCGAGTCGGCAGTATTTAGGGACGGCGTGATGCCGCTGGGTATCACATCGATGAGTGCTGCGTCGCAAACTCAACCTGGCGGATACAGCAAACCCTCACAGGCATTAAATCAGTTTGATATTGATGATAATCGCTCTGTACCAGAAGTGATAAACGCGATGGCAAGGCAAGGATTAGAACCTGTTTGGAAGGATTGGATGCAATTTAGGCTCTAGCCGACAAAGCTTCCGTAAAAATTTTTTCTAAAGGCGACAAGTCAAGGTGGACACCAGCAATGTTAGCTTCTATCCAAGCATCCTGAGAAATCTTAGGCCAGTTGATGTCATACCCCAGAACGAATAGTAATTCTTCAAAACATCCGAACCAGGATAGCAATATTTATCCTGTGCTACGCCGTATTTATCTCGCATACTTTCGCTTTAAATCGACAATAGTCTTGCGCTCATTGGTTTTCTTTAACTCTAAACCTTCGTAACTAAGACTTACTTCGTAGTTTTGAATATTAGGAGAAAACCTCTCTTTCCGGTGGTTACTATTTTTTGAAACAGTATGTGCCATATACACCTCCTATAACTAACAACTCTACCTCGTTACAGTATAAATAGCTATATTGGGTTTGATTCCAAGCCTTTAGTTTGAGAAAGAACATTAGTTTTTTTAAGGCAAAATAAATAAAAAATTTGTTTTGCTTTCGCGTAAAACCCTCCGTAGAATCCGCCCAAATTTTAGCCAGACACTTTATCTATGCGTCTGGCTTTTTTGTCTTATTTATCTCATATTAAAGTTATCAAAACTTAAGGGCAGTGCGTTGGATACCGTTGAATTTATTCAAATTCGTAGATTTATAGTGAAGCTTGGCAAAATGCTGCACAAGTATGGTACCCCTGCGTTTCGTCTGGAAGCTTACCTAGGTGAAGTCGCCAAGTATTTAGGTGTACACGCGTCATTTATTTCTACGCCTACGTCGCTAACTTTCGTTATTTGGAGCGATCGTCACGAAGACGAGTACAACCACGCAGCCCGTTTACTTCCTGGCGAACTAGACATGAATGCGCTGTCGCTCACTGACGAACTTGCCAGCGAGCTTTTGTCTGGCAATTTAACACTGAGCGAAGCAGACAAGCGTTTAAACGAAATAGATGCCATGGGCAGCCCTTATGGCAAAGGAATAACCGGCGTCGCCTTTGCCATGGCAACCGGCGCATTTGCCATGCTAATGGGTGCAAGCTGGAGCGAAATTGGCTGGTCAGCCGCTTTAGGAATTGTGGCTTATTTGTGGACACTATGGGCGCAGCAGTCCAAGCGCGTAAACTTAATGCTAGAGCCTGTTACCGCGTTTGTTGGTGGTATTCTTGCCTGCGCCATTGGCCAGTACGTTGACCCTGGCATTAATATCCCTTTGGTTGTGCTTTCGTCGGTCATTGTCTTTGTGCCTGGGCTTGCGCTGACTATGGGCCTTGCTGAGCTTTCATCTCGCAATATGGTGTCGGGCACGGCCCGAACAATGGACGCTATAATGCAGCTTTTCAAACTGTATTTCGGTGCGTTTTTGGGCGTATCTATAGGTTTTAGCGCGTTTGGTGAGAACGTATATACGCCAGCAGAATCATTACCGTATTGGGCAACCTGGCTAGCGGTGTTCCTACTGTGCATTGCCCTAGTAGCCATTTTTAGAACCCGTGTTAAACATATTCCTTGGGCATTGGCTGCGGCGTTTATTGCCTACAGCGCAACTGCATGGAGCTCAGACTACATGAGCCCAGGGCTTGGCGCATTCGTGGGAGCCTTTGCATTAGGTATTTTTGCTAACGCGTTTACGCGCATTGCCAATCAGCCAGCGACTATTGTGGCAATGCACGGTCTTATTGTGCTGGTGCCGGGGTCTAAAACCTATATTGGCTTGAACTCGTTTATGACCGGCCAAGACTTTGTAAAAGCCGATCATTTGGGCCAAGAAGTGTTTCTTATTTTCATGTCGCTAGTGGCGGGGTTAATCTTTGCTAACGTAGTCGTGCCCACTAAGAAAGCGTTGTAACAGCATAATCATCGGGCAGCCTGAATGGGCCAAGCCTGTTACGCAAATCTATGACGCAAAATGATAACGCTGCCTTGTAAGTGCCAGATCCCTTTAAATAAGGGTAGGCAAAAGCAGCGCAACCAGAGACGGTGTAAACAAAATCAGTGTAGTGAAAAGCGTAGCTAAAAGCGCTATTTAAGTAGTTTAATTAACGCTCTTCCTAAACGGGCGTTGAGCGCACCGGCAGCAATGGCTTCAGCCGAGTTTTCCATAAACTTGGCCGACAAGCTGCCGCCAATTTGATTGGCCACTTCATCGGTGGCCAAGTCGAACACGCCCTGCGCCGCTATGTTTTGTGCCAGTACCTTTAGTAGCTTCCAATTGCCCGCTGTGCTTGGTCGTAACCCATACACACGGGCCATACGGCGAATAGTGCGAAAGCTAATCCAAACCACGGCAAAGGTTTGAATAAGGTTGTTGGGGCTGATAAACGCCAGGCTTCCTGCGGTTACCGACTCTTTATTGAGCACCTTGTGTGCTTTTTCCTGAACAGGCTTTAATACTGTATCTTCGTAAAGACCAAGTCGTTCTGGCCCTGTCATGTCGTCTTGAAGCTGCTGCTTATAACGGTCAAAACAATGGGCCGCGTAAGAACCGCGAGAAAAACGTTTTCCGTGCTGACTTAACACACTGTCTATTTTTTGTGGCGATGTTTCACTTCCTCTATTAGCCAACAAACCACGGATTACACCGGCATCTTCCATCGCCGTATTAACTTGTTTATAGCCGCGCCATTCTTTAAAGCTTAAAAAGCTGAAACAGCTTACAAACCCCACCAGTAGCGCACCCAAAACTCCTGTACCAATGGGGTGCTCAGAAACGTTCGCAGCAAGGGTGGTATAAGCTTCAAAAACGAAAAAGCCAATTAACGACACTACACCAAAGCCCAAGGTGGCGGCACCTAACGAAATACCATCTTTTTGCGCATCTACTTCCCACACGTCTTCACTGACTTGCTGTGGAAGTTTGGTTTCAGGCTGCGCAATATCTAATGTTTGCGTTTTCACTTTGGTTTTATACTGCGGTTTGTTTACCGCACTATTATTTTGCTCGCCCTGTGACGCTGTTTGAGGTTGCGTATCTGCATTACCTTGCCGATCGCTATTCGCGCCATAAAGCGCATCGCTTCTTATATTAGATGAACTGCTCATATTGGACGAACTGATGGAGTCGGGCGAGCTAGACGGCTCTGGGCTTTCATCAAATGTATAAGGTTTATCGCTCATTCTTGCTCTCCTTTGCCCAGTAAAAACTGAAGCAATCTATCTACACCCTTGCCTGCTAAAATACGTGCTTTGAAATCGCTAGGCACACTCACATCTGGTACCGGGAAGTGACTGCCCTCTTCCATTTCTTTTAGCGTGCTGGGTATGGGTTCAAACGTAGATTCAACGTAACGACCATCCGTGTCTTTGTAGCGAATAGCATCTTCATTACTGCCCTCGTCGGTGACTTGCATGCTAGACACTAAAAAATGTTCAAACTGAATCGGTTTACCGTCGAACCGCGCTCGTGCCCCTTCGGTAATTTGGGTAAGCAAGTTAAGTAAATTACCGCGCTGACTTACCGGCACCAAGTCAGACTTGGTGGCCACAAACGCCACCTTGCCAATCTGCTCTTTTTTCAGCACATTGCGCGAAAACCACGTACTTTGCCCGTACACAAAGGTATCGGCCAAGTGGCTTAGGGTTTCCTTTAACTGATACAAATGCTGCCTGCTGTGGTTAAGCCCTTCAAACAGGTCTACAAGAATAATTTGCTTATCGGTTTCTTTAAAAATGGACTGCTTTAATGGCGTTAACCACCCGCTTTGAAACTTCGAAAAATGCTTATCAAATATTTTAAACCATGGGTGCGACACGTCGCTGGTAATGCTTGAGGGCAGCGGCGTAAAGCCAAAGGCCTGCCAATCAAAGTCGCTCGACTCCAATAAAAAGCTACCCGGCTGAAGCAAAGATATACCGTTAGCTTTAGCTTCAACCAAATAATCGCGGTAGGCATTAACAAGCAACTGAATGCGCTGTTCTGTGGGCTCTTGTTCAAAGTCGAATTGATTAACAAAGGCTTTCCATTGGCTTGCAAAATATTGCTGTGGCCCGCTACTAAGTTGCGCCCATGCAGAGTCTGACCAATGCGCATAGGTTTTACTTAACATGGGAATGTCCGTCACCCATTCCCCTGGGTAATCAATAAATTCAAACACCACTTCGCTATGGGGCAAAACATGGCGCTTCAGCGATGCGGTTTCTTTCAAACGTACTACTAACTTAAAGCCAAACGCTTCTTCGGTAGCTTTTGGCCACTGGCCGTTTTCAAGATCAGCTATATTCTGCAAATGTGGAAAGGGTTTATAGCCCTCAATAGGCGCTATGTGCATATCTAGCACTAGAGAAGGTGGTAAGTATCGCAATAACGGCAAACACGCATAGCCTTCTTCACTTCGACTTTTCAGCATGGTGATAAGGCTGGTGAACAGCATGGACTTGCCACTTCGACTAAGCCCAGTAATGGTGAAGCGGTGCGTTTCTTTATTAAACGCACTACTTAGCTTGTCGCCAGTTAGCGACGCTAATTCCCGAGTTTTGTCAAAAAGCGTAGCGATATTCTTTTGCATTATTTTTGTTTGCTGCCTTTGCTGTTCCTATAGCCTTGAACCTATTACCTTGGCCTACTGCCTTAAAGATAAGGTGCCGCGAGGGGTGCTTTCGCTTCGTTGCCCTCACTTCATTATAGATATGACTTAAAGAGTAATGTGGTTACTGAGGGATAAAAGCAAGGGCGGTGCCAGCTAAGTTATCACTGTGAAATAAAAAACGCGTTGGCTATTTAATGCTCGCGGGTCTGGTTAAAGAGCTTTTTCTTTATGCGGTTTTTGCTGGAATGCCAGTGATTCTTGGGCTTGCGCGGTGCATTTTCGATTACGTGTTCAAAATCGATATCTGACTTTTTCGTCGGTGGTACATGGGCGCAAAAGAATGTATCAATTTGTGACTGAGCCAGCCTTTTTAAGCTTTCACGGTATTGGTTTGGGTGACATAAAGGGTATGGCGGCACTAACTCTCCTTTAACCTGTACCAATACATCGGCTATGTAAGCCTGCTGCGTGGGAATATGCGCAAGGGTTAGGTCATGATCGGTATGGCCTGGCGTGTACATTACCTGCCAATCAGAAAAGCCCGGTAGGGTTTGATTGTCTTTAAGCGTGATGTCTGGCGCTAATATCGGGTTGTACCAAATGGGCATTCTTGGTTTGCCAATACGATTTGCCACCCACCAGGTTAATAGCAAGTCGATACCGTGAGCGGTACGCCCCGCGAAACCCGAATACCAGTTAGCCGCCTTAGGATGAGACGCCACCTGCGCACCTGTACGCTTGCGCAACGCAACAGCGCCACCGGCGTGGTCAGGATGCATGTGGGTAACCACAATAAGCTTCAAGTGGGTTAACGGGCGCCCTAGGGTTTGGGTAATGTAATTGCACACATTGTCTACATCGGCACGACTACAACCATCAAGCAACAGCAGGCCACTTTTATCTTCAACAAGATAAATATGCTGTATGTAGCCCGCTAATGTGTGAATTTTCATTATTACTTCCTTTCACCCGAACCTGCGTCGATAGCATTAAATCCTATCAGAACCTATCTGGTAAGACCAGATTCAGCGAACAAGTGTAGCATTAAATCCCGTAGCCACATCAGCCCTGGCTCGCCTTCTTGTTGGCTATGCCAGTAAAGGTGCGTTTCCAATGCGGGTATTTGATAAGGCAGCTTAGTGCTTATCAGGTTATCGTCACTTACCGCATCGGCTACTGAACCCGGCAAGGTTAATAAAGCATGGGTATTTGCCACCACATCTGCTGCCGCTCGGTAGTTTTGGCAACGCCATAAAGAAGGCCGGCTTACGCCCAACTGTTGCAGCGCAATTTCTTCCACCGACGCACCTTTAGCACGGTTAGACACCGTAATATGGCGTGCTGCCACATACTTTTTCTTATCTAAATTCTGCGCCAAGGGGTTTTGCTTATTCATAAGCACTTTGTAGGTATCGCGACGTAAAAGCGAATGGGAAATAGGTGCAGCAACGGCGCGGCCAATATCAATGACCAAATGAAGGTTTCGGTTGGTTAAATCAGCTAGTATGGTGTCACGATGTAAGCGAGTGCTGACTATCTCAATATTAGGAGCTTGTTTTTCTAAGGTAGAAAGCAGTACGGGCAAAACCCCTAACTCTAATGACTCTTGCATGGCTATAACAAAGCGCTGATGACTATGTAACGGGTTAAAATCAGTGAACTCCCCCAGTGCTTTTCTAATATCACCCAAGGCTTTCAAAATAGCAGGAGCTAACCGTTCGCAGGCGGCGGTGGGCAACATGCTTTGCTTTTCTTTAACAAAAAGCGGGTCGCCTAAAATATCCCGAAACCTGCGCATGGCATGGCTAACTGCCGACGGCGTAATATGCAGCGCTTCAGCCACACGGGTCATGTTTCTATGCTGCCAAAGCGCTTCGAACACCTTTAGCAAATTCAAATCTAGTTTTTCAAATTGTCTGCTTTCAAGCATTGCGTAAACCATGAATGAAATTCACACCATTCAAGGATTATATTTCATTTCATTCACTGAGCAAGTTTCTCTAGTATGAAACTAACCAAGCACTTTCGCACTCATTCATCGATAGCGAAAGAACATGGATTTAGTGCGCGCTTAACAGGCATGCTAACCATGTGATGAAAGCCTAAATACGCTGCTGAAAGCATTACAAACTTAAGCGAACAATTTAAAAATAAAGGTACCCTATGGATTTTTCACATAACGACAAAACCAAAGCCTTATTAGAAAAGCTGGATAACTTCATTGCTGAGCATATAGCGCCAATTGAAAATGAAGTTTACGACTTTCACCATAAAGAAAATAACCACGGCGACTGGAAAAACTGGAAGCTGCACCCTGGCACCGAGGCACTAAAAGCCAAAGCACGTGAAGCGGGCTTAGCGAACTTATTTTTACCCGATGCTGAACTAGGCCAGGGCCTTACCACGCTTGAATATGCGCCAATGGCTGAGCGCATGGGAAAATACCTTTTTGCCCCTGAAATATTCAACTGTAATGCGCCTGACACCGGCAACATGGAAGTGCTTTATCACTTCGGCAACGATGCACAAAAAGAACAGTGGCTAAAACCATTGCTGGCTGGCGAGATTCGTTCAGTGTTTGGCATGACCGAACCTGATGTTGCATCGTCCGACGCTACTAACATGGCCGCAACCATCATTGAAGACGGCGACGACGTAGTTATTAACGGTAAGAAATGGTGGTCGACAGGCTTAGGCCACCCTAACGCAGCATTCACGATATTCATGGGTTTATCGAACCCCGACAACGACAAGCACAGCCGCCACAGTATGGTGATAGTGCCGCTAGATACACCAGGAATTAACATCAAGCGTATGCTAGATGCCTACGGTGATTACGATGCGCCATACGGCCACGGCGAAATGCACTTTGATAATGTTCGGGTAAGTAAAGACAACATCATAATGGGTTTAGGTAAAGGGTTTGCGATAGCACAAGGCCGGTTAGGCCCGGGCCGCATTCACCACTGCATGCGCGCTATCGGCATGGCCGAAAAAGCGTTAGAGCTTGCGCTTAAACGCGGTCACGAACGGGTTGCCTTTGGCAAGCCTATCATCCGTTTAGGGGGTAACTTAGAGCGTGTTGCTGATGCTCGTATGGCAATAGAGCAAGCGCGTTTGCTTACCCTTCACGCGGCGTGGAAAATAGATAACCTTGGCGTTAAACACGCTATGACAGAGATCTCAGCCATTAAAGTAGTTGTGCCAAATATGCTACAAAGCGTAGTGGATATGGCACTACAAATTCACGGTGGCGCGGGCATGTGTAGCGACTTCCCGCTCGCCCGTTTTGCGGCTGGCGCAAGAGCCCTTCGCTTGGCAGACGGCCCTGACGAAGTGCACAAAGGCATGGTATCTCGCCTAGAACTCAAAAAATATCAGTAGTAAAACTAATACGAAAAATGCGGCTTAATGCCGCATTTTTTGTTGGTTTTACTTCATTTCGAAAAGAACTAGTTCTCCTCTTCGCGCTGCTTAATACGCTGATGCAGCGCGTCTAGCTTACTGAAGCTGTCGAACAGTTCTGGGTGTGTGGCAATGAGCGCGGCAACATGCTCAAAAGCTTCTTCTCGCGTGTCATTAGTAAGAAAGCGAATATCGTCGTCGCTAGGTAAGCGATTAAAGTCGATACCCGGGCCGGTAGAAGAGACTTGAATCTTCATGGCGCGAAAATCTTTCACATAGCGGGGTTCGCAGCTTTTACGGGCAATTTTACTACCAATAGGCTTCTGGTATTTACAGATAACATCGAACTTCGCGACGTCATTGATACTGTTGTACAGTTCTAAGAACTCGAAGCGCTGGTTATCGAATGCTTTCTTTAATTGCGGCGTGGTCTTTTGACCGAATACTTCTATGGTTTCAACGCGTTCTTTGTCGTTTTGCGCCGCTACTTGAAAGCTTGCCGCTAGCACTAGCGAAAGCGCGGCAGTTTTTATGCCGTGAAATCCGTATTTACGTCTGTTCATCACAGTCAACATCCTCGTTGTTTCTTTTGTATACTATTCAAACTAGCACCTGAACAAATTTCAGTCAAAAAAAATACCGCTTCTTATAATAAGAAGCGGTATTCAACTTTGTTTATAAACTAGTTGGTTAGCTTATTATCAGGCTAAAACTGGCTTAGTAAGTGTAGCGTGCTTGCACGTACCACATACCACCATTGAAGCCAAACGGGCTAGATTCAGAATAAAGCTGACCTAAACTTCCAGCGCTTGGGTTTTCTTCTGGATACTCGTCGAATAGGTTGTTCACACCAACAACAAGATCGAGGTTTTCGCTGTAAGAGTATTTAGCTTCAACGTCTATCAAGATAGCCGCGTCAATACCGTCTACACCGTTACCTGTATCGTCCCAACCACCGTAGTAGTTTGCGCGAACTAGAGTGCGAAGTGCCCCTTGCGTGTGTGTCCAAGAAATATTACCGCGAAGGTTTGGCAGTAAGTCTTCTATCGCAGCAACACGGCCGTCACCAATGGGGTTAAGTGTACCTACATCGTCTACTTCGGTTTCGTTGTAGTTTGCCGCTAGTGTAATACGTGAATTACCTTCCCATAAATCAAAGCTGTAGTTACCAACAATGTCGATACCGCGTGTAGTGGTGTCGAAGCTGTTCGAGAAGAAACGGAACTGTGATAGGTCGTCTAGACCGATAAAGTCTGAACGGTCGATAATGCCCGACGCATCAAGCTCGGTAAGCGCTTCAGATACGGTTGCATAGTCTGTACCGCCACCGGCAAAGTTAAGCGCATCCAGGAAGTTTACGTTGGCACCTAGTGCAACACGGTTTTCCATCTCGATGTTGTAGAAGTCGATGGTCCAGCTCATGTCTGCTACATCAATTGACGCACCGAATGAGAAGTTAACCGCTTCCTCTGGCCCTAAGTCTGGGCGACCGTTACCTTGGCTTTCAATGAAGTCAGCCGCTAGCTGCCCTGCTGCCGATGACAATGGCAATGTACCCTGGTCAATCAGCACGCCATTCACGTTTTGCGTGGTAACGTTAGTAATGCTTGCCTGTCCTGCTGTTGGCGCGTGGAAGCCCGTTGAGTATGCACCGCGTAAGCGGAAGTCGTCAGTTACGTGGAAAATACCCGCTAGTTTAAAGTCGGTAGTATCGCCAAACTCGCTGAAGTCTTCACGACGTACTGCTGCTTGTAAGGTTAACTGGTCGGTTACGTCTGCTTCTAAATCAATGTATACCGCTGTACTGTCTTGCGACGAGCTGGTATCGCGCGGGAAACCACCAAAGCCGTTAGAGCTAGATGAGAAACCTTGGCTTGCTAGCGGGCCAAGGGCGTAAGACGCTTCATCACCGGCAAACAAATCGAATTCTTCTTTACGGTACTCTGCGCCAAATGCCACGTTTAAATCAGACGCTAAGCCTACATCTACACCGTATACAAAGTTTAGGTTAATTAGTGTTTCGGTTTGCTCCTGGCCGCCCGGTACAAAGTCACGCGGTGTATCAGGGCCTAAAGACGCATTAATGGTGTTTCTAATGAAGAAATCGGTACGGTTAGAGCCGCGCTGGGCGCTGAAGTCGTAGCCTAAGCCGTTACCAACCTCTAAATCGCCACGTACACCTACAGTAAATGCCATGTCTTCGTTATCGCCACCAAAGCGCGGCACAAAGCCGGTAGGAATGGTTTCAATAAACGAGAAACAGTTATCGTCGGCTTGGACTTGCGCTAGGAATGTTGGGTCTGGGAATACATTACCATTGCCGCCAATTGGAATACCGTCAATACAGCTTCCACCTACGCCTACACCGTCAAGGTCGCCAACAAGCACTGAGTGTACGCCGTCTGGATCTTCTAAACCTGTTAGAGGGTCAACCAATGGGCCTGCGTATACACCGCCACGCTGGCTACCTTCAGTTACTGGGTTTCGATAGAAAAAGCCGCCTGTTACCGTACGTTTTCCGTAGTTACCAAACAAGTAAAGCTCGGCTTTGTCGCTAAGCTCGTACGCTGAGTTAATGAAAACTTTATGGTCGTCTTCTACGTCTGGCTGGCCCCAATACTGCGGCACTTCGTTGGTATACGTGTTAATAGTTGAGAAGTCTGATTGGGTTAAATAACCCGCATCTACCATGCCTTGTACATCGTTTCGTACTACAGAACGTACCGTACCTTCAACATCGCGAATTTCACCCGTAATGTTAAAGAAGCCGTCTGAGCCTAGCGAGAAACCTGCGTTAGCAGAAATGGTGTAGTTGTCACCATCGCCTTCATAAGTAGAGCCGTAGTTTGCGCGGAACTCAAAGCCTTCGTCGTTATCGCGAAGTAAGAAGTTAAGTACACCTGCGATAGCATCTGAACCGTACTGCGACGATGCACCGTCACGTAGTACTTCTACTTGTTTCAGAGCAAGTGATGGAATTGCCGAGATATCAACACCCTGTGCACCATCAGAAATACCACCACCCAAGAAAGAGATGATAGAGCCACGGTGACGACGTTTACCGTTTACCAATACCAGCACGTTGTCTGGTGATAGTCCGCGCATGTTAGCCGGGCGCACAATGGTAGCCGCATCACTGATTGGCTGGGTGTTTACATCGAACGACGGTACGTTGGTACGTAGCATATCTTGTACGTCGCTTGATGAGTTCTGGCGGAACTCTTCACCGGTAATAACGTCTACCGGAACCGGAGAATCGGCCGCAGAGCGGTTGCTCATACGCGTACCGGTTACAATGATATTTTCAAAATCTTCTGCTTTTTCCTCTGCTTCTTGTGCTAAAGCAGGCGCTGTCATTGCCGCAAAAAGCGGTAATGAACTTGCAATTATGGCCGAGGTTATTCGATTAAGTTTTTTCCCCTTAGGGAAGTTACCTTGATCCACTGTGTTTCTCCTTCAAGACGTGTTGTTTTTTTAAGTGTTTAATTATTTTTATTATTGGCGTGATTAATATTTATTGGCGGCCGGCAATTAAAATGAACGAGACAGCCAAACCAATAAAAACTAGATAATTAGAATGATTAATCTAAAAAATATATCTGAAGGAGATAATTATCACTCATAAGGCTTAATTTATATTAGCCTTTAGGATAAGAGTGCTTTTGAATTTCAGGAGGGATAGCGTAAACGCTGCACAAAGTCTTGCGCAGCGTATAAGGAGGTCAATTAAAAGGTATAAGAGGCACTTAACTGTGCATTAATGCCAGCGCCGTAGTAACCCACGGTATGTAGGCTGTTAATATACTTCTTATCGAAAATATTATTGATGTTCATGCGAACAGTAAGGTCGTCGGTAAACGCGCGAGACGCATACACGTTACCCAAGAAATACGCCCCTTGTTTAACGTTATAATCCACATTGCTTATCTCAGACTGCCAGCGGCCGCCAAAGCCCACTTCCACCACTGGCGCTTGCGGTATTGTGTACCCTAGTTGGAAGGTAACCACATCGCGTGGCGCCCACAGGTTAGCGTCAGCGCCCTGCTCGTCTTCTACATCAATATTGGTGTAAGACGCATTAACACGCAGCTCATCAGTTACCTGGCCGGCCACTTCAACTTCAAAACCGTTAGACTCTACCGATACGCCTTCATAGTAATACTGTAGCGTATCTGGGTTGGTGCCTGCGTAGGCGGCCAAATTATCTTGCTCTGCAGTAAAGTACGCGAACGTGGTTAATAAACGGTCATCGAACCACTGGGCTTTCACGCCCGCCTCAAAGTTTTGGCCTTTGGTTGGGTCTAGATACTGACCGTTAATATCGTACTGCTCTTGCGGCTGGTACACGTCTGAATAGCTTACGTACGCGTTAATATCTTCAGTTACAGCATAAGTCGCGCCCACATAAGGGCTGGCTTCGCTTTCTGAGTTATCGATAACCGCACCCGCGTTTTGTTGCCCTGTACGCTCAAAATCAATAGCGTTGAAACCAGCGATTACATGCATGTCATCGGTAACGCTAAAACGGGCAGAACCAAAGTAACGGGTTAGGGTTTGTTCAATGTTTGAATACTCGGAAACGTCTAACCAGTCAGGTTCGGCTATGGCATCTAACGCATAAGGGAACGCTGGCGTGGGGCCGTATGCAGGTGTGGTTGCATAATCAAACGCGTGAACAAAAGACACATCATCGCTGGTGGCGTGGCTTACACCAAAGTTCACTTCGTGGTTGCGACCAAATAATTCAAAATCGCCAAATACACGACCTTCTACTAGGTGAGAATCGCGCTCTGAATCGTAGCGACCTGGCCAGCCAACAAGGCCTAGGCCGGTGTCTTTATCAATAGCGCCATAGGCGTAAAACAGCTTGCTCTGATCTTCAAAATCGCGGTAGTTATAGCTAAGCAGTAGCTGCCAGTCGTTGTCGAACACATAGTCTAGTTCAACAAACGCATTAGTCGTTTCGGTATCCCACTTTGTCCATTCTTGTGTGGTAGTGTCGTTAATGTCCCACTCGGCTTGCGTGCCGTCGGTGTAGTTAAACACTAGCCCGCCCCAGGTGTTGCCGTCGGTATTGGCATCTTGATACGACAGCCCAAACGTTACCGTGGCGTTATCGGTTAGCTGGCCGTCAATAACACCATAAACAAAGCTGCGGTCGTTCTCTAGGCCATCAAGGTGCGACTCTTTATCTTCAACACTACCTACTACGCGAGCTGCCCAGCTGCCGTCTTCGGTAAGCAGCATAGAATAGTCGCCCTGCACGCGCTTAAAGTTATAAGAGCCAATACTTGCACCAATTTCACCGCCTTCTTCATTGGTGGGGCGCTTGCGCACATAGTTAATGGTACCCGACGCATTACCTACCCCCGTTAGCAGGCCGTTGGCACCACGAATCACTTCAATTTCTTCGTAGCCATACGCTTCTACCGAACCGGTAACAATACCCCAGTCGTTCGGCAGGCCC
>Ga0208522_1001543_pt1 | contig 14701 bp, 10 predicted proteins | sample ETNtaG_25_FD_185763 | JGI IMG/M metagenome (GOLD analysis project Ga0208522, IMG submission 185763) | Marine microbial and viral communities from oxygen minimum zone, Eastern Pacific Ocean - ETNP201302SV86 (SPAdes) (version 2) | ecosystem: Environmental > Aquatic > Marine > Oceanic ... | reverse complement strand
GCATCGACGGAGCCAAGGTGAGCCTTCATCCAGCCGGGCATATATTGGGTTCGGCGCAGGTGAGAATCGAGGCCGAAGGCCAGCGGGCGCTGGTGACGGGCGACTATAAGCGCTTGCCGGACAGAACAGCCGAGCCCTATGAACCGGTCGCCTGCGACCTGCTGGTGACCGAGGCAACATTTGGATTGCCGGTGTTTCAGCATCCCGCGCCGCGGGACGAAATCGCGCGGCTGCTGAAATCGGTGGCCGATCAGCCCGAGCGTTGTCATCTGGTGGGCTGCTATGCGTTGGGCAAAGCGCAGCGGGTGATTGCGCTGTTGCTCGATGCAGGCTGGGACCGCCCGATCTATCTGCACGGTGCGATGATCGAGCTGTGCGCGCTCTATGAGGAGCTGGGCGTGCCCCTGGGCACGCTGTTGCCAGCCACCGGCATGCCCAAAGCTGCCATGGCCGGGCAGATCGTCATCGCGCCGCCCTCGGCCATTCGCGATCGCTGGAGCCGGCGTTTCCCCGATCCGGTGGTGTGCCAGGCCTCGGGCTGGATGAGCATCAAGCAGCGCGCCCGGCAGGCGCTGGTCGAACTGCCGCTGGTGATCTCGGATCATTGCGACTGGGGCGAACTCAATACGTCCATCCTTGAGAGCGGCGCGGAAACGGTCTGGGTGACGCATGGCCGCGAGGATGCGCTGGTCTATTGGTGCCGCCAGCAGGGCCTTGCGGCCGAACCGCTGGCCCTGCCGGGGCTGGATGATGATGGCGGAGAGGGCGGCGCATGAAGCGTTTTGCGGAATTGCTCGAACTCCTGGCGCTCACCCCCTCGCGCACGCGGAAAATCGCGGCACTGGGGCAGTATTTCGCCGAGGTGCCGGACCCCGATCGCGGTCTGGCGCTGGCCGTGCTGACCGGGGAACTCGACATTGCCAATGTCAAGCCGGCCCTGCTCAAGCAGACCGTTCTGGCCGAAGTCGACGAGACGCTGTTTGCGCTCTCCTATGACTATGTGGGGGATCTGGGCGAAACCATTGCGCTGATCTGGCCGCATCACGGCGAGGGGGAACTGCCGCGTCTGAACGTGCTGGTAGAGCTGCTCAACACCACCAGCAAGGCGGACCTGCCCAGGGTGATCGGTGGGCTTTTGTCGCAGGCAGCGATCCATGAGCGCTGGGCGCTGATCAAACTGGCGACGGGTGCGCTGCGGATCGGCGTTTCGGCCCGGCTCGCCAAGACGGCACTGGCCGAGATGAGCGGGGTGGAGCTGCAGGCGATAGAGGAGGTCTGGCATGGATTGAAGCCGCCCTATGCCGAGTTGTTCGCCTGGCTGGAGGGCAGGGCCGGGCGGCCGGAGGTCGATCATACGGCGCGGTTTCATCCGCTCATGCTCTCGACCCCGATCGAGGAGAGCGACTTCGACAAGCTCGATCCGCGCGATTTTGCCGCTGAATGGAAATGGGACGGTATCCGCGTGCAATTGGTGTTGGGCCGGGACGGCGCATCGCTATTTTCGCGCACGGGCGATGATATCGCGCGGAGCTTTCCCGATGTCGTCGAGGCGGCCATGGGCCATGCCGTACTGGATGGCGAATTGCTGGTGGGGCATGAGTTCCAGCCAGCGAGTTTCAATGACCTGCAGCAAAGGCTCAACCGGAAGGTGGCCCAGGGCAAGCAGATGGCCGAGCTGCCCGGCTTTGTGCGGGTCTATGACATGCTGTTCGATGGCGACGAAGACATCAGGGCGCTGGGCTGGGAGGCGCGGCGGCATCGGCTTGAGGCCTGGTTCGACCGGAACCCGCAGACCCGGCTGGATTTGTCCGAGGTGCTGGAGTTCAGTGCATGGGAAGACGTCGCCAGGCTGCGCCGGCAAGGCGCAGATGAGCACGGCCATGAAGGGGTGATGCTCAAGCTGCGCACGGCGCCCTATGTGCCAGGGCGGCCCAAGGGGTTCTGGTTCAAGTGGAAGCGCGATCCCAATGTGGTCGATGCCGTGCTGATGTATGCTCAGCGCGGGCACGGCAAGCGCAGCTCGTTCTATTCCGACTACACATTCGGGGTCTGGAAGGGGAACGAGATCGTGCCCATCGGTAAAGCCTATTTCGGCTTCACCGATGAGGAATTGAAGCAGCTCGACCGCTGGATCCGTGCCAATAGTGTGGGGTCGTTCGGACCGGTGCGCGAGGTGAAAAAGGAGTTGGTGTTCGAGGTGGCCTTCGACAGCGCGCAGAAGAGCACGCGCCATAAATCGGGTGTCGCCCTGAGATTTCCGCGCATCAATCGGATACGTTGGGACAAGCCCGCCAGTGAGGCGGCACGGCTTGAAGACATGGACGTGTTTGTGGGGTGAGCGATGTCATCGCGGACCAATCATCAGCGCCTGATGGCGCTGGAAAAGCAGATGGAGCAGGCAGCCGCTGACTTCGATTTCGAAACAGCTGCGGCACTGCGCGACGAGATCGCCCGGCTCAGGGGCGAAAGCGAAGATATCGTCGGACAGGCGCCGCCCGGACAGATCGGATTGGGATCAAATGCGCCAGTGCGACAGCCGCCCAAGGGCTGGACCAAGCCGAAAAAGCCGAACCCGATGACAAAGAACCACAAGGGCCGTGGCGAGCCCTAGCCCGCCCTTTGCAGCCGCTCCTGAGTGAGTTGCTTGATTTCGCGCAGTTCGCGGATCGTGGTTTCGAGATCGTCGCGCTGGCGCTCAAGCAGGGCGAGGCGCTCATCGACCTTTTCAGCAAGCAGGCTCACCTGCTGAGTGCGATCGGCATCATAGAGGCTAAGATAGTCGGATATATCCCTCAGGGTGAAGCCCAAGCGCTTGCCGCGCAGGATGAGAATGAGCCGGGCGCGGTCGCGTTTCCTGAAGATGCGGGTGGCTCCGACACGTTCGGGCGAGAGCAAGCCCTTGGATTCATAGAACCGGATGGCCCGGGTCGAGATGCCGAACTCGCGGGCGAGTTCGGCAATGGCAAATAGCTCCTGACCTTCAGGGGGCGTGCTGGTCACGAGTTTCCGGCTTTCATCTGGGCATATTCCTCCCGAAGCTCTTTCTTGGAAAGCTTGCCGATCAGGGTCTTGGGCAGGGCATCCTTGAAGATGATTTGCCGGGGCATCTCAATCTTGTTGAGTTTGCCGGACAGGAAGGACTTCAATTCCGTTTCAGTGACCGAGTGGCCGTCCTTCAGTTTGACGAAAGCTACCGGCGCTTCGCCGCGATATTCGTCCGGGACGCCGATGACGTTGACCTCTTCGACGGCCTCATGGGTCATGGCCGCCTCCTCGATAGTGCGCGGATAGACGTTGAAGCCCGAGCAAATGATCAGGTCCTTGATGCGGTCGACGAGGAACACGTACCCGTCCTCATCCATGTGACCGACATCGCCGGTGCGCAGCCAGCCATCCATAAAGGCATCCTTGCTGGCCTCCGGGTTTTCATAGTAGCCGGCCATGACCTGCGGACCCTTGACCTGCAGTTCACCGTTTTCGCCGATGCGGGCAACCTTGCCCGTGTCCACATCGACAAAGCGGATATCGGTGCCGGGCAGGGGCAGGCCGATCGACATGGGCTTGGACGGTACGCGGAGCGCGGCGCAGCAGACAACCGGCGAGGCTTCGGTCAGGCCATAGCCTTCGGCCAGCAGCGCCTTGGACTTCCTGGAAAAGGCGTGCCGCACTTCGTCGGGCAGGGCGGCGCCGCCGGAGATGGCAACCTCCAGGGATTCGATATCTGCCTGACTGACCTTTTCCGCGCGCGCCAGCGCACTGAGCAAGGTCGGTACCGCGGGCAGCACATTGGCCTTGGTCCGGGCGAAGATACCAAGCAGGGCCTTGAGTTCGAAACGCGGCAGCATGATCACCGGCGTGCCATTGCACAGCGGCACGTTCATGCAGACCGTCATGGCGAAGATGTGAAAAAATGGCAGAACGGCGATGACCTTGGAGGGCGGGTAGAACAGGCCGCATCCCCATTTGTCGATCTGACTCATATTGGCGGCAATATTGGCATGGGACAGCAGTGCGCCCTTGGGAATGCCGGTCGTGCCGCCGGTATATTGCTGCACGGCAATGTCCTTGGCGGGATCGATGGTGACCGGCGATGGACTGTCCTTGCGAGCCAGCATGGCCTGGAAGCCGGTGACGGCATTCGCCTGGGGCGAGTGATCAAGCCTGGCCAGATCCTTGCGCTTGACCACGGAGAACAGGATTTTCTTGACCAGCGGCAGGGCATCGGGGAAGTGCGCCACAATCAGTTTCCTGACATGACCGGCGGCAACAAGCGCTTCGGCCTTTTCGAAGATCTGCTGCAGGTCCAGCGTGACCATGATTTCGGCGCCGGCATTGGCGGTGATGTGCCCCAACTCATCGACCGTATAGAGCGGGTTGCAGTTGACTACGGTGCCACCAGCGCGCAAAACGCCATAATAGGCAATGGGATAGAAAGGCGTATTGGGCAGCATAAGGGCCACCCGGGTGCCCTTGGTGACGCCAAACTGGCTCTGCAGCGCCCCGGCGAAGGCAATGATCTTCTCGGCGAGTTCACCGAACCGCGTGGTGCCCCCCAAAAAATCCAGAGCGACACTGTCCGGGTTCCTGGCGCAGGCGGCCAAGACCTGTTCATGCACCGGCGTGGTGTCGATTGCGTCGTCCCAGACGATGCCTTCGGGGTAGCTGGCAATCCAGGGGCGAAGGCCCTCATTGCTCGCGGCTGGTGTGTCCATATCTGTCTCCTCCCAATGCCTAAGCGGCAAGCGGGCTTCCCACATTTCGGATGCATTGGGCTCTTGGTGCCCCGGCGCTTTTTCGGCGCCGCTTTCGTCATCCTGCGGAAACTATTCCACTTGTTTACGTTAGCGTCAATTGAGTGCCCGAGTATGTGAAGAACCAAGTGAACGAAACCGTCTCTACTCGACCGCAGCAAACCTAACCGGCATCTAGTTGACGTATGCGTCAATCTGGATAAACTAGCTTCAACAATTCCCCTCTGCGGCGCTAAGCTGCGCGTGCAGGCGAGGGGACGGATCGAAACGTTCGTGGCGGTCCGGCATGTGGTTGAAAGCGACGTTGTTCGGGAGCGCCGGTCAGCGTCGCGTGAGGAGGAAGCGGGCGATGACCTTGTTGCTGTTGGCAATCAGTCTGGTTGCGTTTGGTGCTCTGGCCATGCGGGAAAGCCCGCTCTGGCAGTGGGGAGCGGCCTTTGTTCTCATTGGCGCAGCCTCCGGGCTCGATTTTACGCAGACCGGTGCAATCTATGGCTTGGGCTGGTTTTCCTGGGTGCTGATCGTCTTTGGTGCCGTCTTGCTGGCGCTCTCGGTCAAGCCGATCCGCATGGCTGTGCTCACCAGACCGATTTACGGCGCCGTCAAATCCATTCTGCCCAAGGTCAGCCGTACCGAGCAGGAAGCGCTCGATGCCGGCACCGTGGGCTGGGATGCCGAACTGTTCTCCGGGCGCCCGGACTGGAACAAGCTGACCGGCATTCGGCCGCTCACCCTGAGCGATGAGGAACAGGCTTTTCTCGATGGGCCCACCGAAACCGCCTGCAAGATGATTGACGATTGGGACATCCGGCACAATCGCGCAGACCTGTCGCCCGAACTCTGGGAGTTTCTGAAATCCATGGGGTTCCTGGGCATGTTGATTGCCAAGGAGCATGGGGGCTTGGGCTTTTCGGCTCAGGCTCAGTCGATGATCGTCTCCAAGATTGCCAGCCGCTCGGTGGCCGCGGGCATTACGGTCATGGTGCCCAACTCGCTCGGGCCCGGCGAGCTGCTCGAAAAATACGGCACGCCTGAGCAGAAGGAGCAATATCTCCATCGCCTGGCCGATGGCCGGGAAGTGCCCTGCTTTGCTCTGACGGGTGTGCATTCTGGCTCCGATGCCGGCGGCATGCGCGATATTGGCATGGTGACCAAGGGCATGCACAACGGGCAGGAAGTGCTCGGCGTGCGTTTGAGCTTCGACAAGCGCTACATCACTCTGGCGCCCGTCGCGACGCTGGTGGGGCTCGCCTTCATTCTCAAGGATCCAGACAATCTATTGGGCCGTGGCCAGGAGATCGGCATTACCCTGGCACTGATCCCGCATGATCATCCGGGCCTGGATATCGGCCGTCGCCACTATCCGGCGCGGCAGGCTTTCATGAATGGTCCTGTGCGCGGCAAGGACATGTTCATCCCCATGGACTTCCTGATCGGCGGCACCGACTATGCCGGGCAGGGCTGGCGCATGCTGATGGAGTGTCTCTCGACCGGGCGCGCGATTTCGCTCCCCGCCATCGGCACGACTTCGATCAAGCAGACGCTGCGCGCCACCTCGGCCTATGCGCGGGTGCGCCGCCAGTTTGGTATCCCGGTGGGTACCATGGAGGGCGTCGCCGAACCGCTCGGCGAAATGGTCAAGCGCGCCTATATGTTTGAAGCCACGCGCCGGCTCACCGCCTCCATGGTAGATGAAGGCCAGCGCCCGGCGGTGATCGCGGGCCTCCTCAAATACACCACCACCGAAGCCATGCGCGACAGCATGGACAACGCCTTCGACATCCAGGGTGGCCGCGCCATCCAGGACGGGCCGGGCAATTACCTGTTTGGCGCCTATCAGGCGCTGCCGGTGGCCATCACTGTGGAAGGGGCGAACATCCTCACCCGCACGCTGATGACCTTTGCGCAAGGTGTGCTGCGCGCCCATCCGTACCTGCTCAAGGAGATTCAGGCCGCGCAGAACAAGGACAAAAAAGCCGGGCTCGAGGCGTTCGATGCGGCCTTTGGTGGCCATACCGGCTTCATGCTGCGCAATATCGTGGCGAGCTTCCTGCATGGTCTGACCAATGGCGCCTTCGCTTCCTCGCCCAATGAGGGATCGATGGCCAAGTGGTACCGCCGCCTGCATCGCTATAGTCAGGACTTTGCCCTGGTGGCCGACTGGACCACGGTGGTGCTGGGCGGTGCGCTCAAGCGCAAGCAGAAGATATCGGGCCGCATGGCCGATATTTTGGGCGACCTCTACCTGATGTCCGCGACGCTCAAGCGCTTCGAGGAAGAAGGCGCAATCGCCGAAGACAAGGAACTGGTCGAAGCCATCATGGAAGACCGGATCGCTTCGCTTGAAGCAACCTTTGCCGAAGTCTTCGCCAACTTCCCCAATCCGGTGTTTGCCTGGGCCATGCGCATTCTCTGCTTCCCGTTGGGGCGGCATGCCAAGCCGGCCTCGGACCGCGTCAATTACCGCGTCGTGCGCTCGGTGCTGCGGCCCGGTGCCTTCCGCGACCGGTTGACCACGGGGGTCTATGTTTCGATGGACCCCAATGATGTGACGGGCGTTCTGGAAGACGCGTTCGTGAAGGTGACCGAAGCTGAGGAAATCGAAGCCAAGTTCATCAAGGCCTCGCGTCGAGGCGTCATCGAGCGGCGACTGGATCGCGATGCCATCGCCGATGCGGTGGCGGCGGGCGTCCTCAATGACAACGAAGCGGGCATCATGCGCGCGGCCGACGAAGCCACCAACAGGGCGGTCCATGTCGACGACTTCGAAATGGATGTGCTCAAGGAAACCGCGCCGCGTCAGGCGGCGGAATAGCAGGGAACCGCCCTCGTGCTTCGAGGCTTTGCATTGCAAAGCGCCTCAGCATGGGGACACAGGATAACCCGGTGCTCCCAAAATCCTCATGGTGAGGCGGGAGCAAAGCGACCCTCCAGTTGCGAGGGCGCGGCCACGGAGGACGGAAAACCATGATCGCCCCACAGGCAACCGAGACCAAACACTGGAGCTTCCACACCGATCTCGAAAAGATCGGTTGGCTGACCATCAACACACCGGGAGCCTCGGTCAATACGCTGAGCCGCGAAGCCATCATGGAGCTCGAAACGCTGGTCGCGCGCTTCGAAGATCTGGCCAGTTCGGGCGAACTGGCGGGCGTGGTGCTGCTATCGGGCAAGGATAGCGGCTTTATCGCCGGGGCGGATGTTTCCGAGTTCGACGCGATGAGCGATTTTTCGGTGCTGCCGGAAGCCCTCCGGCGCACCCATGCATTGTTTGCCCGCATCGAAGCGCTGTCCGTACCGTTCGTGGCGGGCATTCACGGCTTCTGCCTCGGCGGCGGTCTCGAGCTGGCCTTGGCCTGCCACTATCGGATTGCCGTCAATGACGACAAGACCCGCATCGGCTTTCCCGAGGTGAACCTGGGCATTTTTCCCGGCTTCGGCGGCACCGGCCGCTCGATCCGCCAGGCGGGGCCGGTCGATGCCATGGGGATCATGTTGACCGGCAAGATGCTGCGGGCGGGAGCTGCGCGCGGTCTCAACCTCGTCGACAAGCTGGTGCGTCACCGCGACCAGCTGCGCTGGGAGGGCCGCAAGGCCGTGCTGACGCGGAAGAAATCGAGCGAGGCGCCGGCGGTCAAAAAGGCGGCTGCCCTGCCACTCGTCCGCGAGGCCATTGCCAACCAGATGCGCAAGCAGGCCGGCAAGAAAGCGCGCAAGGAGCACTACCCGGCCCCCTATGCGCTGATCGACCTGTTCGAAAAGCATGGCAACGATTGGCGCGCCATGATCCGCGGCGAGGTCGATGCCTTCGTGCCGCTGATGGGCTCGCCCACGGCCAGCAATCTCAGGCGTGTGTTCTTCCTCTCTGAAGGCCTGAAGAAGCAGGGCCTGAAAGGCACGAAATTTTCCCGCGTGCATGTCATCGGCGCTGGAGTCATGGGCGGCGATATCGCGGCCTGGTGCGCCTATCGTGGCATGAGCGTGACCCTGCAGGATCTCGATATGGAGCGCATCAAGCCGGCGCTCGACCGGGCCAAAAAGCTGTTCAGCAAGCGCTACAAGAAGAAGCGCGAGGTCGATGCAGCCATGCTGCGCCTCACCGCCGACCCCAAGGGTACCGGTGTGTCGCGCGCCGATGTGATCATCGAGGCGGTGGTGGAAAAGCTCGAGATCAAGCAGAAGATCTTCGCGGGGCTGGAAGACCAGCTCAAGCCCGGGGCAATCCTGGCCACCAACACCTCCTCGATCGAACTGGAACGCATCGCCGAGGCGCTGAAGGATCCCGCCCGGCTGATCGGCCTGCATTTCTTCAACCCTGTGGCGCAGTTGCCGTTGGTCGAGGTGATCCGCTCCAAGTTCAATTCCGAGGAAGAGATCGGCAAGGGTGCCAGTTTTGCACTGGCCATCGGCAAGTCTCCGGTGGTGGTCAAGTCCGCGCCGGGCTTCCTCGTCAATCGCGTGCTGATGCCCTATATGCTGGGCGCCGTGGAGCGGGTTGAGAAGGGCGAGAGCAAGGAATTGCTCGATGCGGCCGCCGTTGCCTTCGGCATGCCAATGGGCCCGATCGAGTTGATGGACACGGTGGGGCTCGATGTCGGCAAGTCGGTAGCAACCGAGCTGGGCCATGACGTGCCCGCCGACAGCAAGTTTGCCCGGTTGATTGCTGAGGGCAAGCTGGGCCGCAAGACCGGCGAAGGCTTCTACAAATGGGAGAAGGGCAAGGCCCAAAAGGGCGAGACGCCTACCCATCCCGATCTGGCGGGGCTGGGCAAGGAATTGGTCAAGCCTCTGGTCGACATGACCGAGGTTGTGGTCGCCGAGGGCGTCGTTGCCTCCTCCGAACTGGCCGATATCGGCGTTATCATGGGCACGGGCTTTGCGCCATTCCTGGGCGGGCCGATGAAGGCTCGTGCCGATGGCCGCGCGTAAGAGGAGAACACCGATGACTGAACTCAAGCGCGTTGCCATTGTCGGCTCGGCTCGCATTCCCTTTGCCCGCGGCGGTACCGCCTATGCGGACGAAACCAACCTCTCCATGCTTGGTACCGTGCTGGGCGGGGTGGCCGACAAGTTCGGCCTCAAGGGTGAGAAGATCGACGAGGTAATCGCGGGCGCCGTGATCAATCATTCCCGCGACTTCAATCTCGCCCGCGAAGCCCTGCTCGATGCGGGCCTCAGCCCTCGCACCCCCGGCACCACCATGCAGATCGCCTGTGGCACCAGCCTGCAGGCGGCCCTGGTCCTTGCGGCCAAGATCGCAACGGGACAGATCGAAAGCGGCATTGCGGCAGGGGCCGACTCTGTGTCGGACAGCCCGATTGTCTTTGGCTCCAAGTTCCAGCGTCGCCTGCTCGACGCCAATGCGGCCAAGACGACGGGCCAGAAGCTGGGCGCCTTCAAGGGCTTTTCTTTTGGCGAACTGACGCCGGTGGCCCCATCGGTCAATGAACCGCGCACGGGGCTAAGCATGGGTCAGCATTGCGAGCTGATGGCCAAGGAGTGGGGCATCGGCCGCAGGGATCAGGATGCGCTGGCAGTGGCCAGCCACCGCAATGCTGCCGCTGCCTATGATGAAGGCTTCCATGACGATCTGGTCGTGCCCTGCGCGGGCCTGGTCAAGGACAACAATATCCGGCCCGACACCAATCTGGACAAGATGAGTACGCTCAAGCCGGCCTTTGACAAGTCGAGCGGCAAGGGGACTTTGACGGCCGGAAACTCGACGCCGCTGACCGATGGCGCCTCGGCGGTGCTGCTGGCCAGTGAGGAGTGGGCCAAGGCTCGCGGCTTGCCGATCCTGGCCTATTTGACGACGGGCCGCGTGGCCGGCAATGACTTCGCCCATGGCGAAGGCCTGTTGATGGCCCCGACCATCGCGGTCTCCGAAATGCTGGAAAGAGCCGGTCTGGGCTTTGGCGATATCGACTACTTCGAATTGCACGAAGCCTTCGCCGCCCAAGTGCTGTGCACGCTCAAGGCCTGGAAGGACCCGGCCTATTGCAAGGATGTGCTGGGGCGCGACGACGTGCTGGGCGAGATCGATCCGGCAAAGATCAATGTGAAGGGCTCGAGCCTGGCCTATGGCCATCCCTTCGCTGCGACCGGCGCGCGCATTCTGGGACTGACGGCCAAGCTGCTGGCGACCGAAACCAACAAGAAGGCCTTGATCTCTGTGTGCACAGCCGGTGGCATGGGCGTGGCGGCTCTGGTAGAAAGCGCGCAATGAGCGACAATGTCATCAAATTCCGGCGGCCGGAGAAAAAGCCGGAGCCGGCCGCAAAGAAGCCGCGCGGCCCCCTGCCGGAGTGGGTGCCCTTTGCTGGGCTGCTTGCCGTCGCCCTGGTGCTGTTTTTTGTGCAGGGCGGGAGCCAGCCTACCTGACCGGTGCAGTGGGGTGTATTAGCACCCGCTTGCGCGGACCGAGTGCCGATCGCCGTGCCATAGCATCTGAATCCCCGATTGTCGTGTTGGGTAAAAATTCATGGCTCCCAACAGCATGGATACGAGATATTCACAATTGACCCGCCGGTGACGCTTAGGTCAATCTTTTGCTTGTCAGTGGACGGATTTGCGTAATACCGTCCAGCAATCTTGACCGGCAGGTAAAAACTGACGGCGAAGAAACAGGAGCTGCCCGGCGTAGAGGCGGCCAGTCAGAGAAACGTCAAGAATTCCACAAGGAGATGGGACGAGAATGAAGATCACCACAGCCCTCAAGGCGGTGACAACCGCAGGCGCGTTTGCGCTGATGATGAGCACTGCGGCCTCCGCGGTCACGCTACAAATGCACAATGGCGGTGATCCCGGTTCGCTCGACCCGCACAAGGTGAGCGGTGACTGGGAAAACCGTGTCGTCGGAGACTATATCGAAGGTCTGGTGACCGAAGATGCCGGGGGCAATCCGATCGCGGGCCAGGCCGAGAGCTGGGAAATCTCCGAGGACGGCACCGTCTACACGTTCAAACTGCGCGACGAAGCCATGTGGACCGACGGCACGCCGGTAACCGCTCATGACTTCGTATTCGCCTTCCAGCGCCTGTTCGACCCGGCCACGGCCTCGGACTACGCCTATCTCCAGTATCCGATCAAAAATTCCGCCGCCATCAACTCGGGCGAAATCACCGATTTCGACCAGCTGGGCGTCAAGGCGCTTGACGACAAGACCGTCGAAATCACGCTGGAAGCGGCAACCCCGTTCTTCCTTGATGCGCTGACCCACTACACCGCCTTCCCCGTGCCCAAGCATCTGGTGGAAGAGCATGGTGATGCCTGGATCGAGATGGAGAACATCGCAGCCAATGGTCCCTACAAGATCGTGGAATGGCTGCCGGGCTCCTATGTTCGTTCGGAAAAGAACGAAGACTATTACGATGCCGAGAACGTGCAGATCGACGAGGTCTACTACCACGTGCTTGAAGACCAGGCTGCCGCGCTCAACCGCTATCGTGCCGGCGAGTTCGACATTCTGACCGACTTCCCGTCCGACCAGTATGCCTGGATGCAGGAAAACATCCCGGGCGAAACCCATGTCGAGCCATTCCTGGGCGTCTACTACTATGTGATCAACCAGGAAGTTGAGCCCTTCGATGACGTGCGCGTCCGCGAAGCGCTGTCGATCTCGATCCTGCGTGAAGTGATCGGTCCCGACATTCTGGGCACGGGCGAAATCCCGGCCTATGGCTGGGTGCCGCCCGGCACCGGCAATTATGTCGAGGAAGCCTATATGCCCGAATGGGCAAACATGCCCTACGAAGAGCGTGTGGCTCGTGCCACCGAGCTGATGACCGAAGCTGGCTATGGCCCAGACAATCCGCTGGATCTGACCCTGCGCTACAACACCAATGACAACCACCAGCGCATCGCCGTGGCAATTGCCGCGATGTGGGAGCCCATTGGCGTCAATGTCGAGCTGTTCAACTCCGAAGTGGCGGTCCACTACGACGCCCTGCGCGCCGGTGACTTCCAGGTCGGTCGTGCCGGCTGGCTGCTCGACTACAACGATCCGTCCAACACGCTCGACCTGCTCAAGACAGGTATCGAGCAGGAAGGGACCATGAACTGGGGCAACAACTATGGCCGCTATTCGAACGAAGAGTTCGATGCGCTGATGGCCGACGCTGCCACTGAACTGGATCTCGAAGCGCGTGGCCAGATACTCGCGGATGCCGAAGCCATTGCGATGGACGAGTTCGGTGCGATCCCGATCTACTGGTACGTCTCCAAGAATGTTGTGAAGCCCTACATCTCCGGCTTCGAAGACAATGCCAAGGACGTGCACCGCACCCGGTGGCTCTCCAAGACGGAAGAGTAATCCCGAACGAAATCGTGGGGCCCTCCGGCCCCACGATCTTTTCTCCGGTGCGGCGCGCAGTGGACATCGCGCCCCGGATAGCGAAGGCCAAACTCAAATGCTCTCATACGCTTTTCGGCGCGTGCTTTCGGCGATTCCGATTGCACTGATCGCCGTTACAGTCTGTTTCTTCATTCTGCGCCTGGCGCCCGGCGGGCCGTTTGACGGCGAGCGCGCGCTGCCCCCCAATGTGCTGGCCAATCTGCGCGCGCACTACAATCTCGATCAGCCGCTGATCAATCAGTATTTCATTTATGTCTGGCGCCTGCTGCATGGCGATCTCGGCCCGTCCATGGTGATCGAGGGCTTCTCGGTCAGCCGGCTCATCGCCATCGGTTTTCCCTTTACCCTGACACTGGCCCTGACCGCCTTCGTGATCGCCACGGCCATCGGCGTGCTGGCGGGCATGTTCGCCGCAGTCAACCAGAACAAGTGGCCCGATTACGTGCTGGTGCTGCTGGTCATGGTCGGGGTCATCATTCCCAACTTCCTCATGGCGGCATTGCTGCAATTGTGGTTCGGCGTTTATCTGGGCTGGTTCCCGGCCGGCGGCTGGGTGACCGGAAGCTGGATGCATCTGGTCTTGCCGGTTACTGTGCTGGCCTGGCCACATGCCGGTCGTATCAGCCGGCTGATGCGCGGCTCGATGATCGAAGTGCTGGGTTCCAACTATGTGCGCACCGCGCGCGCCAAGGGCCTGGGCGAGCGGATCGTCATGGCGCGTCACGCCATCAAGCCCGCGCTTATTCCGGTCGTGTCCTATCTCGGACCGGGCCTCTCCTATCTGCTCACCGGTTCGCTGGCCGTGGAGCAGGTGTTCGGCCTGCCCGGTATCGGCAAGTATTTCGTCACCGCCGCGCTCAACCGCGACTACGGCATCGTGCTGGGGACAACCATCCTCTACATGTTCATCATTCTTGCACTCAATCTGATCGTTGACCTCGTCTATGCCTGGCTCGATCCCAAGGTGAGGTATCGCTGATGCCCGGGATTACTGGAAAAGACCAGGTGCTCTCCACCTATGCCGACAAGCTCTCGGTGCTCGACGCACCCAAGGGCCGCTCGCTCACTCAGGACGCGCTGCGTCGCCTGACCCGCAACAAGGCGGCCGTTCTGTCCATCGGCATGCTGGTGCTGATCGTGCTTGTGGCCTTTATCGGCCCCTATTTCGTCCCCTGGGGCTATTCGGAGGTCGACTGGAGCAATATCCGCAAGCCGCCCAATTTCGAGGCCCAGCACTATCTGGGCACCGACCAGAATGGCCGCGACATGCTGGCCCGCGTGCTGCAGGGCACGCAGATGAGCCTGATCGTGGCCGCGGTGGCTACGCTGGTGTCGGTGTTCATCGGCGTGATCTATGGCGCGGTCGCGGGTTATTTCGGCGGCCGGGTGGATGCCATCATGATGCGCATTGTCGATGTCATGTATGCGCTGCCCTATATCCTGTTTGTCATCATCCTGGTGGTGATGTTCGGGCGCAATCCGGTGCTGCTGTTCGTGGGCATCGGGGCGATTGAATGGCTGACCATGGCGCGTATCGTGCGCGGGCAGACGCTGACGCTCAAGGAGCGGGAGTTTGTCGAGGCGGCGCGGGCCAGGG
>Ga0208522_1001540_pt1 | contig 14734 bp, 20 predicted proteins | sample ETNtaG_25_FD_185763 | JGI IMG/M metagenome (GOLD analysis project Ga0208522, IMG submission 185763) | Marine microbial and viral communities from oxygen minimum zone, Eastern Pacific Ocean - ETNP201302SV86 (SPAdes) (version 2) | ecosystem: Environmental > Aquatic > Marine > Oceanic ... | reverse complement strand
GATCTTCATGGCGCGGCGGGCGATATCCTCGGCATCGAGTTCAGTGGCCTGGTGCAAGGCGAGCGCGGCTGAATGCGCGTAATTGCCGCCTGAGCCGATGGCGATGACGCCGTGATCAGGGGTCAAAACGTCGCCCGTGCCGGTGAGCACCAGCGTGTCGGTCTTGTCGGCCACGATCATCATGGCCTCGAGCTTGCGCAGATAGCGATCGGTACGCCAGTCCTTGGCCAGTTCCACGGCGGCCCGCATCAACTGGCCGGGATATTGCTCGAGCTTGGTTTCAAGTCGCTCGAACAGGGTGAAGGCATCGGCAGTCGAGCCGGCGAAGCCGCCGATCACCTTGCCATCGGCCAGTCTGCGCACCTTCTTCGCGCTGTGCTTCATCACTGTCTGGCCCATCGAGACCTGGCCGTCGCCGGCCACCACGACCTTGTTGCCCTTGCGGACCGAAACGATGGTCGTGCCATGCCAGCCGGGAAAACTATTGTCACTCATAAGGGAAGATACTCCGAACTGTTGGCTGATATTTAGGGGTGCGAGCCCAGATTGCAACAGACGTGCCCATGGCGCGCTAAACCCAATCTTCACGCGAACCTGCCTATCTGCTAGTCAAGCGCCGAGTTTCGGAGACAGCCCATGCGTACCGCCAAGATCGCCCGCAAGACCAACGAGACCGAGATTACCGTCTCGATTAATCTCGATGGCACCGGCGCGCATACAATGCAGACCGGCATCGGCTTCTTTGACCATATGCTGGATCAGCTCAGCCGCCACTCACTGATCGACATGGATGTGAGCTGCAAGGGCGATCTGCATATCGACTTTCACCACAGCGTCGAAGATGTCGGCATTGCGCTGGGCCAGGCCATCAAGCAGGCCCTGGGCGACAAGAAGGGTATCCGTCGCTATGCCAGCTGTGACCTGCCTATGGACGGCACGCTGACCCGCGCCGCGTTGGATGTCTCCGGCCGCGCCTTTCTCGTCTTCAAGGCCGAATTTTCGCAGAACAAGATTGGCGAGATCGACACCGAGCTGTTCCGCGAGTTCTTCCAGGCGCTTGCGATCAATGCCGGCATCACGCTGCATATCGAGAATTTTTATTTCGACAATAACCACCATCTGGCCGAGTCGATGTTCAAGGCGGTCGCCCGTGCCCTGCGCGACGCGGTCGAGATCGATCCGCGCATGGCTGACCGCGTGCCCAGCACCAAGGGCGTGCTCTGACGGGCGCTCGCCACTCTCTCAACACCGCCGGGCTTGCCCCGGTGGTCCATGCCGTTGCCAGATGGATTGCTGGGACGAGCCCGGCAATGACGACACCGTTAAGCTGTGGTGCCCTTCCCCCTCTGTGCATTTTGCACTAAGGGGACGCCATCTTGCCCTTGGAGTGTCCCGTGACCCTCTACGCCATTCTCAGATCCGATACCGGTGCCCTGCCCCAGGCGGTGCCCGAAAAGTTTTCCTGGTTCGCCGCGCTGTTGCCGCCCGTGCATGCGCTGGCCCATCGGCTCTGGGGTCAGCTTGTGCTGTTTGTGCTGGCGATCGTGGCGCTGGTTTTCGCCGCCCCCTATATCGGCGCCGATGCGGTGATCTGGCTCTATATTCTTTTCGCCATCGCCTTTGGCTTTGCCGCACCGGGCGCGCGGCTACGGGCGCTGAAACGACGCGGCTACGGCCCGGCCGGATATCGCTACGCGCCCGAGGCCGATCTTGCCCGCCTTGCCAGCCTGGAGAACACCCCATGAGCACGCTCGCGATCATCGATTATGGCGCGGGCAATCTGCACTCGGCCGCCAAGGCCTTTGAGCGCATGGCCTCCGAGCGAGGCGAGGGCGAGAGGATCACGGTGACCTCTGATCCCGATATCGTGCGGACCGCCGATCGCATCATGCTCCCGGGCGTCGGCGCCTTTGCCGACTGCAAGGCCGGGCTCGATGCCGTCGCCGGCATGGTCGAGGTGCTTGAAGAGCGCGTGATAAAGGGCGGCGTGCCGTTTCTCGGCGTCTGTGTCGGCATGCAATTGCTCGCCAGCGAAGGCCGCGAAAAGACCGTGACTCAGGGTCTGGGTTGGATCCCCGGCGCCGTCGAAAAGATCGTGCCCGCCGACCCGGCCCTGAAGATCCCGCATATGGGCTGGAATACCATCACGGTGACGCGCCCGCATGCGCTGCTAGAGGGGATTGAAACCGGCCCCGATGGGCTGCACGCTTATTTCGTCCACTCCTATCACCTCAAGACCGGCAACGCCGACACGCTGATCGCCACCACCGATTATGGTGGCGCACTGACTGCCTGCGTCGGCCGCGACAACATTTTCGGCGCCCAGTTCCACCCGGAAAAAAGCCAGGCGCTTGGCCTCAAGCTGATCGAGAACTTTCTGGGGTGGACGCCATGATCCTGTTTCCTGCCATTGATCTCAAGGACGGCCAGTGCGTGCGCCTCAAGCTGGGCGACATGAATGAGGCCACTGTCTTCAATGACGATCCGGCGGCCCAGGCCAAGAGATTTGAGGACCAGGGGTTCGAATATCTGCACGTTGTGGATCTCAACGGCGCCTTTGCCGGTGAGAGCGTCAATGGCGCGGCGGTCGAAGCGATCCTCAGAACGGTGAATTTCCCCGTGCAGCTGGGCGGTGGCATCCGCAATCTGGGGCATATCGAAAACTGGCTCGACAAGGGTCTGGCCCGCGTCATTCTCGGCACTGTCGCGGTGCGCGATCCGGCGCTGGTGAAACTGGCCGCCAAGAAATGGCCCGGCCAGGTCGCCGTCGGAATTGACGCGCGCAAGGGCATGGTGGCCGTCGAGGGCTGGGCCGAGACATCCGAACTCTCGGTGATCGAGCTCGCCAAGCGCTTCGAAGGTGCGGGCGTCGCCGCTATCATCTATACCGACATTGACCGCGATGGTGTCTTGGCCGGAATCAATTGGGACTCGACCCTGGAGCTGGCGCGGGCGACAGCGATCCCGGTCATCGCGTCGGGTGGCCTTGCCTCCATGGACGATATCGAGCGCATGACCCGGCCGGAATATCAGGTACTCGAAGGTGCCATTTCCGGCCGCGCCCTCTATGACGGGCGCATTGATTCACGTGAAGCATTGGCGAAGCTGAGGGCGGCATGAGCACGGGTCGGCCAGTAATCTTCCCCTGGCGGGTCTACTGGCTGCTGTTCGGCGTGATCACCCTATTCGCACTGGCGCCGATTCTTTCGGCTCTGTTTTCTGGCCTGCTGGCCGAGATTAATGGCTGCACTCTGACCGAGCACGAGATGCATCCTTGCTTGGTCGGGAATATGGAACTTGGCGGCGCCATCAGCTTCTTCTTTGTTTTGGGCCTGTTCGCGTTGGTCACCATGCCCCTTGGCGGTGGCGCGCTGATCGTCTGGTTGGTTATTCTTATCATTCATCGCATAGCCTGGCGGCGAATGCAGAAGGCGGAAATTTCATGAGCCTCAAGACCCGTATCATTCCCTGTCTCGATGTTGCCGGGGGCCGCGTCGTCAAGGGCGTCAATTTCGTCGACCTGATTGATGCCGGCGATCCGGTAGAAGCGGCCATGGCCTATGACGCGGCGGGCGCCGACGAATTGACCTTTCTCGATATCACGGCCAGCCATGAAGGCCGCGACACCATATTCGATGTGGTCGCGCGCACGGCCGAACATTGCTTCATGCCGGTCACGGTCGGGGGCGGCGTCAGGACCATCGAGGACATCAGGAAGCTTCTCTTGGCAGGTGCTGACAAGGTGGCGATCAATTCGGCTGCGGTGAATGATCCCGATTTCATCGCCCGCGCCGCCGACAAGTTCGGCAACCAGTGCATTGTGGTTTCGGTCGATGCCAAGCAGCGGCTGGGTCAAAAGGTCGGCGGCGACAATCGCAGCGAGTGGGAAATTCATACCCATGGCGGCCGCAAGCCGACCGGTATCGACGCAGTGGAATTTGCAGCAAGAATGGTCGAGCGCGGCGCCGGCGAATTGCTGGTGACCTCGATGGATCGGGACGGCACAAAATCCGGTTTTGATCTCGAGCTGACCCGAACGATTGCCGATCAGGTAGAAGTGCCGGTGATTGCTTCGGGCGGCGTCGGCACGCTGCAACACCTGGTCGATGGGGTGAAGGAGGGCCATGCCAGCGCGGTGCTGGCGGCCTCGATATTCCACTTCGGTACTTTCACCATCCCTGAGGCCAAGGCCTATATGGCCGAGCATGGCATTGCCATGCGTCTCGACAAGGCGGCCGGCAGGGCGGCTTAAGTTCTATTGCGGGCGGCGCCATTTCCACCAATGGTCCGCCCGAGGAGACCACATCCATGACCCTTGAAGAACTCGAAGCGCGCATCGCCCTTCGCGCCGCCGCCTCGCCCGAGCAGAGCTATACGGCCAGGCTGATCGCCCGCGGCACCGGCAAGGCCGCCCAGAAGCTGGGCGAGGAAGCGACCGAAGCGGTGATTGCCGCGGTGATCCACGACCGCGCCGAATTGGTCAAGGAGAGCGCGGATGTGCTCTATCACTTGCTGGTAGTGTTGAAAGCTGAGGGCGTGCCGCTGGCCGAAGTGATGGCCGAACTCGACACGCGCACCGCCCAGTCGGGCCTGGCCGAAAAGGCCGCCCGCAAGGACAATGCCTGATGGCCAAGCGTACACCCCCTCTCGATCCCTATCGCAGCTTTACCAAGGACCAGTGGAGCGATCTGCGCAACGGCCAGCCGATGACGCTGACCGCCGAGGATATCGACCGGCTGCGCGCCCTGACCGACCCAATCTCGCTGGCCGAGGCCGAGGAGATTTACCTGCCGCTTTCGCGCCTCCTGGCCTATTATGTCGAGGCGATCCAGGGCCTGCATCACGTCTCCTCGCGCTTCCTCAACACGCCGGGTGACAAGGTGCCCTTCATCATCGGCGTGGCCGGCTCGGTGGCGGTGGGCAAGTCGACCACCTCGCGCATCCTGCGCGCATTGCTCAGCCGCTGGCCATCAAGCCCCAAGGTGGATCTGGTGACCACCGACGGATTTCTCCATCCCAACAGGGTGCTTGAGGAACGCGGGCTGATGCAGCGCAAAGGCTTTCCGGAAAGCTATGACCGGGCGCGTTTCGTTAATTTCCTGGGCGACATCAAGTCGGGTAAATCCAGGGTCTCGGTGCCGGTCTATTCGCACCTGGTCTATGACGTGGTGCCGGGCGAACAGGTCGTCATCGACCGCCCCGATATCCTCATCGTCGAGGGGCTCAATATCCTTCAGCCCGGCGAATTGCCGCGCGACGGCAAGCCCATCGTGTTTGCCTCGGATTTCATCGATTTCTCGATCTATATCGACGCCGATGTGAACGATCTGCGCGACTGGTATCTCACCCGCTTTTTCCGCCTGCGTGAAACCGCCTTCCGCGATCCGACCTCCTTTTTCCGCAAGTTCTCGGAAATGAGCGAGGAAGAGGCCGGCAATTTCGGCCGCACTGTGTGGGAGACGATCAACCTGCCCAATCTGCTCGAAAACGTGCTGCCCACGCGCGGCCGCGCCGATCTGATCCTGAAGAAGGGAAAGGATCATCGGGTGGAAGAGGTGAAGCTCAAACGCGTCTAATACGTCCCTTGCTGGGGCTGGCTGAGGATGATCAGATTGCCATCCGGATCGCGCACCTTGGCGGTCTTGAAGAAATGGCCGATGGCCTTGGCAACCGGCTTGATGCCATGCAGTTCAAGCCGGCCCAGTTCTTCCTCGATATCGTCGACGATCAGCATGACGACGCTGGCACCGGCCCGGTCTTCATCGGTCATCACATGCACCCAGCCACCGCCGGGCAGCTTCCATTCGGCCACATCGACCATGGTGCGTGCATCGGCCGGTCGGCCGAACAGATATTCATACCAGACCAGGGAATGCCCGAGATCTTCAACAGCGATGCCGGCCAACACATTGGTGAGGGTCATGGACGGGTCCACTTTCTCTTTTTGCTTTTGCCGAATCGTAACACAGGCAGAAGGTTCCGGGCATCCCGGTTGGCGGGGCGGCACGGCACTGCTATAGCCGGGGCAGGATTGAGGGAGTTCGTGGCATGAGCACATTACGCATCATCGTGGCCGGAGCGGGCGGGCGCATGGGCGTGGCCAATATTGCAGCCATTGCCGCCCATCCCGGCGTGGCGCTGGTTGGCGCGCTGGACCGCGCCGGCTCCCCAGCAATCGGCAAGGACGCCGGAACTCTGGCCGGTGTTGATGCTTTGGGTGTGTCGGTCAGCGATGACGCTGCCGCGCTGCTCGGTTCTGTCGACGCCATTATTGATTTTACTGCGCCGGCGGCCAGTGTGGCGCTGGCGCAGCAGGCGGCCGGACACGGCCTCATTCACATTATCGGCACGACCGGTTGCACCGAGCAGGACGATGCCGCCATTGCTGCGGCTGGCGCCGCCGGGGCGCGGATTGTCAAATCGGGCAATTTCTCCCCCGGCATGGTGGCGCTGGCTGTGCTGGTCGAAAAAGCTGCCCAGGCGCTCAGCGACTATGATGTCGAGGTGCTCGAAATGCACCACAACAAAAAAGTCGATGCGCCCTCGGGCACCGCGTTGATGCTGGGCGAGGCCGCCGCGAAAGGTCGCAATATCAATTTGAAGGACAATTCCGTGCGCGTGCGCGATGGCCACACTGGTCCACGAGAAGCGGGCACGATCGGTTTTGCTACACTGCGCGGCGGCAATGTCATTGGCGATCACATGGTCATCCTGGCTGGCCAGTCCGAGCGCATCGAGCTGACCCATCGCGCGCAGGACCGCACCATCTATGCCAATGGTGCGGTCAGGGCTGCCCTTTGGGCGGCCGGGCAAGAACCGGGACTCTATTCCATGGCCGATGTGCTCGGCCTCAACGACTGACAATTTCTCGATCGAAGGGACCAAAAAATGAGCGGAACGCTGATCCTGGTGCGTCATGGCCAGAGCGAGTGGAATCTGAAAAATCTCTTCACCGGCTGGCGCAACCCCAACCTGACCGAAAAGGGTGAGGGCGAAGCACGCGCCACAGGCAAGGCGTTGAAGGCCGCCGGCATTGTGCCGGATTGCTATTACACATCCGGCCTGCGCCGGGCCCAGCACACGCTGGACCTGATGCTGGAAGAGATGGACATCCAGAACGTCACTATAACCCGCAATATCGCCCTCAACGAACGCGACTATGGCGATCTGGCCGGGCTCAACAAGGATGACGCGCGCGAAAAATGGGGCGAGGAGCAGGTCCATATCTGGCGCCGCTCGTTCGACGTGCCCCCTCCGGGCGGCGAATCGCTCAAAGACACCGCCGCACGCACCCTGCCCTATTACGAGGCCGAGATTGTGCCGCTGCTCAAGGCCGGAAAGACCGTGCTGGTGGCGGCCCATGGCAATTCGCTGCGCGCGCTGGTGATGGCCATCGAGGGACTGACGCCGGACGAGATCCTGGCCCGCGAAATCGGCACGGGCGAACCGACGATCTACAAGATCGGCCCGGACGGCAAGCTGGTGGAGCGTCTGACGCTCTAGGTCCCCCGGCCAAGCTGGTGTTCATGCGTGTCGCGTGGCTCGATATAGAGCTTCTGCGTCAAAGTGCGGCTGACCGCGAATAATGGCGTGGCAAGAGCCACGCCCATCGGGCCGAATAACACGCCCATGATGGCCATGATGGTGAGCGACCAGGCCGGCGGGAGCGCGATGATGCGCTGCTGCAGCAGCGGTGTGATGACATAGCCTTCGATATTCTGGATCAGCAGTAGGCCTACAGCCCCGATCCAGAGCACGGTCATATCCTGCCCGGCCAGCGTCAACAGCACCGGCACGGCGGAAATGATCGGGCCAAGATAGGGTATGAAGTTGAGCGCTCCCGCCAGAATGCCGAGCAGCAGCGCTTCGGATGAACCGAGCAGGGTGAGCAGGGTATAGACCAGCACGCCGATCAGGATCATCACGGCCAGCTGGGTCACCAGCCAGCCGCGCAAGGTCTGGCCAGCGTGGTCCAACGCCGCCTTCCATCGGGGCCTTTGCGCGGCCGGGATCAACACCAGCACCCCATCACGATAGCCACTGGGATTGATGGCAAAGAACAGGCCCAGAAAGGCGATGATCACTATATTGCCCAGGACGCCCAGGGTGACCCCGAAGATCGACCCGGCCTGGCTGAACACATTGCCCGGATCAGGCAATAGGCCTTGCATCAGCGAGCGTCCCTCGCCTGAAAGCGGGTCTCCGAGTTCATCGCGCAAGCGCTCGTAAAGGTCGATGGCACGCGTGCTGAGCATGGTCCATAGCTCGTCCACCCCCTGCCAAAGGCTGAAGCCGCCCCAGGAGAGGCCTGTGCCGATCAGCCCCACCAGGAAAAGTGCCACCAGCACCACGATCAGGGCGCGCGGCAATGGCAGGACGCGAACGAACGGGCGGACGGCTGCATCCAGCAGGGCGGCAATCAGCATGCCGGCGAAGACCAGCAGCAATATGCCGGAAAGCTGCCAGGCGAGCAGCAAAGCGGCGATGGTGAGGATGCCCAAGATAATGGCGCGGGTCGGTTCTCTCATGCTGGCCCCGTTCGACGGACAAGGGAGCAAAGCCTCAGCGCTGCTGAGGTTCCGAAGCTTTTCGATTCACGTGAAACTTCGAACCGTCCCGCTAGGGCAAATCTCCCCGGTGGGGAGATTTGAGGCGAGAAGGCCATGAGAGCTACGCTCGAATGGCTTGGGCGCACGCGATGATACCCGATGGTATGCGCAGCAGTGCCAGTGGCGACAGGCGGCTAATGCGCCGCGGAAATCACCCCGGCTTCCCAACCCAGGATTGCTCGCTTGCGGGGCACGCCCCAATGATAGCCGGTAAGAGCGCCAGAGCTGCCCACCACGCGGTGGCAGGGCACGACGAAGCTGATCGGGTTCTTGCCCACGGCGGCGCCGACCGCGCGTGAGGCGGTGGGCCGCCCGATAGTCCGCGCGACATCCGAATAGGTTGTCGCCTTGCCGCAGGGAATTTTGAGCAAGGTTTCCCAGACCTTCACCTCAAAATCGGTGCCGATCAGCACCAAACGCACCGGATGCTCGGCCGACCAGCGCGTCGGCTGGAAAATGCCAGACACCAGGGGCGCGATGCGTGCATCATTGCGCGTGAAGCGGGCATTGGGCCAGCGATTGGCCAGATCAGCAAAGGCGGCATCAATGCTGGTTTCGGCATCGGCAAAGCCCAGCCCAGAAATGCCATAATCTGTGGCCGTGACCACCGCCAGGCCAAAGGGAGACGGTGAGACGCCCCAGACCATGTCGATGCCCGCGCCGCCGGCGCGGAATACACCTGGGGGCATGGCTTCATAGGTCACGAACAGGTCGTGCAGGCGCGACGTTGAACTGAGCCCCACCTCATAAGTGGTGTCGAGCACGCTGGCCTTCTCGCGCAATAGGCTCTTGGCATGATCGAGCGCCACAGCCTGGGCAAAACTCTTGGGAGAAAGGCCGCACCAGCGCCGGAAGAGATCCGTCAATTGCCGTTCGCTGAGGCCCAGCGCGCGGGCGAAGCGAGCAAGGTCGGTACTGTCGGGGCCATTCTCGCTCAAGTAGCGGATGGCGGCGCGGATCGTGTCGTAATCGCTGTCCGGCGTCAGCGTCTGGTGCTGGTTCATATCCGGGCCTTCAATCGAAATCTCCCGAACCTCTTAGCCGCCGGCGAAAGCTATAGCGACCCGGATTTGACCGCCGCTAACGGGCCCGCCGCGCTTTGCGCAAGGCGGCGCCGAAGGCGCGGGCAAAGCTGGCCTTGTCGGCGGTGGACAGGAACGGACCCAGGGCGATGTCGGAATCGCCGGACTTGAGGAAAATTCCCGTGGTCCGCTCGAAACTGTCGCGTTCCAGCCGAAGCCGCACCAGGGCGGGGTCAAAGCGCTGCAGCGTCTTTTCCGCTCCCGGCTGCGTCGTGGCAATTTCGATCTGATCGGCCCAGAGCGTGATCTGCTGGCTGATGCGGGCCTGGCGCGACTGGCGCAGGCTCAGAAGTGTCAACCCAGCCGTCCCCAGGGCCAGTGCGGTCAGCCCGGGAGCCAGGAATTCTGGCATCGCAATCAGGAATGGCGTCGCGACAATGCCAGCCAGTACCAGGGCCAGCCAGCCACCGGCCATGCGCAAAGACCGGTCGGGCCTCAATGTGGCGGCAAAGAGCGGGCTGGTGGTGGTGACTTGCATCATGGCTCCTCTTGGCCGAAATACTGGCAGAAAATCGGGGCTGAGAGAATGGCACCTGCCAAAAAAGTGAAAAAGCTGAGCAAGGCCGATGCTGAGGCGGTCTTTACCCGCTTTCACAAAATCGAACCCGAACCGAAGGGCGAACTGGACTATATCAATGCCTTCACCTTGCTCGTGGCGGTGGTGCTGTCAGCCCAGGCCACCGATGTGGGGGTAAACAAGGCTACCAAACGTCTGTTCGAACTGGCCCCCAGCCCGGCCGCGATGGTGGCGCTCGGCCTTGAGCAGATCACCGAGCAGATCAAGACGATCGGGCTCTATCGCGGCAAGGCCAAAAATGTCCTCGCTCTGTCGCAAATCCTGCTCGATCAGCATGATGGCGAAGTGCCGGCCGATCGCGCGGCCCTGGAGGCGCTGCCGGGCGTGGGCCGGAAGACCGCCAATGTGGTGCTGAATATCTACTTCAAGCAGCCCACAATCGCGGTCGACACGCATCTGTTCCGAGTCAGCAACCGCACGGGCCTTGCCCCTGGAAAGACTCCGCTGGAGGTGGAAAAGGCGCTGAGCAACCAAGTGCCCGAGCGCTTCATGCTGCACGCCCATCACTGGCTGATCCTGCATGGGCGCTATATCTGCAAGGCGAGGAAGCCCGAATGCTGGCGCTGCCCGATTGCGCAGTGGTGCCGTTTCGAGCCCAAGACGCCATTGCCCGGGCGACGCTGACGCGGTCCTGCCTTTTCAGCTTCCATAGCCGCGCGCCATGGCGGCGGCAAAGATCGGGATCAGGAACAACACCCCGGCCTGCAGGTGAATGAAGCGGCGGCTTGCGGCGATTTCACCGGCGGGCGGCTGATAATTGTTGTCCCTTTCCCCGGCCTTCGCCCAGCGCCGGAATGCGATGGTCGGTGGGATGGTCAGCAGGCCCACGACAAGGAAGGCGGCCATTTTCCCCCAGAAGGCCTGGTTGGCTATGTAATACTCATAGCCCACCGCACCAAAAATGACCCGGAGGATGCCGACGGCAATGACGATCCCCGCCATCGCGCCATAGGCCGCATCGATACGCGCCAATTGGTTGAGACGGGCGCCGTGGAGACCGGGTCGGACCAGCGCGAACTCGGCCGCGAAGATGGCAACAAGGGTAAAGACCGCCAGGTGATGCGCGGAGGCGAGAATGAGGTCGGAATCCATGGCCGGGCCTTCCATGTTGACAGTGATCACATGAAACGCATAAATGTGAACCATGTCAACATCCACCAACAGCCCCTATCACCACGGCAATCTCCGCCAGGCCCTGCTGGAGGCGGCACTGGTCATCCTCGAACAGCAGGGCGAAGCCGGCCTGGGTCTGCGCGATCTGGCGCGGGCCGTTGGCGTATCGCCCGCTGCCCCCTATCGGCATTTCGATAACCGCGCAGCCCTGCTCGAAGCACTGGCGGTGACCGGTTTCCAGCGCTTTGCCGCGCGCATGGAGGCGGTTGCGGCCAGCCAGCCAGACGACCCGATGGCGGCCATGGGCAAGACTTATGTCGTTTTCGCGTTGCAAAACGCCAATCTGTTCCGGCTGATGTTCTCGCCGCAACTGAAGAAGGACAGCCGCCCCGGCCTGCGCATGGCGGCCGACGCGGCCTTCGACACGCTGCGTCATCTGGTCGGCGGTGATCCGCGCACTGAACGTGTCAAGGCGCTGTCCGCCTGGGCCAAGGTGCATGGCCTGGCCGTGCTGCTGCTCGATAGCCAGATCGCCATTCGTGCCGGCGAGGATACCGAAGCATTGATCGAAGAGATTATTTCGTCCCTGTAGGAAGTACTCGTCTGCTATGCCGGCCCCCTTTAGGGAGCGGCCAAGAACATTGCCCCCTGCGCCATCATGCTCTAAACCGGCCTACGGCTTTTTATCCAACGCCGGAACCACCCGCACATGACCCAGACCCGCTTCGACGTGCTGACCATCGGCAATGCGATCGTCGATATCATCGCCCCCGTGGAACCCGGCTTCATCGAGCGGGAGGGCATGAAAGAGGGCATCATGCACCTGATCGACACCGATCGAGCCGAAGACCTCTATGCCAAGATGCCGCTCGGGCGCGAGCAGATTTCGGGCGGCTCGGCCGCCAACACCGCCGCCGGTGTCGCCTCGCTCGGCGGCCGCGCGGCCTTTGTCGGCAAGGTGGCCGACGATCCGCTGGGCGATGTGTTCGAAGCCGACCTGACCGAGATTGGCGTACACTACAACACCTCGCGCCTCAAAAATGGCGCGCTGACCGCCCGCTCGATGATCTTCGTGTCGGAAGATGGCGAGCGCACCATGAACACCTATCTCGGCGCCTGCCATGAACTGACCGAACGCGATATCCATCCCGACGAAATCGGGGGCGCCGCCATTACCTATATGGAAGGGTTCTTGTGGGACCCGGTGGAAGCCAAGAAAGCCTTCGTGCTGGCCGCCCATTATGCCCACAAGAACGAACGCGCCGCTGCCTTTACCCTGTCGGACCCGTTCTGCGTCGACCGCTACCGTGCCGAATTCCTTGATCTCATCCGCTCCAAGACCATCGACTATGTCTTTGCCAATGTGAACGAGATCAAATCGCTCTATCAGACCGATGATCTGGGCGAAGCGGTGCGCGAAATCGCCAAGGACGCCGAAGTCGCCGCCATCACCATGGGCGCAGAGGGCGCCATGGCCGTCCTTAATGGCGAAGTGATTTCGGTCCCTGCCTTCCCGGTCGACAAGGTCGTGGACGCCACCGGCGCCGGGGATCTGTTTGCCTCGGGGTTCCTGCTCGGCCTGGCGCGCGGCCAGACCATGGATGCAGCGCTCAAGACCGGGTGTCTCGCCGCCTCCGAAGTCATCACCCATATCGGCGCCAGGCCACAGCTCGATCTCGAAGAGCTGAGCCAGAAGCACGGTTTGGCGGGGTGACGACCGTTCGCGTTGGCGAGCACAATTGCATCGATGGGAAGCACAACGAGTCGAAAAGCTCGGCCTTGAACCCTATTGGCAGCCGACGCCATTCCCGCTTGAGCTGACCTAAGCCACGCTCACCCGCTTCCCGTCCATTTCCGCCAGGATCGCCCTTGCCGCGGCCGCCGGGTCTGGCGCGGCGATGATCGGGCGGGCGACGACGAGGTGGGATGCTCCGGCGCTGAGGGCGTCGCCGGGGGTCATGGCGCGTTTCTGATCGCCCAGATCAGCGCCGGCGGGCCGGATGCCGGGGGTGACGATGGCCATGTTCTTCCCCACAATGGTGCGGACCATTTCGGCCTCATGGGCCGAAGCGACCACGCCGCCAATGCCGGCCTCGCGGGCTTGCTGGGCGCGCAGGGCGACGAGCCCGGCCGCATCGCGGGCATAGCCGGCGTCCTTGACATCCTGATCGTCCATCGAGGTGAGGACGGTGACGCCGAGCACGCAAAGGCCTGAGCCCTCGGCGCCTTTCTGCGCCGCGCGCATGGCTTTGGGATAGGCATGGACGGTCAGCATGGTGGCGCCGGTCTCGGCAATGGCCGCCACGCCCTTTTCGACCGTATTGTCGATATCGAGCAGTTTGAGATCGAAGAACACCTTCTTGCCGGCCGCGAGCAGAGCCTTGCCCAGATTGAAGCCATCGGCGCCATAAAAGCACTGATAGCCGATCTTGTAGAAATCGACGGTGTCGCCCAATAGCGAAACGATCTCTTCGGCGCTTGCGCGTGAGGAAACGTCAAGGCCCACGATCAACTGGCCAGCCATGATTCCCATCCTTTCGCTGATTTGTTCTCCGCTCGCATAGCCCGCCGCCGAGCGCAAGCATTTCCTTTGATGCTATGCTGGCATAATGACCTTGCGGCGCAGTGCTATGACATCATATCAAGCCGCTCTCTGCTCATGTTTTCCGGATTTTCTCATGCAGCAACAGGCATTGGCGGCCATGGTGGCCTGGATGCGGCTCGACAGCGCGCTCAAGGCTTTTGAAGCCGCGCTCAAGCGCGACCACAAGATCACCACGCTGCAATTGGCGGTGCTGCATATCGTGTCCGAACGCCCCCATATTCCGCTTGCCGCCTTGCGCAAGGCGCTCCTGGCGCATCCGGCAACGCTGGGCCAGGCGATTGACGATCTGCGGCGCAAGGGCCTGTGCCAGGTGCGCACCAATCCCGAGGACCGGCGGGCCCGCAATGTATCTTTGAGCGCAGCGGGGGCCGCGCTGGTGGCCGCCGTGCCTATGGCCGGCCCGATGCGGCTGCGCGATGTCGTGGGAGAGAACGAGCGGCTGGACCGGCTGACCCCGGCGCTCAACGATGCGCTGGAGCTGTTCGGGCTGGAGGACTGGACGGGGCGGTAGGGTTCATCACGCAAACCAGTCCGGCGTGATGTCTTCCATCGGTGTCCAGTCGGTCAGCAGCTGTTTGGCGGCGAGGTCGAAGACAAAACCATTGCCACCGCCGGGCGCGCCGATATGGCCCTGATCCTCCTCCCGCGAAATCCTGCGATTGCCGATGCGACACTTGAGCAGGGTTCCGACGGCGCCATGCCCGCAGAAAATTGCCACGCAGTCGGGCGGAACCGAGGCGCAGGCGGT
>Ga0208522_1001538_pt1 | contig 14748 bp, 10 predicted proteins | sample ETNtaG_25_FD_185763 | JGI IMG/M metagenome (GOLD analysis project Ga0208522, IMG submission 185763) | Marine microbial and viral communities from oxygen minimum zone, Eastern Pacific Ocean - ETNP201302SV86 (SPAdes) (version 2) | ecosystem: Environmental > Aquatic > Marine > Oceanic ... | reverse complement strand
AAGTACTCGACGGGCTCGGCGCCCTCCTCGTGCGGCTCGATGATGATCCGGCGCTTGTTCTTGTAGTCGCGCCCGAACTTCACCGTACCGTCGATCTCGGCGATGACCGCGTTGTCCTTCGGCTTGCGGGCCTCGAACAGTTCGGCGACGCGCGGCAGACCACCGGTGATGTCCTTGGTCTTGGCGCTTTCCATCGGAATACGCGACAGGACGTCACCAGCCGACACCCGCGTGCCCGGCTCGACCGACAGGATGGCGTCGACCGACTGGTAGTAGCGGGCATCGGAACCGCGCGGCAGCTTGAGAACCTCGCCGTCGTCACCCTTGATGACCATCGCCGGCTTGAGGTCCTGACCGCGCGGGCTCGCCCGCCAATCGATGACCGCACGCTTGGTGATGCCGGTGGCCTCGTCGGCCTGCTCGGACACCGAGATGCCGTCGACCAGATCCTCGAAGTCCACCGTACCGTCGAGCTCGGTGAGCACCGGGCGGGTATAAGGGTCCCACTCGGCGACACGCTGGCCGCGCCGCACGGTATCGCCATCGTCCACATAGACGCGGCTACCGTAGGTGACGCGATGCGAGGCCCGCTCCTTGCCCGCCTGATCCATGATCAGGATGGCCATGTTGCGACCCATGGCGACCACCTGGCCGTCGGAGTTGCGCACCACGTTGCGGTTGCGGATCTGCACGGTGCCTTCGTAGGACGCCTCGAGGAACGAGGAATCCACCACCTGTGCGGTACCGCCCATGTGGAAGGTCCGCATGGTGAGCTGCGTGCCCGGCTCGCCGATCGACTGTGCGGCGATGACACCGACGGCCTCGCCCATGTTGACGGGCGTGCCACGGGCCAGATCGCGGCCGTAGCAGGTGCCGCAGATACCGGTGCGGATCTCGCAGGTCAGCGCCGAGCGGATGTTGATCGACTGGATGCCGGCCTTCTCGATGATCTCGACATCCGGCTCCTCGATGGTGACGCCACCCTTGACGATGACCTCGCCGGTGAGCGGATGCACGATGTCCTCGAGCGCGGTCCGGCCCAGCACGCGCTGGCCCAGCGATGCGACCACCTGGCCGGCATCGACGATCGGCTGCATCGTCAGACCCTTGTCGGTCCCGCAGTCGACCTGCGTGATGATGCAATCCTGCGCGACGTCGACGAGACGACGGGTCAGGTAACCCGAGTTAGCGGTCTTCAGGGCGGTGTCGGCCAGACCCTTACGGGCACCGTGGGTCGAGTTGAAGTACTCGAGAACGGTCAGGCCTTCCTTGAAGTTCGAGATGATCGGCGTCTCGATGATCTCGCCCGAAGGCTTGGTCATCAGGCCGCGCATCGCCGCCAGCTGACGCATCTGGGTCGGCGAACCACGCGCGCCCGAATGCGACATCATGTAGATCGAGTTCATCGGCTTCTGACGGCCGTCCTCGTTGAACTCGACGGCCTTGATGCGGGCCATCATCTCGTCGGCGATCTTGTCCGTGCACTTGGCCCAGGCGTCGACGACCTTGTTGTACTTCTCGCCCTGGGTGATCAGGCCGTCATTGTACTGCTGCTCGTATTCCTTCGCGAGCGCCTGGGTCTCGCCGATCATCTGCGGCTTGGTCTCGGGGATCAGCATGTCGTCCTTGCCGAACGAGATACCCGCGGTACACGCATGGCGGAAGCCGAGCTGCATGATCCGGTCGCAGAAGATCACCGTCTCCTTCTGACCGCAGTGGCGATACACCTGATCGATCATCCGCGAGATGTTCTTCTTCGTCATCAGCTCGTTGCAAATGTCGAAGGGAACCTTGGCGTTCTTCGGCAGGATCTCGCCGATGAGCATGCGGCCCGGGGTGGTCTCGTAGATCTGCGAGACCGGGTTGCCCTCGGCGTCGATGGTCTTGAACCGGCCCTTGATCTTGGAGTGCAGCGTCACGGCGCCGGTGAACAGCGCCTGCTCCATCTCGCCGATGTCGGAGAAGGCCATGCCTTCGCCCGGCTCGTTCTCGTTCATGATCGACAGGTAGTACAGACCCAGCACCATGTCCTGCGACGGCACGATGATCGGCTGGCCGTTCGCCGGGTGCAGGATGTTGTTGGTCGACATCATCAGGACGCGGGCTTCGAGCTGCGCCTCGATCGACAGCGGCACGTGGACCGCCATCTGGTCACCGTCGAAGTCGGCGTTGAACGCCGTGCAGACGAGCGGGTGCAGCTGGATGGCCTTGCCCTCGATCAGCACCGGCTCGAACGCCTGGATGCCCAGACGGTGCAGCGTCGGCGCACGGTTCAGAAGGACCGGATGCTCGCGGATGACCTCGTCGAGGATATCCCAGACTTCCGGACGCTCCTTCTCGACCAGCTTCTTTGCCTGCTTGACCGTGGACGAGAAGCCCTTGGCGTCGAGGCGCGCATAGATGAACGGCTTGAACAGCTCGAGCGCCATCTTCTTCGGCAGGCCGCACTGATGCAGCTTCAGCTCGGGACCGGTCACGATGACCGAACGGCCGGAATAGTCAACGCGCTTGCCGAGCAGGTTCTGACGGAACCGGCCCTGCTTGCCCTTGAGCATGTCGGAGAGCGACTTCAGCGGGCGCTTGTTGGCACCCGTGATGACGCGGCCGCGACGGCCGTTGTCGAACAGCGCGTCGACGGATTCCTGCAGCATCCGCTTCTCGTTGCGGATGATGATGCCCGGTGCGCGCAGCTCGATCAGCCGCTTGAGGCGGTTGTTCCGGTTGATGACGCGGCGATACAGGTCGTTGAGATCGGAGGTCGCGAAGCGGCCGCCGTCCAGCGGGACGAGCGGGCGCAGGTCCGGCGGGATCACCGGGACGACGCTCATGATCATCCATTCCGGCTTGTTGCCGGATTCCAGGAAGTTCTCGACGATCTTCAGCCGCTTCATCAGCTTCTTCGTCTTGAGCTCGGAGGTGGTCTCCGCGAGCTCCGAACGCAGGTCGCCGGCGATCGTCTCGAGATCCATCGAGCCGAGCAGATCCTGGATCGCCTCGGCGCCGATCAGTGCCGTGAACGAATCCTCACCGAACTCGTCGGTGGCGATCATGTACTCTTCCTCGGACAGGAGCTGGTGCTCCTTCAGCGAGGTCAGGCCCGGCTCGGTGACGATGTAGTTCTCGAAATAGAGAACCCGCTCGATGTCCTTGAGGGTCATGTCGAGCAGCGTGCCGATGCGGCTCGGCAGCGACTTCAGGAACCAGATATGGGCAACGGGCGCTGCGAGCTCGATATGGCCCATGCGCTCGCGACGCACGCGCGAGAGGGTGACCTCGACGCCGCACTTTTCGCAGATGATGCCCTTGTACTTCATGCGCTTGTACTTGCCGCACAGGCACTCGTAGTCCTTGATCGGACCGAAGATGCGCGCGCAGAAAAGGCCGTCGCGCTCGGGTTTGAACGTACGGTAGTTGATCGTCTCCGGCTTCTTGATCTCGCCGAACGACCAGGAGAGGATCTTCTCAGGCGAGGCAAGCGAGATCCGGATCGAATCGAACGTCTGCGCAGCCACCTGCGGATTGAAGATGTTCATGACCTCTTGGTTCATGGCTTTTCTCCTTCTGGGGCGCCTGCCCCGGGCCGCGGCGGGGGTTACCGGCGGCCGCTCAAATTCTTCAATCGTCGAGGACCGGCGCCGAAGGGGCGCCGGCCCGGACCGCGGCGCGCCGCGGTCCTGTCATGAATGGCCTATTCGGCAGCGTCCGGCAGGTCGGCCGGAGCCGGCAGCTCGGCGGCGGAGTTCGCCAGATCGACGTCGAGGCCGAGCGAGCGCATTTCCTTGACCAGCACGTTGAAGCTCTCCGGAATGCCGGATTCGAACGCGTCGTCGCCGCGCACGATCGACTCGTAGACCTTGGTACGGCCCGCGACGTCGTCCGACTTCACCGTCAGCATCTCCTGCAGCGTGTAGGCCGCGCCGTATGCCTCGAGCGCCCAGACCTCCATCTCGCCGAAGCGCTGGCCACCGAACTGCGCCTTGCCGCCCAGCGGCTGCTGGGTCACGAGCGAGTACGGTCCGATCGAACGGGCGTGGATCTTGTCGTCCACCAGGTGGTGCAGCTTCAGCATGTAGATGTAGCCGACCGTGACCTGCCGATCGAAGGCTTCGCCGGTACGCCCGTCATAGAGCGTGACCTGACCCGAGCCGTTCAGCCCAGCCCTCTCCAGCATCTCGACGATGTCCTGCTCGACCGCGCCGTCGAAGACCGGCGTGGCGATGGAGACGCCGCGCTTCATCTGCTTGGCGAGCGTCAGAACGCTTTCGTCGTCGTAGTTCTTCACCTTCTCGTTGCGATCGCTGTCGCCCAGCAGCCCGGCAATCTCGTCGCGCAGCGGCGAGACGTCCTGGCTGGTCTGGTAGGCCTCCAGCATGTCGCCGATCTTCCGGCCCATGCCGGCACAGGCCCAACCGAGATGGGTCTCCAGGATCTGTCCGACATTCATGCGCGACGGCACGCCCAGCGGGTTCAGCACGATGTCGACATGGGTGCCGTCCGCGTTGAACGGCATGTCTTCCACCGGCAGGATCCGCGAGACAACGCCCTTGTTGCCGTGACGGCCGGCCATCTTGTCGCCCGGCTGGATCTTGCGCTTGACGGCGACGAAGACCTTGACCTGCTTCATGACGCCCGGGGGCAGCTCGTCGCCGCGCTGGACCTTCTCGACCTTGTCCATGAACCGCTGCTCGAGGGTCTTCTTGGCTTCGTCATAGACGTTGCGCAGATCCTCGAGAGCCGCCTGGGTCTTCTCGTCCTCGACGGCGAACATCCACCACTGCGACCGCGGGTATTCACCCATCGCCTCGGCGGTGATGACGGAGCCCTTCTTGAAACCCTTCGGCGCTGCGACCGCAGCCTTGCCGTCGAGCATCTCGATCAGGCGACCGTAGACGTTGCGATCCAGGATCGCCTGCTCGTCGTCGCGGTCCTTGGCGAGGCGCTCGATCTCCTCGCGCTCGATCGCCATGGCGCGCTCGTCCTTCTCGACGCCGTGGCGGTTGAACACGCGGACCTCGACCACGGTGCCGTAGGCGCCGGGAGGCATGCGGTTGGAGGTGTCGCGGACGTCGGACGCCTTCTCACCGAAGATGGCGCGCAGAAGCTTCTCTTCCGGCGTCATCGGGCTTTCGCCCTTCGGCGTGATCTTGCCGACCAGGATGTCGCCCGGCTGCACCTCGGCACCGATATAGACGATGCCGGCCTCGTCGAGGTTCTTCAGCGCCTCTTCCGACACGTTCGGAATGTCGCGCGTGATCTCCTCGGGTCCAAGCTTGGTGTCACGCGCCATGACCTCGAACTCCTCGATGTGGATCGAGGTGAAGACGTCGTCGGCGACGATGCGCTCGGACAGGAGGATGGAATCCTCGTAGTTGTAGCCGTTCCACGGCATGAACGCGACGAGCACGTTCCGGCCGAGGGCGAGATCGCCCAGATCCGTCGACGGACCGTCGGCGATGATGTCGCCCTTCTCGACCCGGTCACCCACCGCGACCAGCGGACGCTGGTTGATGCAGGTGTTCTGGTTCGAGCGCTGGAACTTCATCAGACGATAGATGTCGACGCCGGACTTGCCGGCTTCCAGATCCTCGGTCGCCCGGATGACGATACGCGTCGCGTCGACCTGGTCGACGATACCGGTCCGGCGGGCGCCGATGGCGGCACCCGAGTCGCGGGCCACGATCGGCTCCATGCCGGTGCCGACGAACGGCGCCTCGGCGCGCACCAGCGGCACGGCCTGACGCTGCATGTTCGAGCCCATCAGTGCGCGGTTCGCGTCATCGTTCTCGAGGAACGGAATGAGCGCGGCCGCGACCGACACGAGCTGCTTCGGCGAGACGTCCATCAGGTCGACATTGTCGCGCGGCGTCATGAAGACGTCGCCCTGGTGGCGGCAGACCACGAACTCGTTCTGGAACTGGTTGTCCTCCGTCAGGATCGCGTTCGCCTGGGCGACGTGATGCTTGGATTCCTCCATGGCAGACAGATAGACGACGTCGTGGGTGACCACGCCATCGACGACCTTGCGGTACGGGCTCTCGATGAAGCCGTACTTGTTCACCCGCGCGAAGGTGGCGAGCGAGTTGATCAGACCGATGTTCGGGCCTTCCGGCGTCTCGATCGGGCAGATGCGGCCGTAATGGGTCGGGTGCACGTCGCGGACTTCGAAGCCCGCCCGCTCGCGGGTCAGACCACCGGGTCCAAGCGCCGAGAGACGACGCTTGTGGGTGATCTCCGACAGCGGGTTGGTCTGGTCCATGAACTGCGAGAGCTGCGAGGAACCGAAGAACTCGCGCACGGCGGCAGCCGCCGGCTTGGCGTTGATCAGGTCCTGCGGCATGACGGTGTCGATCTCGACCGACGACATGCGCTCCTTGATCGCCCGCTCCATGCGCAGCAGACCGACGCGGTACTGGTTCTCCATCAGCTCGCCGACCGAGCGCACCCGGCGGTTGCCGAGATTGTCGATGTCGTCGATCTCGCCCTTGCCGTCGCGCAGGTCGACCAGCGTGCGAACGACCGCGAGGATGTCCTCCTTGCGCAGCACGCGCACGGTGTCCTCGGCGTCGACGTCGAGGCGCATGTTCATCTTGACGCGGCCGACGGCCGACAGGTCGTAGCGCTCGGAATCGAAGAACAGCGACTGGAACATCGCCTCGGCGGTTTCCATCGTCGGCGGCTCGCCCGGGCGCATGACCCGGTAGATGTCGAACAGCGCGTCCTGACGGCCTTCGTTCTTGTCCACCGCAAGGGTGTTGCGGATGTAGCCGCCGACATTGACGTGGTCGATGTCGAGAACGGTGAACTCGTCGTAGCCCGCATTGATCAGGTCGATCAGCGAACCCTTGCGCTCGCCGGTCTTGGCGTCGACGGTCATCTCCAGTTCCTGGCCGGCTTCGAGATAGATCTCGCCGGTCTCGGGATTGACGATGTCCTCGGCGATGTAGGAGCCGACCAGATCGTCCTCGGTCGCGCGGAGCGCCTTGACGCCCTTCTCCTGCATCTGACGCGCCTGGCGCGCGGTGACCTTCTTGCCGGCCTCGACCAGCACTTCGCCGCTGTCGGCGTCGATCAGATCGACGACCGCACCCTGGCCGCGCACGCGCTCGACCGAGAAGGGAACGCGCCAGCCGTTCTTGTCCTTCTCGAACTTCACGGTGTCGTAGAAGGTCGACAGAATCTCTTCGCCGTCCATGCCCAGCGCCATCAAGAGGCTGGTCACGGGGATCTTGCGGCGCCGGTCGATACGCGCATGCACGACGTCCTTGGCGTCGAACTCGATGTCGAGCCAGGAACCGCGATAGGGAATGACGCGCGCCGCGAAGAGCAGCTTGCCCGACGAGTGGCTCTTGCCCTTGTCATGGTCGAAGAAGACGCCCGGCGAACGGTGCATCTGCGAGACGATGACGCGCTCGGTGCCGTTGACGATGAAGGTGCCGTTCATGGTCATGAGCGGCATGTCGCCCATGTAGACGTCCTGCTCCTTGATGTCCTTGATGGACTTGGAGCCGGTATCCTCGTCGACATCGAACACGATGAGGCGCAGCGTCACCTTCAGCGGCGCAGCATAGGTCAGATCGCGCTGACGGCATTCCTCGACATCGAATTTCGGCTGCTCGAACTCGTACTTGACGAATTCCAGCATGGCCTGGCCGGAGAAGTCGGAGATCGGGAAGACCGATTTGAAGACGGCCTGCAACCCTTCGTCCAGACGCCCGTTTACCGGCTCGTCCACCATCAGGAACTGATCGTAGGAGGCCTTCTGGACCTCGATCAGGTTCGGCATTTCGGCCACTTCGGGGATCGACCCGAAGAACTTGCGCACGCGCCTGCGACCGCTAAACGTCGTCGTCTGAGACATCGTCGCTCCTTCTCGTGATATCGCCCTCGACCAAAGGGCTGAAATTCCTATGTCTCTCCGCCGAGAGACTCCGCTGCGCCCTGCGGCGGCAGCGACTGACCGATCTGTCGGGCGCTGGGCCCGCGTCTTCGAAAGGCTTGCCGGCAAGCCGTTCGAACACACGCACTGCATTCCCGTCCCGCGTCGTACCGTGCCGCACCGCGGAGAGTGCCCTGCCCGCCGGATCGACCCCGAAAGGCCGGAACCCTATGGCGAGCACGGAAGGCGGAACGGCAAATTGCCGTCCCGCCCCCGGATGTTCTGCGTAAGCGCGGCGAACCGCGATTACTTGACTTCGACCGTGGCGCCAGCCTTCTCGAGCTGGTCCTTGATCTTGTCGGCCTCGGCCTTGTCCACGCCTTCCTTGACGGGCTTCGGCGCGTTGTCGACGAGGTCCTTGGCTTCCTTGAGGCCAAGACCCGTGATCGCACGGACTTCCTTGATGACGTTGATCTTCTGCGCACCGGCAGATGCGAGGATCACGTTGAACTCGGTCTGCTCTTCGGCGGCTTCGGCCGGAGCACCACCACCAGCGGCCGCAACGGCGACCGGAGCGGCGGCGGAGACGCCCCACTTCTCTTCGAGCATCTTCGACAGCTCAGCCGCCTCGAGGACGGTCAGGGCCGACAGGTCTTCAACGATCTTGGCGAGATCAGCCATGTTAGTATTCCTTCAGGTTCGAACTTTGAGGTGTGCAGCGAGGAACCATCCTCACGCCGCTTCGTCTTTCTTGGCATAGGCACCGAAGACGCGTGCGAGTTGCCCCGCAGGCGCCTGGAGAACCCCAGCGATCCGAGTAGCCGGCGTATTGATCATGCCGACCAGCTTGGCCCTGAGTTCGTCCAGCGACGGCATGGTGGCCAAGGCCTTCACACCGTCTGCATCGAGTGTCGTGGCGCCCATCGAACCGCCGAGGATGACGAGCTTGTCGTTCCCCTTGGCGAAGTCGTTGGTCACCTTGGCCGCCGCCACCGGATCGCTCGAATAAGCGATCAGCGTCTGGCCCTCGAACAGATTCGAGATGCCTGCGGCGTCCGTGCCTTCAAGAGCGATCTTGGCGAGGCGGTTCTTCGCGACTCTGACGGTGCCTCCCGCGACGCGCATCTTCGAACGATAATCGTTCATCTGCGCGACCGTGAGACCGGCATAGTGGGCCACGACGACCGTTCCCGAGGCCTGGAAGGTCTCGTGAAGGGACGTGACGAATTCGCGCTTTTCCGCTCTGTCCACTGCCTCTCTCCAGTTAGCCCCGGTTCTTGCGAAACGAGGCCGGTTGCCTTTTGCCGCCCGGACCATCCGGGCGACGCTCGGAGATCCTGTCCCCCCGGCCAACCCGCAGCAGCTCCGTGGAACCGATGGGCGACGCAAGGCATTCAGAGGTTCGAACCGACCAGACCGGCGATGCCGGAAAACTCGGAACTTCCCCGTCTCATGAGGGCTATCTAACGATTATGACCGGAGCCGAAGCACCGGCCGCCCACAATCTCGGACAGGCATTCAGGAGGCTTTCAAAAGCCTCCACGTACCGGGACGAGCCCGGAACCTTGATGGGGAAGCGGCGGATATAGGGACGCCGCTTCCAATTTGTAAGGGTCAGGCCTGCGAGGCGCCGACGGTCGACGGATCGACCTTCACACCGGGGCCCATCGTCGAGGTCACCGCGATGCGCTGGACATAGTTGCCCTTGGCGCCCGACGGCTTGGCCTTCTGGACCGCATCGGCGAAGGCGCGGATGTTCTCCACGATCGCCTTGCTGTCGAAGCTGGCCTTGCCAACGCCGGCATGCACGATGCCGGCCTTCTCGACGCGGAACTCGACGGCGCCGCCCTTCGAAGCCTTGACGGCCGCTGCGACGTCCGGGGTCACCGTACCGACGCGCGGGTTCGGCATCAGACCGCGGGGGCCGAGCACCTTACCGAGACGGCCGACGAGGGCCATCATGTCTGGCGTGGCGATCGCACGGTCGAAGTCGATCGTGCCGCCCTGGACCTGCTCGACGAGGTCTTCCGCACCGACGATGTCGGCGCCGGCAGCCTTGGCTTCCTCGGCCTTGTCACCACGCGCGAAGACGGCGACGCGGACGGTCCGGCCGGTGCCGTTCGGCAGGTTGACCACGCCGCGGACCATCTGGTCGGCATGACGCGGGTCGACGCCGAGGTTCATCGCAACTTCGATGGTCTCGTCGAACTTGGTCTTGGTCCGGTCCTTGAGCATCTGCACGGCTTCGTCGAGGCCATACAGCTTGGTGCGCTCGATGCCCTCGCGGGCGCTACGGATTCGCTTGCCACTCTTTGCCATCGTCTCAGCCCGCCACTTCGAGGCCCATGGAGCGGGCAGAGCCCTCGACCATGAGAACCGCCGCATCAATGTCGTTCGCGTTCAGGTCCTTGAACTTCTTCTCGGCGATCTCGCGAACCTGCTCGCGCGTCACCGAACCGGCAACACTGCGACCCGGCTCCTTGGAGCCGCTCTTGAGGTTGGCGGCCTTCTTGAGGAAGTAGCTCACCGGAGGGGTCTTCATCGCGAAGGTGAAGGACTTGTCCTGGTAGTAGGTAATGACCACCGGGATCGGCTGGCCCTTTTCCTGCTCCTGGGTCTGCGCGTTGAACGACTTGCAGAATTCCATGATGTTGATGCCGCGCTGACCCAGCGCCGGACCGATGGGCGGCGACGGCGTCGCCGAACCGGCCGGGACCTGAAGCTTCAGCTGGCCCTGTACTTTCTTAGCCATTTGTACCTGCCTTCAATGTTCACGCCGGGCGGCCGGCACGAAGCCAGCCGGACATCCGGCAGTCTGCAGTCCGCGCGGTCCGGAACAGGGGCCGGCTAGAGCCCGAGCGCCTCCCGCACGAGGATGGGCTTGGCGCCCGTTCGGATCAGGCCTTCTCGACCTGACCAAATTCGAGATCCACCGGCGTCGCACGCCCGAAGATCGAAACTTCCACCTTGAGACGCGCGCGCTCCTGGTCGACTTCCTGAACGATGCCGTTGAACGAGGCGAACGGACCGTCGGAGACCCGCACCTGCTCGCCGATATCGAAGGAGACGGTCGGCTTCGGCCGCTCGACACCGTCCTGGACCTGCGCGAGGATCTGCTCGGCTTCCTTCTCGGTGATCGGGGTCGGCCGGTTCTCGGCGCCCAGGAAGCCGGTGACCTTCGGCGTGTTCTTGATCATCGAGAACACCTGGTCGGTGAGCTCGGCCTTGACCAGGACATAGCCGGGGAAGAACTTGCGCTCGGCATCGACCTTGCGGCCGCGGCGCACCTCGACGACCTTCTCGGTCGGCACGAGAATCTTCTCGAATTTATCGGACAGACCCTTCTGACGGGCCTGCTCCTCGATCGATTCTGCCACCTTCTTTTCGAAATTCGAATAGGCGTGGACGATGTACCAACGAGCGGTCATGAAACTGGTGATAACTCCTGCAGCGTCCGGATCAGACGCTCATGATCAGGCCGACGACGTAGCCGAGCAGCTGATCCGCGATAAAGAAGAAGGTCGCGGCGAACGCCACCATCACGAAAACCATGATCGTCGAAATGACGGTCTCGCGACGGGTGGGCCACGTCACCTTCGCGGTCTCCGACCGGACCTGCTGAAGAAAGCTGAAGGGATTGGTCTTGGCCATAAACCGCTCACGGCTAAGGCGCATGAAGGCTAGCGATCGCCCCACGCGCCATATGTCATTAAGAATGCCCCACTTAGCCGCCCTCGGAATGATTCACAAGGGCCGCCGGGGAAAACTCTCGTTCGCGTTGCTGGCAGGGGCAGTAGGGCTCGAACCTACGGCCTGCGGTTTTGGAGACCGCCGCTCTACCAACTGAGCTATACCCCTACGATGGCGCCCAGATATCGCCTCGCGGCGCGAACTGCAACACCCTTTTTCGACGAAACACCACCCGGAGCGTCCGAAACGCGCTCATGGGGCGGAACCACCGAACCGCCCTCACCCGCAGAACGGACAAGTCTGGCCATCGCGACCACTTGCCCGACACCAGCGTGTGATCAAGCCCCGCATCGTCGATATTCGAACGAATCGGCCGCGGCGTCCGTCAGTTGCCTTGCGACGATGCCTTGGCCGCCTGCTCCGCCAGCTTCTGCTTGCGCGTCTTCGGCTTCAGTCCGCGCAGGAATGCGTCGAGCCGGCCCTGCAGTCGCGTCAGCGACATCAGCCGGTCGATCGCCTGATTGGTGCCTTCGAGCCGTTCCGACAGGACCTCCGAGGAGACGAGCGCGACATCGGCGGCCGTGACGCCCGGAATCCGCGTGGCGATTCGCGACCATTCGCCGGCACTTCCGCCACCATCCATCGTCAGACGACCGGTGCGCACCAGGAGCCGGTTCACCATCTGCTCGAAGGTCCATTCATGGTCGTGGAACAGCTTCCAGCGCGCCGAGCGGCGGGCGGTGAAGCCGGCCAGCACGATCGGCAGTTCCGGGCAGGCCTCGGCGAGCCAGAAGGCCAGCGCGAAGCCGCTCGTCGGGACATGGGTGGCCGGATAGAAATCGGCAAAGACCGGCGCGAGGTCGAGGAAACCGACCGGCGCGTTCTCGAAGGATTCGGCCGGGCTGAAAGTTTCTGCGGCGCCGGCCTTCAGATTGGCGATGCCGTGGAATTGCGAGCCGCGCAGAAGCTGCAGCACGGTGCCGACTTCCCGGCGATAGACGATGTTGGCGCCCGCTTGGCTGCTGCGGGCGATCAGCAGCGACGGCCGGTCGAAGGGCGCGTCGAGAACCTTGAAGACCTTGTTGAAGAAGACGAAGAGCGTGCCGTCGCCGTAACGCGCCGACAGCGCCGCGATATCGACCGCGTCGCTGTTGGCGACCAGGACGACGCGGGCGAAGCCGCCGAAGAACGCCGCCCAGCCGTCACGCGATTCGGGCCGCCCGCGCGCATCAATTGCCTGCGTCATGGCGCTCATGTCCCGCAGTCCCGCCGCAAGACCTCAGGCGCCGCGCTGCTGGACGAACAGCGTCCGCTCGCGCGCCGCGAACCATTCCTCGGCGTAGTCGTCGTTTCGGTACTCGTCGAAATACGGCCCGCCATCGGTGAAATGCACGTTCCGGGCATCGGGATTGTGGTCGTATTCATTGACCAGCCAGTTCCACTCTGCCGGCAATTCGCCGATGTTCTCGTCGCCGTCAAGCCATTTGAACTGGTGAAGCTGCAGGCCGGTGGCGGTGTTGACGTAGTCCGGCGTCAGCGCCTGGCACTTGGCATTGTTGAACAGCATCACGCTCGACCAGTTCTTCTTCTCGTATTTGGTCTGCGTCTGGCCGAGGAATTTGGTCTCCACCTTGGGCTGGTAGTCGTGCTTGACGCACATGACCGAATGGCGGTCGTCGCGCAGCGCCCAGAGTTCGGCGATGTCGGCGCGCATCAGCATGTCGCAGTCCATGAACAGGCTCCAGCCCGTGAACCCCGACAGATACGGCACCAGGAAGCGCGAGAACGAAAATTCCGTCGACTGCAGCGCGTTGCGCTCGCGCTGGAACACGCCTTCCAGGTTGGGCAGATAGAGCGGCGAGAACACCACGGGCACGGTCGCGCGCTCGAGAATGCTCTGGCACAGGACGTGATAGGCAATCACCTCCTTGGAATCGAACCCGATGAAGACCTGAACTGTCGGTTGCGTCACGAGGTCACCTTGCTGAATTGCTGAACGGTGGCGTCATACACCCGTGACCGGCAAAGGCCAACGCCGCGCGAGATCCGGGGCGGCTGTTGCATCGCGGCGCGCGTCAGGACGTCCACAGCCGCAAGCCGAGATCGGCCGCGAGTTCCGGCTCGCTTGTCGCGACGCGCGGATCCTCGCGCAGCGTTTCGAGGGCGTAGCGATCCTCCGCGATCTGCATGCGCGGACGTGCCAGCGTGTCGTAGGAATGGCCGGCCCGGGCGAAGGAAAAGCCCGACAGCACGATCTCCGGCACGCCGAGAAACAGGCCGTAGCAGAGCGCCGCAATTCCCGTCGAAGGTTTGCCCAACTCGCCGATGCCGATCATTTCGGGGCCGATCATCGCCAGATTGACCGCTTCGCGATCGTCGGGGTGCATCGACACCAGGGCGCCGATACTCGCCTTGCGCTGGCGCAGCAGCTTCCAGTGCTGGCGCCATCTCGGCCGCGGGCTGAACCACAGCATGGCCCGCGCCTCGAGGTCGGGAAAGACCTCCCATGACTCGACCGGCCGCCGCACGCTCAGATCCGCCGGTCCCCAGCCGAAACGCTTCGCCGCGAGGCCTGAATTGTTGATGTCCACCCGGGCGTGGCTGGCCCGCAGGGCATCCGGCATGGCCGGGTCCGGGGCGCCGCCCAGGAGCACCCAGGGACGCTGCAGCAAGCCGAGCCGGTCCATCTGCGCGCGGTGCGCCTCGCGGATCGCCAGGAGGTGCGGCGTCAGCGCGGCGCCGGAGGGCGTGGCGCCGTTCACCGCCGTGCGGCGTATTCGGCGCGGATCGTCTCGGCAATCTCCAGCGACTGATCCGCGAATGTGTAGTCGTAGGGGGCGAGATCGCCGGTGAACGGCCGGGTCAGACCCAGCGTCTCCTGCATATCCTCATGGAACCACTCGAATTTCTCCAGGCGCTCGCCCGGGATCGGCGCGAGATCGAGGCTGTAGACCGGCCGCCCCGATGTCAGCGCCTCGCAATGCATGGTCACCGTATCCTTGCTGATCAGGAAGGCGTCGGCCGCGGCGAGATAGTCCCGATAGGGATTGTCGCCGGTCCGGTCCCAGACGCGGATGTCCGGCTCGCCGACATGCAGCAGCGCGTCCAGCAGCGAGGGGTCGCTGCGGCGGGAGGTGGACACCAGAACCAGCCAGCCCTCCGCCACCAGATCGCGGGCGCTG
>Ga0208522_1001529_pt1 | contig 14809 bp, 14 predicted proteins | sample ETNtaG_25_FD_185763 | JGI IMG/M metagenome (GOLD analysis project Ga0208522, IMG submission 185763) | Marine microbial and viral communities from oxygen minimum zone, Eastern Pacific Ocean - ETNP201302SV86 (SPAdes) (version 2) | ecosystem: Environmental > Aquatic > Marine > Oceanic ... | reverse complement strand
CAGCAAAACAGGGGTTAAAAATTAGAGAAGGATTTGGGGTTGTTGTTGTGGGGGCGCCCAACGCCGGCAAGTCTACTTTGGTGAACAGGCTTGCGCAGGACGACCTTGTTATAACCTCAGACGTTCCTGGAACAACTCGTGACTCTATAAGAGCAAACATAAATTTAAGTGGTGTTGTTGTTGAGTTTATCGACACGGCCGGCATGAGAAAAAATCCCGTCAGCCAAATTGAAAGGGAGGGTATAAAGAGGACTCAAAAGGCCATTGAGGGAGCCACTCTTGTTCTTCATGTTGTTGACGCAAACAAAAGAGGGGGTGTAGATTCTATTAATAAAAACTCTATAAAGGTTTTAAATAAATGTGATCTTCTTGATTCAATTCCTTTATGCGAAGACGGAGAAGTGTGCGTTTCTGCGGCCACCGGTTTTGGTTTTGATAATTTAATTGAGTTGGTTTTAATTAGGCTTGGTTTAAGCTCTTCTACTGAAACCTCTCTCCTTTCTAGGCGTAGACATGTTGACAGTCTTGAGTCTGCTTTGTTTTTTTTAAATGAGTCGGCCTCTTCCTTAAAAAAAGAAGAGGGCATGGAGTTGGTGGCGGAAAATCTTCTGGCCGCCCAAAAAGAGTTGGGTGAGATTACAAACCCCGTCTCTTCTGATGATTTGTTAGGAGAAATTTTTTCTGAGTTTTGTTTAGGGAAATAATTGTTTATAAGATGTAAAAATTTTTGTAGGGATTGTTAAGAAAAAAATAAACCCACATTTCATACAACAACCACAACACCTTAGCCATAAAAAAGCACGTGACTTATTCGGCCCCGGAGACCCTAGTGAGACAGGGCGGTTTGGGTTTTTCCACAGAGTTTGTTTGGGCCTATAATAACAAATTAAAATAATCACTATTTATTAATAAAATTTAACTTTAGTTTTTAGCATTGTGGATAAATACGAAATAATAGTTATAGGTGGAGGCCATGCCGGGGTAGAGGCTGCCGCTGCTGCTTCTAGAATGGGCGTCAACACCCTTCTAGTGACACACAAAAAAAACACTATAGGCGAGATGTCTTGCAACCCCGCAATAGGCGGCATAGGCAAGAGTCACCTAGCCAAAGAAGTGGACGCCATGGGGGGGCTTATGGCAAGGGCGGCAGACCTGGCCGGAATCCACTACAGAGTTCTTAACTCTACAAAAGGACAGGCTGTCAGGGCAACAAGAGTCCAGACGGACAGAGACCTGTACCGTAAAGCAATTCAACTATTTCTGGAACAGCAAGACAACCTGACAATTTTAGAGGCCTCCGTGGAAGACTTATGTCTAAAGGCAGGCAAAGTTACTGGCATCTTCACTTCTGAAGGCCAAACCATCCAATGTAATAAAATAATACTAACCACAGGAACGTTTTTGGGAGGGGTAATGCACGTAGGGGCAGACAAAAAACCAGGCGGAAGGGTAGGAGACCCGCCCAGCATAAAGTTGGCAAAAAAACTCAGAGAACTTCCTTTAAAAGTAGGAAGACTAAAAACAGGCACCCCGCCCAGACTAGATAAAAACTCCATAGACTGGTCAAAACTCTCACCCCAACCCGGAGACAAGCCAACCCCCCTTCTGTCTTATACCGCCCTGCCTGAAGATAGGCCGAGCCAGGTAGATTGTTACATGACAAGGACCAACCCCGAAACACACAAGATAATTAAAGAACACCTTAACGAATCTCCCATGTACTCTGGAGCCATAGAGGGGGTGGGGCCAAGGTACTGCCCCTCAATAGAGGACAAGGTAGTAAGATTTTCTGATAGAGAGTCTCACCAAATCTTTGCAGAACCAGAAGGCCTTAATTCAGACCTTATATACCCCAACGGAATATCAACAAGCCTGCCCCTCAAAGCACAAGAAAGACTGGTTAGATCAATCTCAGGGTTTGAGGGGGCGAAAATAGTAAGGCCAGGATATGCAATCGAATACGACTATTTTAATCCCACAGGACTAAATCACACCCTAGAGACATGTTGCGTTCAAGGTTTGTATTTCGCAGGACAAATAAACGGCACAACCGGTTACGAAGAAGCGGCAGCCCAGGGGATTCTGGCAGGAATAAACGCAGCGCTTTCTGTTTCAGGAAAAGAACCCCTTTCTTTGGGTAGACACGAAGCCTATACCGGGGTGTTGGTAGACGACCTTGTAAGTCTTGGAACTAAAGAGCCATATAGAATGTTTACAAGCAGAGCCGAGTACAGGCTTATATTAAGAGAAGACAACGCCGACATGAGGCTCACAAAAAGGTGCAGAGAAATGGGTTTGGTAGCAGACGACCTTTGGGGTTTATTTTTAACCAAACAAGCAACGGCCACAAAAGAACTAGAAAGGTTGAGAACAGAAAAAATCCTACCTAACACCAAAGAAGCACTAAGCCTAGAAAAAGAAACTGGCGAAAAGGTGCGCTCCACCAAAACACTAAAAGAAATACTAAAACGACCAAAAGTTTTGTATAAACACCTACCAGGAAAACCCAAAAAAATTCTTAGAAATGTTGTTGATGAGATTGAGGCAACTGTAAAGTATGCGGGGTACATAGAAAGGCAAAAAACAGACATTAGAAAACTACAAAAAAACGAAAACACAACCATACCTGACTCCCTTAACTACAAAAATGTGACCGGACTTTCAAACGAAGTTAAACAAAAGCTTTCAGAGGCGAAACCACAAAGCGTAGCAAGGGCATCCAGAATCCCGGGCGTTACACCGGCGGCCATTTCTCTTTTAATGGTCCACATCAAAAAAGAAAAGAAAAGGTTGGTGGGTTGAAAAAACTCAATAAACTTGAACAGTACATGTCGTTGGTTCTGGAGTGGAACAAAACCCACAATTTAATTTCAAAAAACCAAGAACCAAAACTGGACGAACACGTGCAAGACTCGCTTTCTATAATCCCTCACCTAGGCCGGGTTGTGGTGGACCTAGGAAGTGGAGGGGGGTTGCCAGGGATCCCCATTGCCATAAAAGAACCAAAAAAGAGAATAATTTTAGTAGAAAGTAACCAAAAGAAAGCCGCCTTCTTGCTTAACACCACAAACAAATTAAACCTAACAAATGTAAGGGTAATTAACGGACGCATAGAAGAACTGGACCTAAAAAAGCTTCCCTCGGCTTACGACATCGTAACAAGGGCCGTAGGAACCATAGAACACACCATTAAACTTACCCACAAACATCTCGACAAAAAAGAGGTCAAGCTAAAACTAATGAAAACCGCAGACCAAATAAACAAAGAGAGTGTTCCCCAAAATTACACAATAAAAAAAATATTAAAAATTCCTACAAAAGGAAAAGACAAGAGTCGCATCTTAGTTACAATAGAGAAAGAAAAACACAATGGTTAACATTCTAGTCATAGCAAACCAAAAAGGCGGGGTTGGTAAGACGACCACGGCCGTAAATTTAGCCGCCTCCCTATCTGCAATGAAAAGAAAAGTCCTTCTGGTAGACCTGGACCCCCAAGCAAACGCAACCACTGGATCGGGCCTAAAGAAAGTGGACGAAAGAGAAGGTTCGGCCGCCGCACTTATGGGCTCAAATGGAAAAATTATATTTTCAGCAGGAGAACTAGGCTATGAAGTTATGCCCTCAGGTCCGGCTCTTGTTGCCGCAGAAGCCCACTTACGCGGAGGCGGAGACCAGGAAAGGGCCCTTATGAATTTTCTTTCTGAACGCGCAGACCAATATGATTACATATTAATTGACTGTCCGCCCTCGCTTAATCTGCTTACCTTAAATGGACTGAGGGCGGCCAAACACCTCCTGGTCCCAATGCAGTGTGAATATTTTGCTCTTGAGGGCCTGGCCGGCCTGTTAGAGACAGTAAGTCAGCTAAACGAAGCCACAGGCCACAACCTCCAATTAAGTGCGGTTGTAAGAACAATGTTTGATCCAAGAAACAAACTGGGAGGACAGGTAACCCAAGAACTAGAAAAACATTTCGAAGGCGAGCTGTATTCAACAGTAATACCGAGAAATATAAAGCTAGCTGAAGCCCCTAGTTTTGGAAAGTCTGCCCTTTCTTACGAGCCCAACGCGAAAGGGACGCTGGCTTATTTGGCGCTAGCAGGAGAATTGATAGGGAGAATGGAGGAGCAATACAAAGGAGCGGCGAATGAGTAAAGACAAAACAAGCCTAGGAACAGGCCTTGAGTCCTTATTGGGAGACAGGCCCAAAACCGAACCTCAGGGCGTAAATGAAATCGCAATAGAGGACTTATCTCCGGGCCAATTTCAGCCCAGAAAGAAAATGTATAAAAGCACCCTAGAGGAACTAGCCCAAAGCATAAAAGAACAAGGGGTTTTGCAGCCCTTGGTGGTTAGGAGGCAGGCCTCCGGAAGGTTTGAAATTGTTGTAGGCGAAAGGCGGTGGCGGGCCGCACAAATAGCAGGCCTTGCAAAGGTTCCAGCGATCGTAAGAGACCTTAACAACGACGAGACGGCAAAAATCTCCTTAATAGAAAATCTCCAAAGAGAAGACCTGAATGCACTAGATCAAGCAAGAGGACTAAGGCGGCTTCAACAAGAATTCAACCTTTCCCAAGAAGCAGTAGGCGAGGCGGTAGGAAAATCTCGACCAGCTGTAACAAACCTTCTTAGGTTGTTAAATTTAACCAAGGAAACTCAAGAGCTTTTAGAGGAAGGAAAGATAGAGATGGGGCACGCCAGGGCCCTCCTCTCTGTTGAACCAGACAAACAACTCGCCCTAGCCAAAGAGATAATAAAAAAAGCCCTATCAGTTAGACAGGCTGAGGTTTTGGCGGGAAAAGCAAAACCGAATACAACAAACAGAAAAAAGACAAACACAAAAGACCCAAACACCATCAAACTTGAAAGAGACCTATCGGAATCTCTGGGCGCTGAAGTTACCATTAAACACAACAAAAAGGGCAAAGGAAGTTTAATTATAAATTTTAATAATTTAGATATTCTCCAAGGGCTCTTAGAAAAGATAAAAACATAAAAAATTTATTAAATTGTGCTTGGACTATGACCAACACAACTCTATAATTGCGGCGCCTAACAAAATCCAAATGGCCAATAAAGAACTTAACTCAACAGATTACATACAGCACCACCTTCAAAACTTAACATTTGGTGAATGTTCTGATGGTAAATGGAGGTTTGCAGACCACCACATAAACACAGGAAAGGCACACGCCGAACATAAACCCAACACATACACATGTGATGTTAAGGAAATGGGTTTTAACGCAATTCATGTTGATACCATGGTAATGTCGTTACTACTTGGAGGGATTGTGTCCTTCTTATTTTGGTCAATAGCAAGAAAGGCTTCTGCAACAAACCCCAGCAAACTACAAAACGCATTCGAATACGCTATAGATTTTGTAAGAGGTGCAGTTAACGATACCTTCGAACCTAAGGGCAACAAAATAATAGGACCCCTGGCCTTAACCTCTGTTTCCTGGATCTTGTTAATGAATCTAATGGACCTGCTCCCTGTTGATCTGATTCCGTGGATAGCAAACGGCTTTCAGTCCTCTGCAAACTATGGGCCCGTACATTACTTTAAGGTCCTTCCGGTTGCAGACATAAATGCACCTGCCGGCATGGCCCTTGGAATAGCCATCATGATTCATTATTACAGCATCAAAAACAAAGGCGTAGGGGGCTTTTTGGCCGAACTGACTCTACAGCCTCTAGGAAAATGGGCTTTGCCATTTAATATGATAGTAGAGATACCTGGATTTTATGCAAAACAAGCCGCACTGGGCCTTAGGCTTTACGGAAATCTTTTTGCGGGGGAAATGATTTTTATTTTAATAGCGCTGCTTTTTGGAAGTTTTTTTGAAAGTGTCGCTGGATTTATGTGGGGCGCCCTAGGCATCCTGCTTCATTTGGGCTGGGCAATATTTCATATTTTGATTATTGCATTGCAGGCCTATGTTTTTATGATTTTAACTGTTGTGTTTCTGAACCAAGCTCATGAAGCACACCACTAAATAAAAAGGAGAAAAAAATGGAAGAATTAAGATTAGTAGCTGGGGCTTTGATGGCCGGACTGGGCGCCGTCGGTGGGGCCATAGGTGTGGGAGTGGCTGCCTCTAAATATTTGGAGGGCATAGCAAGGCAGCCCGAACTTCAAGGTTATCTTTTAGGGCAGTTCTTTATAATGATGGCTTTGGTCGACGCACTGCCGATCATATCACTGGCCTTTGGATTAATTTTCTTATTCACATAAACCTAAACACGAAATGAATTTTAATTTCACACTAATTGGCCAACTCTTAGCCTTTATTTTATTCGTGTGGTTTTGCATGCGATATGTGTGGCCTCCAATGCTTCAAATTTTAGAAGAAAGAGAAAAAGAGGTGGCAGACGGACTAGAGGCTGCTAGCCGAGGAAGGAGAGAGCTTGAAGAGGCAAATACTCAACGAGAAGCAATAGTTGATGAGGCCAAGAAAGAAGCGGCCGACCTTGTTAACCAGGCCGGGCAGAGAGCTAACCAAATGGTAGAAGATGCTAAAAGCCAGGCCCAAGAAGAGGCCGATAGAATCAAGACCTCAGCGAAGGCTGATCTTGAGCAGGCAGCTAAAAAAGCGAGAGAAGAAATTAGGTCCGAGGTCTCAGCCCTTGTTGTTGCCGGGGCAGAAAAAGTTCTTGGATCAGAAATTGATCAAGAAAAGAATGCAGAAATTATAGAAGAAATTTCGAAGGAGCTTTAATTGAGTTTAAGTACAACAGCCAGACCCTATGCCCAAGCCTTGTTTGACCACTCAGAAGGCTGGTCTGAGGACCTGGACCAGATAGTTTCTGCAATGTCTGAAGGCGCTGTTGGTTTGTTGATTTCTTCACCAGAAAAGGCTTACAAAGAGAAGACTGAAATATTTGTTGATTTATTTGATGGCCAAGTGCAACAAAAAACAATTAACTTTCTAAAGGTTCTTGGTGAAGCAAAGCGACTGTCTCTACTGCCCACCATAAGCTCAGAGTACAAAAAGCTTTTGGCAGAAAAGGACTCCTCTTCGGAGCTAACAATTACATCGGCCTACGAGCTTTCAAAAGAACAAATAGATTCGATAACTAAAGGGCTAGAAAAGAGATACGGAAAAAATGTAACAGTTAAGTCTGAAGTAGACTCAACTCTTATTGGAGGCTTTTCTGTTAAATGTGGAGACGAGGTAATAGACCACTCCATAAAAGGAAGGCTGGATAAATTAATTAATCAAATTAAATAGAAAAATGGAAGAATTAAATCCCTCAGAAATAAGTCAAATAATAAAACAAAAGATTGATGCGTTGGACGCGTCTGCCAAGCCAAGCAATGAAGGCACGGTGGTGTTCCTTGCTGACGGTATAGCAAGAATTCATGGTTTGGGTGAAGTTATGAATGGAGAGCTGATAGAGTTTGATCATGGAGTAATGGGCATGGCCCTTAATTTAGAAAGAGACTCTGTGGGGGCTGTAATTTTAGGAGATTACAAGCTTTTAGCAGAAGGAAGTTCGGCCAAGTGTACTAGCAGAATATTAGAGGTACCAGTTGGAGAGGCCCTTCTTGGAAGGGTTGTGGACTCTTTAGGAAACCCTATTGATGGTAAAGGGGAGATCAAAACTTCTGAAACAGCCCCGGTTGAAAAGGTGGCGCCGGGAGTTATTTCCAGAAAGCCAGTTGACCAACCCGTGCAGCTGGGAATTAAGGCAGTGGACAGCATGGTTCCTATAGGCAGGGGTCAGAGAGAGTTGATAATTGGTGACAGGCAAACAGGGAAAACAGCCATAGCGGTGGATGCAATAATTAACCAAAAAGACACTGGTGTTAAATGTATTTATGTTGCAATAGGGCAAAAACAATCCTCTATTGCACAGGTAGTGAGGACCTTAGAAGAGTATGGTGCCATGGATAACACTATTGTGGTGGCAGCTGCAGCGGCTGACCCAGCGCCCATGCAATATATAGCTCCCTTTTCAGCCTGTTCTATGGGTGAATACTTCAGGGACAGGGGCGAAGATGCTCTCATTATTTATGACGATCTATCAAAGCAAGCTGTCGCGTACAGGCAAATGTCTTTGTTGCTAAGAAGGCCGCCCGGAAGAGAGGCCTATCCTGGAGATGTTTTTTATCTCCACTCAAGGCTGTTAGAAAGAGCGGCCAGGGTAAGTGAAGAATATGTTGAAAGCTTCACCGGAGGAAAGGTAAAGGGAAAAACAGGATCTTTAACCGCTTTACCAATTATTGAAACCCAGGCGGGCGATGTTTCAGCATTCGTTCCTACTAATGTTATTTCCATTACGGATGGCCAAATATTTTTAGAATCTTCACTCTTTAGTTCTGGTCTAAAGCCCGCGATGGATCCTGGAATATCTGTTTCGAGAGTTGGTGGGGCCGCTCAGGTTCCTATCATTAAAAAACTAGGAGGTGGAATAAAAACAGCACTAGCCCAATACAGAGAGCTAGAGGCTTTCGCTCAATTTGCTTCCGACCTAGACGAGGCCTCTAAGGAACAATTAGAGCATGGAGTAAGAGTTACAGAACTTACTAAACAAGACCAATTTTCACCAATGTCTGTTGCAGAAATGGGATTAATGCTCTACACAGCCAACGAAGGCTTCTTAAGAGAAGTAGAAGTAGAAAAAATTAAAGACTTTGAAAAAGCTCTGATCTCTTATATGAACGCCGAACACAAAGAATTAATGGACCGTGTTTCGGAAACAGGAGAATACAACGACGAAATTGAGGGCGCATTTAAGGAAGCTTTAGATAAATTCATGTCAACTCAAACTTGGTAATAAAACATGGCTAACAGCAAAGAAATAAAGACCCAAATAGCCAGCATTAGTAATACGCAGAAGATTACTAGCGCCATGGAAAAGGTTGCTGTTAGCAAAATGAAAAAAACACAGGAAAAAATGTTAAAAGGCAGGCCCTACAGAGACAGAATGCTCGCAGTTATAAGCCACCTTGCAAATGGGCAGCCCGAATACAAGCCCACCTATATGGAAGAAAGGGACCCAAAGAAAATAGCTATTATTGTGGTGAGCTCTGACAAGGGCTTGTGTGGCGGCCTAAACGCAAATCTACTAAGAGAAGTTACAAGCTTTGCAGCTTCGGAGTCTGCCTCGGGTAAAGAGGTAAGCTATTCTCTTATCGGCACCAAGGCACAATCATTTTTTAGGTCTTTTGGGGGAAATGTAATTTCAGCAACAGAAAAACTGGGAGACGAACCTTCCATTGAACAACTTGTAGGGTCTATGAAAATATTACTAGACTCTTTTGCAGAAGGAAATATCGATAAGGTTTATTTGGCGAGTAATAAGTTTGTTAACACCATGACACAACAACCTGAAGTGTCCCAACTACTACCTCTAAGCAAGTTAGAAGAAGAGGGGGAAAAACAGGATGGACCAAGGTGGGATTATATATACGAGCCCGATGACTCAAGACTCCTTATGGATGGTCTTTTGGAAAGGTATATAGAGTCACTTTTATATCAAGCCGTAATTGAGAATATATCGTGTGAACAGGCGGCTAAAATGGTTGCCATGAAAAGCGCCACAGACAACGCAGGTGAGTTGATAGAAGAGCTGCAACTTGTTTATAACAACGCCAGGCAGGCGGCCATAACTCAGGAAATTTCTGAGATTGTCGCTGGAGCCGAGGCACTTTAATAATTGGATAGAAATATGAGTAAAGGAACTGTAATACAAATAATCGGAGCGGTAATTGACGTTGAGTTTCCAAAAGAAAATCTCCCGAAGATCTACGATGCGTTAACTGTTGATGAGAACGGGTTGGTGCTAGAGGTTCAACAACAATTAGGCGACGGCGTTGTTAGGACCATAGCCATGGGAGCATCAGAGGGCCTAAAAAGAGGCGTAGATGTGACTAACACAGAAGGACCAATTTCGGTGCCAGTAGGGGAAGAGACTTTAGGCAGGATTATGAACGTACTTGGCGAGCCTATTGATGAGAAAGGTAAAGTGGCGGCCAAAAAGACGATGCCTATTCACAGAAATCCACCCTCTTACGAAGATCAGGCCGAAACAACAGAGCTACTTGAGACGGGTATAAAGGTTATCGATCTAATTTGTCCTTTTGCTAAAGGAGGAAAGGTAGGACTGTTTGGTGGGGCGGGTGTAGGAAAAACGGTAAACATTCAAGAGCTAATTAGAAACATAGCTTATGAGCACAGCGGGTATTCAGTATTTGCAGGCGTTGGAGAAAGAACTCGTGAAGGTAACGACATGTACCACGAAATGATTGAAGGGGGAGTTTTGGACAAAGTAGCACTAGTTTACGGCCAAATGAACGAACCTCCTGGAAATAGATTGAGAGTTGCCCTCTCAGGACTAACCATGGCAGAAAACTTCAGAGACGAAGGCAGAGACGTTTTGTTGTTTGTAGACAATATTTATCGATATACGCTTGCCGGAACGGAGTGCTCGGCTTTACTGGGAAGGATGCCATCTGCGGTAGGGTATCAGCCAACTCTTGCTGAAGAAATGGGTGTGCTTCAAGAAAGAATTGCATCCACAAAGACGGGTTCAATCACCTCGGTTCAGGCTGTTTACGTTCCTGCAGACGATTTAACAGACCCCTCTCCCGCAACAACATTTGCTCACTTAGATGCCAACGTGGTCCTTTCAAGACAAATTGCTTCTCTAGGCATTTATCCTGCAGTAGATCCTCTTGATTCCAACAGTAGACAGCTAGAACCCGGGATTGTTGGCCAAGAACACTATGATGTGGCAAACGCGGTCAAGCAGCAGCTTAACAGGTACAAAGAGCTGAAAGATATTATTGCTATTTTGGGCATGGATGAGCTTTCTGAAGAAGACAAGCGTGTAGTTGCTAGGGCCAGGAAGATTGAAAGATTTTTATCACAACCTTTCTTTGTTGCAGAGGTCTTTACAAATGCCCCAGGTAAATACGTACCTTTGAGTGAAACCATTAGAGGATTTAAGGGTATAGTAAATGGAGATTATGACGACATACCGGAACAGGCATTCTTAATGGCAGGCGGTATAGATGAAGTTGTAGAAAAAGCTAAATCAGAGGCTGCATAAATTTATGGCAACGATTCAGTGCAACATAGTAAGCCCAGAAGGAGAGCTCTTTTCTGGAGAGGTTGAAATGTTAAGCGTCGAAGGTGGGGCGGGAGAAATAGCCATAACCCCTAGACACGCCCCGTTGCTGACAAATCTAAAGCCTGGTCCTGTGAAATTGACGCTTGAAGGCGGAGAAGAAGAGGTTTTTTTTGCTTCAGGTGGCTTTCTAGAGGTGCAAGGCGGAGAGGTGACTTTGCTGACTGATGTGGCAGAAAGGGCAGATGATATTGACTCTGCAGCAGCAGAAAGAGCGAAAGAATTAGCCGAAAGAGAGTTAGAGGATCAAAAGGCCGACATGGACTATTCATTGGCTGCAGCCAACCTAGCAGAAGCCGCCGCAAGACTAAAAGCCTTGCAGAAACTACGCAAGAAGTAGTTTAATACTGTTTTAGTTACTCCAGGAAGACGCTTCCTCTGACTTCATGAACATTGATTTTATTATATTAGCAGCCGGTAAAGGCTCTCGCATGGGTGGAGATGCCCCTAAAGTTTTAGTAAATCTAGCCGGAAGGCCGATGTTACAAAACTTAATTAATACCACCAGTCAATTCAAACAATCCAAAAGAGTATTGGTAGCTGGCTACAAGGCGCCTTTGGTTAAGAAGCAAATAAAAACGCCAAGAAGCACAAGCTGGGTAAAGCAAAACAAACAGCTCGGAACAGCGCACGCCGTTAAGCAGGCCCTTCCTTCTCTTAGAAAAGGATCAGTTGCAGTTATTCTTTATGGAGATGTCCCGCTCGTTTCCCCTTCTACCCTAAAGAAGTTAATTAACTCAGCCAAAAACAACAACTTAGCTCTTTTAACTTTTATAAAAGAAGATCCATCAGGCTATGGAAGGGTGGTAAGAAAGACCAGAAACGCCGTGGATCAAATTGTAGAAGAAAAGGACGCAAGCACCAGCCAAAAAGAAATACAAGAGGTGAATTCAGGCATTATGGCCATTAAATCAAATTTACTGTCTAAGCTTATTCCTTTGGTAAAGAATAAAAATGCAGCAAAAGAATATTATTTAACAGATATAGTAGAGCTAGCAAACAAAAACAAGATAAATGTCAGGGCCCTGTTGCTTAAAGACAGCTCAGAGGTCTTGGGAGCCAATAACAGACAAGAACTTCATGATCTAGAAAGGGCGTACCAAAAAGGACTCGCCGAAAAACTGATTCAATCCGGGGTCACGGTCGCAGACTCTTCCAGAATAGATGTTCGTGGAGAGATTGAAGTCGGAAGAGGCTCATTTATAGATGTAAATTCAGTTTTTGAAGGGAACAACGTAATAGGTAGGTCGGTTTCTATAGGTCCGGGGTGCTTTATATCCAATTCAGTTATAAATAACGATGTAAAAATACACGCCAATACAGTTATTGAGGATTCTATTGTGGGGAGTGAATGTGAGCTAGGACCCTTTGCCAGAATTAGAGGCGGCACAGAGATGCAAAGCGGATCAGAATTAGGAAATTTTGTCGAAGCCAACAGGAGCAAAGTAGGAAAGTCTTCAAAAGCAAAGCACCTTACTTATTTGGGCGACACAACACTAGGCAAGAAGGTCAATGTAGGAGCCGGAACAATTACTTGTAATTATGATGGCAAGAATAAGCATAAAACTGTAGCAGAAGACCATGTATTTATTGGCTCAAATAGCTCTTTAGTAGCGCCCGTTAGGCTTGGAAAGGGTTCTTATACGGGAGCAGGATCAGTGATAACTAAAAACGTAGGCAAAGGAGAATTAGCTGTTGGGAGAGGAAAGCAGGTAAACTTAAAGAAAAAAAAGAAATAAATTATGTGTGGGATTATAGGTGTGGCGTCAACCAAGCCATCAGTCGATAAGCTGGTGACGGGCCTGTTGCGCCAAGAATATAGAGGCTATGACTCTGCTGGCTTGGCAATTTTCGATGAATCAGAAGAAATAAAAGTTTTTAAAAGCACTGGCAAGGTGGCGGAACTTCAAAATTCCCTAGAATCAAATCCTATTGACGGAAACACAGGAATTGCACACACCAGGTGGGCGACCCACGGACTGCCAACCGAAGAAAACGCTCACCCACATCACTCGAACAAAGAAGTTTATGTTATTCATAATGGCATTATTGAAAATCATCAAGAGATTAGGACCACACTAAAGGCTTTGGGTTATGAATTTGAGTCTCAGACTGACACCGAAGTCATCGCCCACTTAATACACGCCAAGATGTCAGAAGACAGCACTTCTTTGGTGGACTCTCTAAGAAGTGCCGTGAAAGACTTAAAGGGGGCATACGCTATAGGCGCAGTGTCTTCAAAAGAACCAGGTCTTTTAGCGGCAGCAAGAAAAGGCAGTCCCCTGGTAGTGGGGCAGGGCCGTGGAGAAAACTTCATAGCCTCTGATCAGTTGGCGCTTGCCGACTTTGCAGAAAACTTTGTTTTTTTGGAAGAGGGAGATTTAGCTGAAATCACTCCAAGCAGCACGAAGTTTTGGAATGTGCACGACGAGCAGGTGGACAGGCCAGTTGTTGTGGCCAAATCTTTAGGCGAGACAATAGACAAAGGCGAGTACAGGCACTTTATGCTCAAAGAAATAAAAGAACAGCCTGAGAAAATTAAGGGCCTTTTAGAGGGCCAACTTACAGAGTCGGGAGTGCAAGAAGAGATATTTGGCCCCGACGCCCCTGAAATTTTTAAGCAAGTTCAATCGGTTCAGGTAGTAGCCTGCGGAACTAGCTTCCACGCGGGCACGGTAGCTAAATATTGGCTTGAAGGCCTTGCCGGCCTGCCTTGTAGTGTTGAGGTCGCAAGTGAATTTAGATATAGAAACAAAGTGGTTGGCCCCAATACACTTTTTGTAACCATTTCTCAGTCGGGAGAAACTGCCGATACATTAGCCTGCCTAAGTGCAGCGAAAGACGCCGGGTACATAGCTAGGCTTGGGGTTTGTAACGTTCCATCAAGCTCTTTAGCCAGAGAATCTGATTTAGTGTTTTTGACTAAGGCAGGACCAGAGATAGGCGTGGCGTCAACAAAAGCTTTCACCACCCAATTGGTTGGACTGTTAATGTTAACCCTGGTTCTAGGAAGGTACCACGGGCTTTCTTCGGCAGCTGAAAACGCCATTAACAATTCCTTAAGGGCCTTACCGGATTCTTTAGATGCTGTCATGAAGTTGGAGAAACAGATTATAGAAATGGCCGAAGATTTCGACCAAAAAGAACACGCCTTGTTCCTGGGCAGAGGCATCCATTATCCGGTTGCTATGGAAGGAGCCTTAAAGTTAAAAGAAATATCTTATATACACGCCGAAGCCTACCCAGCTGGAGAGTTGAAGCATGGACCTCTGGCTTTGGTTGATTCTGAGATGCCCGTTGTGGCCGTTGCCCCAAATGACGACTTATTAGAAAAACTAAAATCTAATCTTGAAGAAGTAAGGGCTAGAGGTGGAAGGCTATACGTGTTCGGGCATTCTGAAGCGCACAGCCAAGACTCAAATATTGAAAGGTTTATAGAATTACCCGAAATGCCCGAGTTAATTGCACCTTTAATTTATTCGATACCCCTTCAACTGCTTGCCTATCACGTAGCCATTCTGAAGGGCACTGACATTGACCAGCCAAGAAATTTAGCTAAGTCAGTAACCGTGGAGTAGTGGAGATAGGTTTTAGAAAATGAAAAGGTCTACTTTCTTTTTTTTATTCTTTCTTTTATTTTCCTGCTCCTCAGAAGACGGCACCTTCGAAC
>Ga0208522_1001526_pt1 | contig 14824 bp, 12 predicted proteins | sample ETNtaG_25_FD_185763 | JGI IMG/M metagenome (GOLD analysis project Ga0208522, IMG submission 185763) | Marine microbial and viral communities from oxygen minimum zone, Eastern Pacific Ocean - ETNP201302SV86 (SPAdes) (version 2) | ecosystem: Environmental > Aquatic > Marine > Oceanic ... | reverse complement strand
GCCATAGCGCACTTGCATGATCGCAATGGTTTCCGGCGTAGCCAGCACCGCGCCATGTCCGGACCGGGCGTGATCGGCATGGCCGTGGGTAATGATGGCGCGCGGCTTCGGCGCAACCGGATCAATCCAGGCGTCGATGGCGGGCACGTAGAGATCACGGTCAAGGATGAAGCTCATGGTTCTACCAAAACGCAGCGATGCGAGACCCGGTTCACGCCATCACCGCCACTTTTGCACTCTGCCGGCGCCAGCCCGTGTCAGCATGGTGCCCGGACCAAGATCCGGCCTTGCCTTCCCGACCGCATTGTTTCAGACCGGATGAAAATGAGGAGCCAGACATGCGCAAAACCACCCACGCCCCCGGCACCATCCATCGCCTGACCGTCGAGAGCAAGGCTCTGGCCAATAACCGGCTCGGCGATGACACGACACGCATCGTCGATGTCTATGTGCCCGCCGGTCATGACGGCGAGGGCCTGCCCCTGCTGGTGGATCTGGTCGGTTACACCGCAGGCGGTCCGGCCCATACCGCCTGGAAGGCCTTTACCGAAAACGTCCCCGAACGCCTCGACCGGCTGATCGGCGAGGGCAAGATGGCGCCGGTGGTGGTTGCCTTCCCCGATTGCTTCACGCGCCTGGGCGGCAATCAGTATGTGAACAGCCCGGTCATGGGAAACTATGAGGACTTCCTGATCGAGGAGATGCTGCCAGCCGTCGAGAAAAAATTCTCCTGCGGCGGCACCGGACGGCGCGGCGTGTTCGGAAAATCATCGGGGGGCTTCGGGAGCCTGGTGCACGCCATGCGCCATCCCGATGTCTGGGCCGCCGCGGCCAGCCATTCCGGCGATGCCGGCTTTGAGCACCTCTACCTCGCCGGTTTCCCCGATGTCCTCATGGCCCTGGCCAAGAAGGACAATTCGATCGAAGAGTGGATGAAGGCGTTTGAGGCCAAGCCCAAGCTCGATGGCAAGGACACCATGACCCTGATGTTCCTCTGCCAGGCCGCCAGCTTCGATCCTGACCCCGATGCTTTTCTCGGGCTGCGGCTGCCCGTGACGCTTGACACCTGCGAGATCATTCCCGAGCGCTGGGAAAACTGGCTCGCCTGGGACCCGGCGCTCATGGTCAAGTCCCATGCCGACACCATCGGCAAATTGAAGGGCTTCTTCCTCGATTGCGGCACCGAGGATCAATACGCCATCCTTTACGGCACCCGCCGCATCCACAAGGCGCTCGACCAGCGCGGCATCGCCCACCGCTACGAGGAATTCCCCGACAACCATTCGGGCGTCGACTACCGCATGGATGTCAGCCTGCCCTACCTGGCAGAGGTGCTGAGCCAGTAGGTTTTGCTTGCAGGTTCCGGCTCTTTCCTCTCCCTCCCCTTGAGGGGGAGGGAGGCACACGAACCGCCAACCACTTTCGGGCCTCACACCACCTTGCTGACCTCAAGCAATCCCGGTTTCTTCTCATTGGCGGTGGTGATCGCCGCCTCACCACCCAGCACCACGACGTGCCCCTTTTCGGCCACCAGGTCGATGGCATCGGCCAAGGCCAGGAAGTCGGCCCGGCTGGCCGAGAGGATCTCGTCGCGCCGCTGCTGGCGCAATTCATCGCTCGTCCCATTGAGAATGCGCCACATGGCCGAATACCCCTTGGCATCGGGGAACTCAGGCCGATCAAGGTCACCGACGACGCCAATTACCGAGCGCACCAGATCGGTCTCACCGATATCTGCCCGAAGCGCCTTGGCTGCACCATCATAGGCGTCCAGCGTCTTGAGAAGGTTCGGATCGCGATAGCTGAGAAAGGCAAAATTGCCCGAGGACAGGTCAAACCGGCCCGACCCGCCATAGGCGCCGCCCTGCACCCGCACCTTGTCCCACAGATAGGTGGTGTTGAGCAGCCGCAGCGCCACCGAAGATGCCGCTGAAAGCTCGACCCCGAGCGCCTTGAGATTGGCGCCCTTGCCGACATAATTCACCTGCGCAGGGATAACGAGGCCCTCGTTTTTCGGCGCAAAGCTATTGTTCCAGTCCGCATTCGCAAGCGCGCGGGCCGGCAATCCGTCGACAAATCCCTCCAGCGCCGCTTTTGCATTGGTCCAGAGGTCTGCATCCGCCGTCACATTGATAATCATGCGGCCGCGATTGAACAGCTTGTCGCGGATAGCAAAGAGCTGGGCCGCGACGCTGTCCCAATCGCTGTCGACACGTTTGACCAGCCCCTTGAGAAACTCGAGATAGCTGATCCCGCTCATCTGTTCGGCAATCCAGCCCGCCTCGGTCAGTCCCGCCTTGATGCGGGTGTCGACAATGGCGTTGCCACTGGGCACCAGCCGGGCCTCAAACCCCGCCTTTTCTTCCAGGGCCATCTGTTTGAAGCGCGCCTTGTTGCCCAGATCAGCATCGAGCAGCACGTCGCCCATGATATCGAGCATGTCGCCGAACTTGTCGGCCACCGACTTGCCCGAGATAAACAACCAGGCGGCCGTCCCCGAGCCATCTTGCTTGGTGGCTAGTCCCCGATGCTGGGCAATGCCACCGGTGGTACGGCCAATGCGCTGGGTCAGCGAGACGAAATCTTCCTTGCTGGTTCCGGTTTGCAGCAGCGCCCGGCCGAACAGCGGCAGATAGGGCAGATCGGCCTTGTCCAGCACGTGCAGGTCAAACCCCACATCGAGATACAAAATGCCCAGTGTCGGCAAGTCGTGATGGAGGGCACGGACCCCGCCAATGCTGGTCTCCTGCGTTGGCACCGTGCGAATCTCGCGGTCGAGATCGCTGAGGGTCAGTGTCGGGATCTTGGCCAAATCCTCTGGATTGTCGACGCTGTCCTGAAGGGCCTTCAGCCGTTCGGTGCGCGCCAGCACATCGGCCAGTTCGCTCTGGCTGAGCCCGGCCCGGACCGCCGCCAGCCTCTCCGCTTCCACCCTAGCCTCGCGCGCGCCCTGTTCGGGGTCCGCCTCGATTACCGAGGTGACACGGTGCGGATTGTCCAGGAACAGCCGGCGGATTTCCTTTTCGAAATGCCCATTGGCTGCCTTGTCCTTCAGAGCTGTGAGCGCCTCTTCATAAACGAGCGGAGACAGCGGGTCCCCGCCATGCAGCCAGCCGCCCAGAGCAGTGAACATATAGGTCATGCCACGCGGATAGGAGCCGGTGTTCTGTTCGCGCAGATTGAACTCGAACGTGTTGATCGCCGCTTCGCGCTGCTCCTCGGAAAAGCCCGTCTCGGCCAGTTCCGCCAGCGTCTCAAGCACCAGTTGTTCGACCTTTTCGGCATCGGCCGGATCGATCCCCTTGAGGCCGAACCCGCCCATGGGCTGGCGGAGATAGGAGGAAATGCCGCCCCCGATCACCCCCTCGCCCAGCCCGCTTTCGTTGAGCTTCTTACGCAGTGGCGCCGCCGAATTGCCGGCCAGCAGATAGCTCAGCATGCCGTGGCTCAGTGTCTCCTCGCGGCTCTCGGGCGGATCAAGCATCCAGCTGACAGACACCATGCCATCGCGGCGCTTTTCCGGATCGATGGTGCCTGCATAGGTGCCCGTAACCTTGCGCGGTGCATTCCAGCGCGGCTGCAACTTCACCTCGGCATCCACATCGAGCCGGTCGAACTGGGTGAAATAGGCATCCAGGATTTCGAGGCGCCTTTCCGGCGCGTCATCGCCCGAAAACACCACCCGCGCATTGGACGGATGGTAGTAGGTCTGGTGAAACCGCTTGAACTGTTCATAGGTCAGCTCTGGGATAACCCGGGGATCACCGCCCGAACTCTTGCCATAGGTGGTGTCGGGGTAAAGCGCCGCCTGGGTCTGGGTGTGCATCACCGAATCCGGCGAGGAATAGACCCCCTTCATTTCGTTGAAGACAACGCCCTTGTAGACCAGCGGCGCATCCAGGCTTTCCAGCTCATAGTGCCAGCCTTCCTGGCTGAACGTGTCCTCGGAAATCAGTGGAAACAGCACCGCGTCCAGGTACACATCGACCAGGTTGTAGAAGTCCTTGAGGTTCTGGCTGGCCACCGGATAGGCGGTCTTGTCCGGAAAGGTCATGGCGTTGAGAAAGGTGTGCATCGACCCCTTCAAGAGCTCCACGAACGGCTTCTTGACCGGGTATTTCCGGCTCCCGCACAACACCGAATGCTCAAGGATATGCGCTATACCGGTCGAATCCTCCGGCGGTGTCTTGAAGGTGATGCCAAAAACCTTGTTCTCGTCCTCATTGATCAGGCTCAGCACCTCCGCCCCGGTTTTCTTGTGCCGATAGAGTTTTGCCTGGGATTTGATCTCGGCAATGGTCTCGTCGCGGACAAGCTCGAAGGCGGGATGGGACATGGATACTCTCGACAATGCTTCTGGTTGATGGGGTCAACCTAGGCACGCCAGAGGGCCAGCGCTAGGGGTGCTTGAAACAATCACCCCGGCTCACGCTTCAACGATTGGCAATTTTCAGTGAAACCGCTTGCGCTCTCGCTCACGCGCCAGGATGCCTGGGGCGTTCAACGTAGCGATCGGCTGACCAGCATCGCTGGGAATATCACCAGAAAGCTGCAGATCGAGAAAGCGAGCGCAGCACACTCTGAGGAACGAGGTGAAATTGCCCAGATCGTGCCCGGCATCGATGGATTCGTGGTGCAGCCGGGTAATCAGCTGCACCACATTCATCCCGTCACGTTGCGCGATCTCCTCGAGCTTGCCCCAGAAGAAGTTCTCCAGCCTGATGCTGGTCACCATGCCGTCGATCCGCAATGAGCGCGTCGTCGATTCCCAGAGCCGGGCATCCGCCTTGATGAAGAGTTCGCACATTTGCTGTCTCCTGCGGCCCGCGCCGATCAGGCAGCCTTGTCCACGCTCTCGGCCTGCGCGGCCAGCACGACCATGAACTGCTTGAGCCAGGCCGGATGAGCTGGCCAGGCGGGCGCCGTTACCAGATTGCCATCGGTGACCGCGCCGTCAATCGCTATGTCGGCATAATGTCCGCCTGCTAGCTCGACTTCCGGACGGCAGGCCGGATAGGCCGAGCATTGACGGCCCTTGAGGACGCCGGCCGCCGCCAGCAATTGCGCCCCATGACAGATGGCGGCAACCGGCTTGTTGGCGTCAAAGAAATGCCGCACCAAGTCCAGCACTTTGCCGTCAAGCCGGAGATATTCCGGCGCGCGCCCGCCAGGAACGACCAGCGCGTCATAGGCAGCAGGCTCGATATCCTCAAAGCTGGCGTTCAGCGTGAAATTGTGACCGCGCTTTTCCGAATAGGTCTGGGCGCCTTCAAAGTCGTGGATCGAGGTAGCAACCTGCTCGCCGGCTTTCTTGCCAGGGCAGACCGCATGCACCTCATGCCCGCAGGCGAGCAGCGTCTGGAACGGCACCATGGTCTCGTAATCCTCGGTGTAGTCACCGGTGACCATCAGGATCTTTGCGCTCATCTTGTTCTCCTCCCAAGTTCGCGGAAGCAGGATAGATCAGCTCTGCCAGCCAGTGGTATTAAGCCGCTACTACGCCGCCCAATTACACCTCGCCCCGAATTTCCGGCTTCACATCGCTTTCATACCACTCCCGCAACTGCTTGAGCAGCGCGGGGAACAGGCTCTTGCGGTCCGAAGCGGCCACATTGTCCGCGATCTGCTCGGGCTTGGATACCCCGGCGATCACCGTCGAAACCTCGGGATGATCAAGGATCCAGCGCAGTGCGAACTGGCTCATCGGCAGGCCGTCCGGTGCATATCCCTTGAGCGCCTGCACCAGTTCGACGCCCCGCTCGAACGGAATGCCCGCAAAGGTCTCGCCCACCGAGAACGCCGCCCCATCGCGATTGTAGTGACGATGATCGCTCGGTTCGAACTGGGTGTTCTTGTCGAACTTGCCGCTCAGCAGGCCGCTGGCCAGAGGCAGACGCACAATGATGCCGACATCTTTCTCCGCTGCGCGCGGGAGCAATTCCTTGGCCGCATCCTGGCGGAACAGGTTGAAAATGATCTGCAGCGTGGCGCAACCGGGCTGATCCAGGCATATCATGCCCTCTTCGATGGTCTCGACACTCGCGCCCCAGTGGCGCACCAGCCCCGCGGCCTGCAACTCGTCCATCCAGCCGAAAATCGAGCCCTCGCGCAACACCTCGGTGGGCACGCAATGGAGCTGGGCCAGGTCCAGCGTGTCCACGCCCAGCCGCTTGGCCGAGCCGACCAGGCTGTCTCGAACGGCCAGCTTGGAATAGCCGTCGGGATAAAGCCCGCTGCCCCGTCCCAGCTTGGTGGCAACCCGCACACTTGGCCCCTTGGCATGGACGCCGATGCGGCTTTCGCTCAGCCCGCCGCCATAAACATCGGCCGTATCCCAGAAACTGATACCGGCATTGAGCGCATGGGTCAGGATCGCGTCGGCCGTTTCATCGCCCACCGGCCCAAAATCGCCGCCGAGCTGCCAGCACCCCAGGCCAATCTCGCTGACCTCATATCCCGTCTTGCCCAGCCGCCGCGTTTTCATGCCTGTCTCCCTATGCCGTCATTCGCCGGGCAACCTATTGGTGCTCCTGGTCAAGAACAAGGGCGTCGCGGCCTGGTTCCGACAATCCTGCACGCAGGACTATTCGAAATAGTCGGGAAAATCCTCGATGGTCTGGCTAAGCAGCACCTCTGCCCGGGCCAGGTGGGCGCGCATCGCGGCTTCCGCCCCCGCCACGTCACCCTGGGTGACAGCCTCCGCAATCTGCTTGTGCTCGGCAATGGCGCGCTGGCTGGAGGAGACGCCGAGCGTCAAATAGCGCACCCGGTCCAACTGCATCTTGTGGTCGTCAATCAACTGCCAGGCATATTCCACCCCAGCCAGACGGGCCAATGTGCGGTGGAACAACTCATCGAGTTGGTGGAAGCGGCGGCTGTTATTGGCGGCCGAGGCGGCTTCCTGGCCGGCAATGAGGTCGGTCAGCACCTGTGCGGTTTCAGGTGTGGGATTGGCCGCCACGCGACGGATGATCTCCACCTCGATGCTTTCGCGGATGAAGCGGCTCTGCCGCACACCATCGGGCGAGATTTTCTTCACTACCGTCGCGCGCTTGGGGCGGATCAGCAGCAGCCCTTGCTGAGCCAACCGGATGAATGCCTCACGCACGGGCTGTCGCGACACGCCATAGCGCCCCGCAATGTCGCTTTCCGAGATCACATCCCCAGGCTTGAGCGCCATGCTGACGATATCGTCGCGCAGCGCGCTGACGACACGAAATGCGATGGTTCCTTCGAGCGCCTCGCCCACCTTGCCTCCCCGCCGGTGTGATTCCGATGCCAGACCTTGTGACGGATCGGCCTGATGCTGCGCTCCTCGTTTACTGTCTTCCACAGAAATCTGCTCCCAACGCCGAGCCCCCGCCATTGGGAAAGGTCGCGTTCAACGATTGTAGAAAGAAACAGTACATTTCTGCAATCTTGTATGGTAGATGCGTTTCGCGCGGCTCCGGGAGGAGGCGCACGGATTTGTATCGAGACTGGAGAGACACGAATGGCCAAGACCTACGCGCTGGTGGGGACCGGAGGTCGCGCACGGATGTTCTACGAGGCCATTCTGGGGCCGCACCGCGAACAGTCCCGGCTGCTGGCCCTGTGCGACACCAATCAGGTCCGCATGGATTTCACCAACAAGGCAATGGTCGAGGAGCTCTCTGGCCAGGCCGTCCCGACCTACAAGGCCGCCGAGTTCGGCAAGATGATTGCCGAGCAAAAGCCCGACACCATCATTGTCACCTCTATCGACCGCACCCACCACAACTACATCATCGCTGCGCTTGAAGCCGGCTGCGACGTCATCACCGAAAAGCCGATGACCACCGACCCGGAAAAGTGTCAGGCCATTCTCGACGCTGTCGAGCGCACCGGCAAGAATGTCCGTGTCACCTTCAACTACCGCTATGCCCCGCACAATTCGGCTCTGCGCGAACTGATCGCCGAAGGCGCCATCGGCAAGGTCACCTCGGTGCATTTCGAGTGGCTGCTCGACACTCGCCACGGCGCCGACTATTTCCGCCGCTGGCACCGCGACAAGCGCAATTCGGGCGGCCTGATGGTGCACAAATCAACCCACCATTTCGACCTGGTCAATTTCTGGCTCGGCACCGAGCCCGACACCGTCTTCGGCATGGGCGATCTCAAGTTCTACGGCCGGGCCAATGCCGAGGAACGCGGCGTCTTCACACCCTATACCCGCACCACCGGCGTGGAAGCGGCCAAGGATGATCCCTTCGCCATCGACCTCACCAGCAACCCGGTCCAGAAGGGACTCTACTGGGACGGCGAAAAGGAAGACGGCTACCAGCGCGACCAGAACGTGTTCGGCGACGGCATCTCCATCGAGGACACCATGAATGTCCTGGTGCGCTATCGCAACAACGCGGTGATGACCTATTCGCTCTATGCCTACGCCCCCTGGGAAGGTTTTAACGTGGCCATCAATGGCACCGGCGGGCGTCTCGAGCTTACCGTGCACGAGAATTCCTACATCAACGCCGGCGCAGGCTCTGAAACCGAAGGCGCCGCCAAGGGCGTCAAGCTCTACCACTTCCCCCTGCATGGCGAACCGCGCGTCGTTCCGGTCCAGCATGGCGAGGGCGGTCACGGCGGCGGTGACAAGATCATGCTCGAGGAAATCTTCGGCAACGCCACCCCGCGCCCCGGCTATGGCGCCAACCACCGCGATGGCGCGCTCTCGATTCTTACCGGCATCGCCGCCAACAAGTCCTTTGCAACGGGCCTGCCGGTTGACGTGAAGACGCTTGTGAAGCTCTAGGACGAGCGCGCGATCAAACCCAAAAAGCCCGGCATGTGCCGGGCTTTTTTATTGCCAATGCAATCCGGAAGAACCTACCGGTCGAATGGTACCGATGCGGTCAGCACTTCGCCCGAATCGTTGAACTCAACCTCGAAGTCCACCGTGATGCGATCATTGACCAGGATGATGCGGGCACCGATCCGCACATCGCCACCGGCCCGATCTTTCTGCTGTTCGCGCAAGTCGAAGCTGATCGTACTGCCCGACTGCCTGCCGATCGCCAGGCCAGTATAACCGGCATTGGAGCTCATGGCCGCTTCATAGCGCCCTGCCTCATCATTATAGGCGATGGTCCCGCTGATCGAGAGCGTAGCATTCACGAGGCTACACCGCCCTGTATAGTTGATCTTGAGCAGATTGCCCTGGGCAACGCTCAGCCGGCAGCGGAAGGGTTCGGGCTGGTCGCCGCCCACCAGCGCACCCTCACCGCGCCAACTGCCGATATAGGAGGAAAGCAGGTCCAGCTCCCGCACACCGGCCTGGGCGACCCCGGCCGTCAGCGTCGCTGCCAGCAGAACGATGGTGACCAAAGCTGTTCTCAACCAATTGGACACGTCTTACCCCTCCAAAATCGCATGCCGTGCATGTTTGCCGGCACTCTAGGGCCAGCATCGTAAAAAATGTCCAGTAATTGACGGCATTGTTACGAATCAACCAACCACTATTGGATAATGGCTAGCACCGAATGAAAATACGCCCGGTCGGCAATGAGGGGAAAACCGCGGACATGACCTCCGGACCAATCATCGACGCGCGCGATGTCGATTACACGCTGGACGTCGCTGGACGTCCCCTGCACATCCTACGCAAGGTTTCGCTCAAGGTGGCCCCGGCGGAAGTCGTGGCCATTGTCGGTCCATCGGGCAGCGGCAAGACCTCGCTGCTGATGCTGCTGGCCGGACTTGAAAAGGCCACTGGCGGGCAAGTTACGGTCAATGGCCGGGAGCTTACCGGCATGAGCGAGGACGATCTGGCCCGCTTCCGCCGCCACACAATGGGCATTGTCTTTCAGAGCTTTCATCTGATCCCCTCGCTGACGGCACTCGACAATGTGGGCTTGGCGCTTGAAATCGCCGAACCGGGCCTGTCCATGGCCCAGGTGCGCGAGAAGGCCGCCGCGGCTTTGGCTGCCGTCGGGCTTGAAGCCCGGCTCGATCACCGCCCTTCGGCCCTGTCGGGCGGCGAGCAGCAGCGCGTAGGCCTGGCCCGCGCCAGTGTGGCCAATCCGCCCCTGTTGCTGGCCGACGAGCCGACCGGCAATCTCGACCAGAAGACCGGCGCTATCGTCGTCGAGCTGATGTTCGACCTGGCCCGCAAGAACAACACCGCCGTAGTGCTGATCACCCACGACCCCGCCCTTGCCGCCAAGGCCGACCGGGTCTTCACCATGACCCAGGGTGAATTGACCGAGACCACCGCACCGGCAGGAACGCGTGCGCCCCGCAAGTCGGTGAGCAGATAATGCGCGGCATCTGGGCCGCCACCCGCATCGGCCTGTTGGACATGCGCGGTGATTTGCGGCGCTTCCTGCTGCTGGTTGTCTGCCTGGCCGTCGGCACGGCGCTGATTGCCGGTGTCAATTCGGTCGGCACCAGCATTACCCGCGCCATCGATACCGGCGCCGCCGAAATCATGGGCGGCGACATCGAACTCTCGCGCGCCGACCGCCTGGCCACGCCCGATGAACTGGCCGCCATGCAGGCACTGGGCCGCGTGGCCCAGGTGATCGACACCAATCTGCGCGCTGAAACCTTTTCTGAAGAAGCCTTTGCCGATGTCAGCGCCGTCGGCAAGACCTATCCCCTGCTCGGCCACGTGCGCAGCCCGCAATTGACCGAAGGCGAAGACCTTGCTGCCTTGCTGGCGGAAGTCGATGGGGCGCACGGCGCGCTCATCGATGGCATCATGCTCGACCAGCTTGGCCTCTCCATTGGCGACACATTCGGCCTGGGCGGCACCGAATTTCAGGTCCGCGGCACGCTGATCGGCCTGCCCGACGGGCCGGTGCGCGGCTTCCGCCTCGGGATACCGGCCCTGATCTCGACCAATGGCTTCGCCGTGGTCAGCGACCGCACCTCGCCCTTGCCGGGCCTGGGCACCTGGTATCGCTACAAGATCCATCTTGCCGACCGTGACATCGATGCAGGACTCGCCCGCGCCGTCGAGCAATTCGGCGGGTCGGGCTGGACCGTGCGTTCGGCGCGGGACGGGCTGGGGCAGATGGTGCGCTATTATGATCTCTTCATGCGCTTCCTGCTCATTGTCGGTCTCGGTTCGCTCCTGATCGGCGGCGTTAGCGTTTGGACCGGCATGCGCGCCTATATTGCTGAGCGCTCCGGCGTCATCGCTGTGCTGCGTTCCATCGGCGCCGACCGGGCGCGCGTGTTTGTGCATTTCCTGGCTCAGGTGGCAGCCCTTGCCCTGGTCGGGGTCGGCATCGGACTGGTCATCGGCGCCAGCACGGCCTGGTTCATCCTTCCAACCATTGGCGCGGCGGTCGGCATCGCGCTGGCGCCTGCCATCCATCTGCAGGCTCTGGCCATCGCAGCGGGCACCGGCATGGTCACCGCCTTTGCCTTTGCCTATCTGCCGCTGGTCCAGTCCCAGGCCATCCGGCCGGTGCTGCTGTTCCGCTCCAAGGGGCTCGACGCCCCGCCGGTCGACTGGCGCGTACTGTTGCTATCCTGGCAAGTACTGCCCCTTGTACTCGCCATTCTGGCCTTCTTCGTGCTGGCCTGGCTGATGACCGGCGATGCGCCACTGGTGCTTGGATTTGGCCTTGCCAGTGCGTTGGGCGCCATTCTGTTCCAGGGCTTTATTCGTCTGGCGCAGCTTGGCCTCAAACGCCTGCCCGAAACCGGTCCGCGCGTCCTGCGCCACAGCTTCCGCAATATCTCTGCCGCCGGACAGAACGCCGCCGCCGTCGCGGTATCTGCCGGCATGGCGCTGACCATGCTGATCATCGTTCTGGTCATGCAGACCAATCTGCAGCAGGAGTTCCTTGGCGCTTCGGCCTTCGACGCACCCACGCTGGTTGGCTCGGACCTGTTTCCCGATGAAGTGGTGGACCTCGAGACTCTGACGCTGCAAGGCAATGGCATTACCCGCTTTGTCTCGACCCCCATGTTGCGGGGCGCCCTGGTCGATGTGGCCGGCACCCCGGCCGATGAGCTGGTGACGCGCGGCCCGGAGGCCACCTTCCTGCTCGCCGGTGAAGTACCGCTGACCTATCGCACCCATCTGCCGGCCTCGTCGCGAGTGACAGCGGGAGAATGGTGGCCTGCTGACCATGCCGGCCCTGCCCTGGTCAGCCTGCACCAGAGCCTGCGGCACGGCCTCGGCGTCGATCTGGGCGACACACTGACCTTCTCGATCTTCGGCGATGAGGTGACCGCCACTATTGCCAGCTTCCGCGATTATTCCTGGCAGGGCGGCATTGATTTCCTCGCGACCTTTTCGCCCGGCGTGATCGAGAACTATCCCACCACATTGTTTGCCGCCGTCACCGCCGCGCCCGGCGCGGAAGAAGACGTCACCCGGCTCCTGGCGTCTGAACTGCCCGATATCCGCTTTATTTCCGTGGGCGATACGCTCAAACAGGTCACCGATGCGCTGGGCCAGCTCTCCTTTGCAGCCAGCCTCATTGGGGGCCTGGCCGTCGGCAATGGCCTGCTCGTTCTGATCGGCTCGCTCTCGACCGGGCGCCGCCAGCGCGAGGCCGATACCATCATCACCAAAGTACTGGGCGCCACCCGGTCCGAACTGATCGGCTCGGCCTTCCTGCAATATCTGGTGCTGGCAGTGTTGGCCGCAATTCCCGCCCTGGTGCTGGGCATCGGCATGGGCCGCTTTGTCAGCGGCCTGCTGCTGGCGGTCGAATTCACGCTCAAACTCGACATCATCGTCGTGGTCCTGGCCGTCGCCATCGCCATCACCGCCATTCTGGGCGCCATGACGATCCTGCGCGCAGCCTCCGCCAGACCAGCGCGATTATTGCGCGACCTCTAGCCGATCAAGAGAAATGCTCGACCAGCATGTCGAACACCAGCCGGATCCGCCGGCTGGTATGCAACTCCCGATGGGTCACCAGCCAGACCGGCACCGGGATAGGGTCGATTGCGGGCACGGCGATCTCGACCTCCGGAGTTTGCCGGGCGACCGCTTCGACCATCGGCCCGAGGCATATGCCCCGGCACACCCATTCCCAGCCGGTCATCCCGCTCTGGGTCAATAGCGGGAAATTGGCCCTGCTCAGGGGCACCCCGCGCTGCCGCATCTCGGCGATGAAGGGCTCGATTCCGTCTATCGCACCACTCATTTCGCAACGAGCTAGTTCAACGCCATTACTCGGTCGCCCCAGCCGGTCGAGCAAGTCCGGCGTGCCATAGACATAAGCCGCCGTGTCCCGGCACCGCCTCGCGATCAGGCCATCCTGGTCGGGCCGGACATGGCGGATGGCAATGTCGGCTTCACGCCGCAGCAGGTCACTGATCGACCCTGTCGCCAGCACCTCCAGGGTAATGCCCGGCGCGGCCTTGCGCACCTTGGCCAGAAGGGGCGGCAGAACATGCCCTGCATAGATGTCGGCGGCGGTAATCCTTACGACGCCCTCCACCGATTGCGACTGTGCCGCAGCCGACATCGCGACGCGGTCTGCTGCCGCGCCCATCTCGCGCAGATCGGCGACCAGCCGCTGCCCCGCCTCTGTCAAAATCAGGCGCCGCCCCACCCGCTCGAATACGGCAATGCCCAAGTCTTCCTCGAGCGCCGCGACCTGTCGCCCGAGCGTCGGCTGGGTCAGGCCGAGCCGTCGCGCCGCCGCCGAGAGCGAGCCGGCCTCCACCGTCGCCAACAGCGCGCGCATCTGGTTCCAGTCAATCGGCCCGGGCATTTCCTTCATGCATTTACGTATAGTTCTTGTGCCAAATTCTGCAATTTTGTTTTCTTGAGCCCCCGGTTATCCTGCTGCCAGTATTCCTGGGGACGAGGAGTTAGACTATGGCCGAGCCAAGCGCCTTTTGGGACCGGATGGCGGACCGCTATGCCGCCCAACCTATCAGCGACGAGCAGGCCTACCGCACCAAACTGGCCAAAACCCAGTCCCACTTCACACCGGACATGGACGTCTTCGAGTTCGGCTGTGGCACCGGCGGCACCGCCATTATCCATGCCCCACACGTCCGCAGCGTCCGGGCGGTGGATTTTTCCGAGCGTATGCTGGAAAAGGCCCGCATCCGCGCCGCCCAGGCCGGGGTCGATAATGTCACCTTCGAAAAGGGCGACATCACCACCATGCCGATCGCCCCGGCCAGCTACGACGTCGTGCTGGCCATGTCCGTCCTGCACCTGCTCCAGAACCGGCAGGCCGTCATTCAGCGCGTCTTCGACATTCTCAAGCCAGGGGGTATCTTCGTTTCCAGCACGGTCTGCATTGCCGAGACCGCCAGGTGGTTGGGCTACATCGCCCCGCTTGGCCGTGCTCTTGGCCTGCTTCCGGTGCTCACCGTCATGGACCGGGACCAGTTGCGCCAGGACATCACTCGCCCAGGCTTTACCATTGAGCATGACTGGCGCCCCAAGCCCCGGGCAGCCGTCTTCATCATCGCGCGCAAGCCGGACTGATTGCCCTGTGGAACCGGGCTTTTCCCGATTGGGCGAATCGGTGAGGCTATGTGCTATCACTCGCAAATAGTCAGTTAGCCGTGCGTCTGCCTTCCCGCTGGAGATGAGGCGCATCCAGCCGGAGAGATGATGCAGGTCGCCATCGACATGGGAGAGAGCCGGGGATCCGGCCCAGCCCACATGGATCTTGAAGAATTGCTCGCCACGCGCCTTCTGGTGCAGGGCAATTCAGGGTCCGGCAAATCGCACCTGCTGCGCCGCCTGCTGGAGCAATCTGCCCAATGGGTGCAGCAATGCATTATCGATCCCGAGGGTGATTTCGTCACCCTGTCCGACAAATACGGGCATCTGGTGGTCGATGCCACGCGAACTGAAAGCGAATTGACC
>Ga0208522_1001525_pt1 | contig 14824 bp, 11 predicted proteins | sample ETNtaG_25_FD_185763 | JGI IMG/M metagenome (GOLD analysis project Ga0208522, IMG submission 185763) | Marine microbial and viral communities from oxygen minimum zone, Eastern Pacific Ocean - ETNP201302SV86 (SPAdes) (version 2) | ecosystem: Environmental > Aquatic > Marine > Oceanic ... | reverse complement strand
GTAAAATTTATTATATATTATTAATCAATGAATCAAACTGATGCATATACCTTTTTAACTAAAAGCGTGAACTCATTATCTGGAGTTGGCGATAAAACAAAAAAGCTACTTAAAAGAAAGAAAATTGAAAAAGTATCAGATTTATTATTAAATTTACCTCAAGGATATACGGATAGATCTAATTTACAGACCTTGGACAAACTTGAAATTGGTAAAATTACGACAATTAAAGTTAGACCTGTTAAATATAACTTTCCAAGAATAAGAAATTTACCAAATAAAGTTATCTGCGAGGATGATAGAGGAAAAATTGATATAGTTTTCTTTAACAGTAGAGAGGGATATATAAGAAAAATTCTTCCATTAAATTCTATTGTAATAATTAGTGGAAAAATTAATTACTTTAAAAAAAAATATCAAATTACAAATCCTAGTTATGTGGTTCCTCATGAAAAAGAAGATTATGTAAATAAAATTATACCTAAGTATTCTTTAACAGAAGGTTTAACTGAAAAAATTTATAGAAAAATAATTGAACAAGTTTTAATGAAAATTACTGACTTAAGTGAATGGCATAATGAAAAAATTTTGAAAAAGATTGGCAATGTAAGTTGGGCAAAATCAGTTAAATGTTTACATGAACAAAAACAAAACGAAATTACCTCAAAATATTATAGAAGATTAGCCTATGATGAAATTTTATCTAACCTTCTTGTTTTGTCTCAGGTACGGAGACGAATAAAAAAATTTAAAAAAAAAAATAAAGTTTTTGATAGCACGATATCTGATGTTTTAAAAAAAAATTTTGATTTTTCGTTTACCTCTGATCAAAAAATGGTAATTGAAGAAATCAACAAAGATTTAAAATCTGAATATAAAATGTTAAGAATTTTACAAGGTGATGTTGGTTCTGGAAAAACTATTGTTTCTTTTATTGCTGCTGCCAATGTTATTAGATCTAATTATCAAGTTGTAATGATGGCGCCAACTGAGATTCTGGCTAAACAACATTATGATCTGGCAAAAAAAACATTTGAGTCTACAAATATAAATATTGAATTCTTAAGTGGAAAAACTAATACTAAAGATAAAAAAATAATTGAAAAAAATCTACTAAATGGAAAAATAAATTTCTTAATTGGAACGCACGCCTTATTTCAAAAAAGAATCTCATTTAAAAACTTAGGCTTTGTCATAATAGATGAACAACATAAGTTTGGAGTAAAACAAAGAATAGAGCTGTCAAATAAAGGAGGTAAAGATTGCGATATATTATTAATGTCTGCCACTCCTATTCCGCGCACTTTAATAATGGCTTTGTATGGAGATATGGATGTTTCTCGAATAACAGAAAAACCAATTAGCAAAAATGAAACGATTACTTTGAGCAAACCCGAAGAAAAGATTGATGAAATTATTTTCTTTATTAAAAAACAAATTCAAAATAAAAATCAAGTTTTTTGGGTTTGTCCTTTAATAGAAGAATCAACAAAATTAGATTATGCTGCTGCTATAAAAAAATTTGATTTATTATCCAAAAAATTTCCTAATAAAGTTGGTTTGATACATGGCAGTTTAGAAAAAGATGAAAAAAATAATGTTTTAAATAAGTTTTTAAAAAAAAAGATAGATATATTAGTATCAACAACCGTTATTGAAGTTGGCATAGATTTTCCAAATGCAAATGTAATTATAATTGAAAATTCAAATAAATTTGGTCTATCGCAACTCCATCAACTACGCGGAAGGGTTGGAAGAGGAAAAAAACAAGGTACTTGTATACTTCTCTACAAAAAAAACTTGAGTAATAATGCTAAAAAGAGAATCAAAATATTAAAAAACACCAATGATGGTTTTTTAATAGCTGAAGAAGATATGAAACTTAGAGGTTTTGGTGATCTTTTAGGTTTTCAACAAAGTGGAATTAAAAACTTTAAATTAGCTGATCCAATTCATCACGAAGATCTTTTTAAAATAGCTGAGGAAAATATTAAAGAAATTGAGTTAAATGAAAAAAATTTTAAAAGATATGATTTTATAATAAAACTTTTTGACAAAGCTCAAATTATCAATGAAATAAATACTTAAATTATTTTGTTTTAGATGTTCCTGCTGAAACAATAAATCTAGATGCTTCTTCAAAAGTTAGGTCTAAATAAATAACTTCTTCTTTAGGAAACATAAGTAAAAATCCACTTGTAGGATTAGGTGTTGTAGGTATAAAAACATTCACCAATTTTTTATTAGTTTTTTTTGACATCTGTCCTTCATTATCTTTAGTAGCAAATCCTACCGCCCAAGATCCTTTTCTTGGATATTCAACTAAGACAACATTTTTTTTATTACCTTCACTTTTTGTAAAAGTTTCTGTCATTTGCGTAATTGCAGAATATATAGTTCTTAAAATTGGGATTCGTTTTAATAAATTTTCAAATGTATTTAATAGTTTTCTTCCTAAAAAAGACAAAGACAACCATCCAATAGAAGTAATAAGTAAAATGGCTATTAATATTTCTAAACCTGGAATATCATAAGGCAGATAATGATTCGGATTTATCTCTTTTGGAATAATTTTTGATGAAATATCTACTATAAATATAGATAAATAAATTGTTATACCTATTGGTATCAAAACAACAACGCCAGCTATGAAGTAATTTCTAAAACTGGCTAAAATACCTCTTTTTTTTTTCTCATTACTCATTTAATATCTTATTTAATAATTCTATTAGTTATACTTTAAACGTAAATAATTATGAACAAGATAAATAACATAAATAGGCGTAAATTTCTTGAGGTTTTTACTGGATGTACTTGTGGTTTACTTATTTCATCTTGTTCTACAGCGCCTATAACTGAAAGAAAACAACTTAAACTATTGCCAGAAAGTACAATTAATAGACAAGCTGCTCAGTTGTATGAGAGGGTAAAAAGTAAAACAAAATTAAGTACCGATAAAAAAAAATTGGATGAAATAAAGACAATTGGAGAAAGAATAGAAAATGCAGTCAGTTCATACTTTCAATCAATTAATCAAAGAGATCCTACTTATAATTTTCAATGGGAGTACATATTAGTTGATAATGATAAAATAAAAAACGCATGGTGTATGCCAGGTGGAAAAATTGCTGTTTATACTGGAATTCTTAAAGTTACAAAAAACACAGATGGATTGGCTGCAGTAATGGGACATGAAATTGCACATGCCGTTGCTAAACATTCCATAGAGAGAGCCAGTCGAGCTGTAATTTTAAATGTTGGAACTGCTGCTGTTGATATATTTACAGGTGGAGCAATATCTAATACCCAAAGAACAACAGGTGTTGATGTTGCGGGTATGTTGCGAACTTTTGGTATAGATAATCCTTTTGGTAGAAAGCAAGAAACTGAAGCTGATTATTTAGGATTAATTTTCTCTTCACTTGCTGGATTTGATATTCGTGAATCTGTAAAAGTATGGGAAAGAATGAAAGAAGAATTTAAAGGTCAAGAGCCACCAGAATGGATGAGCACCCACCCGTCAAGTGCAAGAAGAATCGAATCTCTAAAAAAATGGATACCAGAAATTACCTTAGAATACCCACCGATTAAAAAAATAGGTTAAAAACTAGCTTTTTAATTTGGTGAGCCGTGTTGGATTCGAACCAACGACACCTTCCTTAAAAGGGAAGTGCTCTACCAACTGAGCTAACGGCCCATATAAACTGTATTACTATATTTTTTTAAATTTTTTTCAAGTAGATATAATTCCAATATAATTAGATAACATTGATATATTTGTTGTAAAAATCGTCAAAAGTATTGGTCTTAATAGTTTCTCTAATTTTCTTCATTAATTGCTGGTAAAAAACTATGTTATTCATAGTTAAAATCATTGAAGCTAAGATTTCGTTAGAATTTATTAAATGATTAATATAGCTTTTTGAATAAGAATTTAGGTTTCTTATAGACAAATTTTCATCGATTGGAGAATCATCATTTTGATATTTAGAATTTCTTAAATTAAGTCTCCCATTCCATGTAAAAGCTAATCCTGTTCGTCCTGATCTAGTAGGCAAAACGCAATCAAACATATCTACTCCCCTCTTTACAGCTCCCAATATATCAGACGGTGTTCCTACTCCCATTAAATAGCGAGGTTTTTTCATTGGCATAAAAGGAACAATTTTGTCCAGAACTTGAAACATTTGTCCTTGTGTTTCACCCACAGCTAATCCACCGAGAGCATATCCATCAAATTCAATTTTTTTTAAACCTTCTAAACTTTCTAATCTAAGATCCTTATATATTCCGCCTTGAATAATACCAAATAATGCTTTTCCTGCGGGATCACCAAACGCAATTTTTGATCTTTCGGCCCAATTTAATGATAGCAGTAAAGAATTATGAATTTTTTTTTTATCCAATGATAATTTGGGACACTCATCCAAAACCATCAAAATATCAGAATTGATATCTTTTTGTATTTGAATAGATTCTTCAGGGCTAAGAATAAATTTTTTTCCGTCTAAATGTGAATTAAAAATAGCTCCCTTTTTTTCATCAATTTTTACTAATTTTGATAAAGACATAATTTGAAACCCTCCTGAATCAGTCAATATAGGAAGTTTACAGTTCATAAAGTTATGCAAACCTCCAACTCTTTTGATTCTTTTTACTCCAGGTCTAATCATTAAATGGTATGTGTTTGAAAGAATAATTTGAGCTCCAGAAGATATTACATCTTCAATAAAAACTGATTTTACAGTTCCTTGTGTTCCAACTGTCATAAAAGTTGGAGTATCTATACTTCCTCTTGGTGTAAAAATTTTTCCTAGACGAGCCGAACCATCTTCTTCCAAAACTTTGAAAGAAATATTTTTCTTTTCCATTATTTTTTAACTATTTAAGTGTTAAACTTATAATTTTATCAGGATCAGAAACTTCGCCATTGGGGCCTTCTCCTCTTTTGATTAAATCAACAAATTCCATCCCGTTAATTACTTTTCCAAAAACTGTATATTGTCGATCTAAATGAGGAGCTGATTTAAAACAAATAAAAAATTGACTATTTGCACTATTTGGATCGCTTGAACGAGCCATGGATAAAGTTCCTCTTTCGTGGGGAGCGGAACTAAATTCAGCCTTTATATCAGGATATTCAGATCCTCCAGTACCAGCTCTACGTATATCATAATTTACACTATTGCTATTTCCAAACTCCACGTCTCCAGTTTGTGCCATAAATCCATCTATAACTCTGTGAAAAACTACACCGTCATATTTTTTTTCTTTTATAAGTTTTTTAATTCTTTCTACATGCTTTGGAGCAATATCTTCATATAATTCTATTTCAACATCCCCGTCTTTCAATTTTAAAATCATAGTATTTTCCTTTGCTTCTAATTGATTAAAAAATAAAACAAATAAAATAAAAAATAGTATTTTTTTAATCATATTTATTTTTAATTGCTTCTTTTACGCTTTTTGTAACAAAATTATCAATTTTTCCATTTAATTTTGCTATCTCCTTAACAAATTTTGATGATATAACTTGATTTTCAAGATCTGACATTAAAAAGACAGTTTCAATTTTTTTATTTAACTTTCTATTCATTCCAGCTAATTGAAATTCATATTCAAAATCAGATACCGCTCTTAATCCTCTAAATATAATTGTGGCATTATGTTTTGAACAAAGTGATGTTGTTAAATTGCTAAAAGAAGTAACTTTAATATTTTTACTATTAATTTTTAAATCTTTAAAAAGTGAATCTTTTATTATCCGAACTCTTTCTTCAGAAGAGAATAAATAATCCTTCAAATAATCATTGGATACAGCTATTATTAACTTATTAACTATTTTAAGCGATCTCCTTATCACATCGATATGACCGTATGTTATTGGATCAAATGTTCCGGGATATATTCCTATTTTAGTCATTTAATTAAAATATTAATTACTCTTTTATATTGATTACCTTAAAAGCTGTAACAACTTTTTCTTCACCGGAAGTTTTTATTATTCGATTACCCTTTGCATTACGACCTGTAATTCTAATTTGTTTAACGGGACATCTTATTATTCTTCCTTTGTTTGTAGATAACATAACTTCATCTCCTTCGTTGACAGAGAATGCGGCTGCTACATTTCCATTCCTTTCAGAAGTGTCAATGCCTTTCACGCCTTTTCCACCTCTGCTAGTAACTCGATAATCATAAAAAGATGTTTTTTTACCAAATCCATTTTCAGTTATTGATAAAATATATTTTTGTTTAGCAGTTAATTCTGCAGCTTTATCTTTGTTGGTAGAGCCATTTTTCAACAATTTCTTTGCAATTTTTGGATTTATATTCATGCTATCAACTAGTGTTAAATCTATTACCTCGTCTCCGTTTGATAAATCAATACCTTTTATTCCTTTGGAAGATCTTCCTTTAAACAATCTTAATTTTTTAGCCATAAATCTAATACATTGACCTTTTTTGGTGCTTAACATTATATCCTGATCTTCACGACATATTTCAACACCAATAATTTTATCATCAGGATCTAATTTCATTGCTATTTTTCCAGTTGATTGAACACTAGAAAAATCCTCCAAAGTATTTTTTCTTATCTTGCCTTTTGAAGTTGAGAAAATGACAAAAAGATTTTTCCATTCTTTCTCGTTGCCTGGAACTTTCATATTCTTGCTTATTGAATGATGACTTTGTAAAGATGGAAGTAAATTTCGAATTGGTTTACCCCTAGAAGAGGCTGTTCCTTCAGGAATTTTCCAAGCTTTTAACTTGTAAACTAAACCTTGTGTAGAGAAAAATAAAATTGAATCATGTGAATTTGCATCGAAAATTTGAATAACATTATCTTCTTCGCGAGTTTTGATTCCTGCTTTTCCCTTTCCTCCCCTTTTTTGTGTTTTCACTAAAGATAATGAATTTCTTTTTATATAGCCTTGTCGAGTAATAGTGATTATTACTTCTTCTTTCTGAATAGTTTCCTCAATATCATAATTTAAAACTCCATCACTAATTTTAGTTCTTCTTCTAACAGAATATTTATCTTTTACATGATTCAATTCTTTAGACATTAATTTGAATAACTCTCTCTTTGATTTTAGTAATTTTTCAAATTGATCAATATTGACTGCTAACTTTTTGATTTCAGTTTCTATCTCACTGATTCCAAAATTAGTTAATTTCTGAAGTCTTAGTTCTAAAATTGAAACAACTTGACTTTCAGATAAAGAGTAATTGCCCTTTGCTTTTTCCGAACTTATAAGTTTTATCATTCTTGAAGTTTTATTTATCTTCCATTTTTTACCTAATAGAGATTTTTTTGCAGAATCGGTATTTTCAGAATTTTTAATTACCTTTATAACTGCATCAATATTTTCGACAGCTACTGAAATCCCAATTAAAATATGGGCTCTGTCTTGTGCTTTTTTTAAATCAAATTTAGTTCTTTTAATTAATGTATTTTCTCTAAATTTTACAAATTCAGAAATAAATTCTTTTAAATTTAATATCTTGGGTTTTCCGTCAACTATTGCAAGAGTGTTAAAACCAAAAGAACTCTCTACTGAGGTATATTTATATAATTGTCTTTTAATAGTCTCTGGTTCAACATTTCTTCTTAAGTCTATTGCAACTCTTATGCCTTTGCTGTTCGATTCATCTCTAATATCGCTTATTCCTTCAATTTTTTTCTCTCTAGCTAATTGCGCAATTCTTTCGTTTAAAACAGATTTATTAACTTGATATGGTATCGATTTAATTACTAATCTCTCTCTTCCGTTCTTTAAATTTTCTACATCAATTTCCCCTCTAATTTTTATTGATCCTCTTCCCTTGTTATATCCCTGTTTTAGATTTTCTTTTCCAACTATAGTACCACCTGTGGGAAAATCAGGACCTGGTACTTTTTTCATTAGCTGGGAAATAGTAATATCTTTATTTTCAATATATGCATTTGTTGCATCAATAATTTCTCCTAAATTATGTGGAGGAATACTAGTTGCCATACCCACAGCTATTCCACCTGCTCCATTAACTAACAAATTTGGATACTGCGAAGGTAATACGGTTGGTTCTTTTTCAGTTTCGTCATAATTGCTTCTGAATTCAACTGTATCTTTCTCAATATCATCAATTAAATGTTGTGAGATTTTCCCTAGTTTAGTTTCTGTATATCTCATCGCTGCAGGAGGGTCTCCATCTACAGAACCAAAATTTCCTTGGCCTTCTAACAAAGGTAAGCTCATAGAAAAATCTTGGGTAAGTCTAACTAAAGCGTCATATACTGCCTGATCTCCATGCGGGTGATATTTACCGATTACATCTCCAACTATACGAGCAGACTTTCTAAACTGTTTTGACCAATCATACCCCCCTTTATACATCGCATAAATTATTCTTCTATGAACTGGTTTTAAGCCATCTCTTACATCTGGCAGTGCTCTACTTACTATAACACTCATTGCGTATGATAGATAAGACGTGCTCATCTCATCATAAACATAAATTGGTTTATAATTTTTTTTATTTAAATTATTTTCAATATTTTCCATTAAATTTAAAAAGGGATTTCATCATCTAAATCAGTAGATGATATATTTTCTTCATTAGGAAGGGAGCTTTTATCATTTTTTGATTCTTGTATGCTTTCTATCTGTGCAGTTTTGCTGCTCAATATTTTAAATGTGGAATTAAATCCTTGTAAAACAATTTCGGTAGAATACTTATCGGTTCCAGATTTTTCATCTTTCCATTTTCTTGTGGTTAATTGTCCTTCAATGTAAACTTGTGCACCTTTCTTCACATATTGCTGAACAACATTTACTAAACCCTCGTTAAATATTACAACTCGATGCCATTCGGTTTTTTCTTTTCTTTCTCCTGTATTTTTATCTTTCCACGTATTACTGGTTGCAAGGCTTAATCGTGCCACACTTTTTCCATTCACCATTTGCTTAATTTCTGGATCGGCGCCTAATCGACCAATTAAAAGAACTTTGTTTAAACTTCCTGCCATATTATTTATAGATTTAGCTAAAGATTAATTGTTAATATAGCTTAATATAACATATTTCCATCTTTTTATTAATAGGTTAGATATGTATGTCAAAAAAATATGCTTAAAAAAATCGTTATAAAAGGGGCAAAAGAACACAACTTAAAAAATATTTCCCTTGAGATACCAAAAGACAAATTTATCGTCATAACAGGGCTCTCAGGTTCAGGAAAATCATCTTTGGCATTTGATACTATTTATGCGGAGGGTCAAAGAAGATATGTCGAGAGTCTTTCTGCTTACGCACGGCAGTTTTTAGATAAAATGAAAAAACCAAAAGTTGACTTAATTGAAGGTTTGAGTCCTGCTATATCTATAGAACAAAAAAATACTTCAAAAAACCCTCGATCTACTGTGGCGACTGTTACTGAAATTTATGACTACATGAGAGTTCTTTATGCAAGAGCAGGAACGCCTTACTCACCTTTTACTGGAAAACCAATTAAATCACAAAGTGTTGCAGAAATTGTTGATAAAATAAAAAATCTTCCTAAAAAAAATACAATTTATTTATTATCTCCCATAGTCAGAGGAAGAAAAGGAGAATATAAAAAAGAAATAGCAAGTTATAAAAGGAGAGGATTTCAAAGAATAAAAGTTGATGGTCAATATTATGATATTGATAAATTTCCAGAATTAAATAAAAAAACAAAACATGATATTTCAATAGTTGTAGATCGTATAATATTAAATAACGATTTAGGAAATAGACTTGCAGAAGGAGTTGAAAGTGCACTCAATTTATCCGATGGTTTACTTTTTGTTGAATATGAAAATGAAACCCTTCCGAAAAAATTTAGAAAAATTGAAACAAATGTATTTTCTTCAAAGTTTGCATGTCCTGAAAGTGGTTTTACAATTGAAGAGATAGAGCCAAGATTATTTTCATTTAACAGCCCCTATGGTGCTTGCCAAGAATGTGAAGGGATCGGAAAAAATCTTAATGTAGATCCTAATTTAGTTGTTCCAAACACAAAAAAGAGCATACAAGATGGAGCTATAGAGCCTTGGTCTAAATCTAGTACTTTATATTATATTCAAACTTTGTCTTCCATTGCGAAACATTACAAATTCTCATTAACTGATCCATGGAAGAATTTACCCAAAAAAATACAGGATATCATTTTATATGGATCTAACGAAGACGAGATAAAATTTTCATATGATGATGGTTACGAAAAATATTCAACTAAAAAATCCTTCGAAGGTGTAGTTAATAATATTGAAAGACGCTTTTTAGAAACTGAAAGTGAGTGGAAAAGAGAAGAAATCTCTCAGTACCAGAGTGAATCGAACTGCGATAAATGCAAAGGAATGAGACTTAAAGATGAAGCTTTGTGCGTAAAAATTGATAATTTTAACATTAGTGAAGTCACAAAAAAATCAATATCTGATTCAAAGAAATGGTTTTCAGATCTAGATCAGAAGTTAAATGAAAAAGAGAAGAAAATTGCCCAACATATATTAAAAGAAATTAATGAAAGATTAGATTTTTTATTAAATGTGGGACTAGATTATTTAACGTTATCTAGAGAATCTGGAACCTTATCCGGTGGAGAAGCTCAAAGAATAAGGTTAGCTTCGCAGATTGGTTCTGGACTTACAGGAGTAATATATGTTTTAGACGAGCCTTCCATAGGTCTACACCAAAAAGATAATGTTAAATTAATTAATGCTTTAAAAAGACTTAGAGATTTGGGTAACACAGTTATTGTAGTTGAGCATGACACAGAAACTATGGAAAATGCTGATCACATTATTGATTTAGGACCTGAAGCTGGAATCGATGGGGGTAATGTAGTTGCTCAAGGAGAAATTAAAAAAATAATGGATAACAAAGATAGTATTACAGGAAGTTATTTATCTAGAAAAAAAACTATACCAATCCCAAATAAAAGAAGATCTGCTAAAAATGGTAGATATTTAGAAATTTTAGGTGCTACAGGAAATAATTTAAAAAATATAAATCTTAAAGTTCCTTTAGGAACTTTTACTTGCATTACTGGTGTATCAGGTAGTGGAAAATCAACTCTTATAATCAACACTTTGTATAACGCTCTAAACTTAATACTTAACAATAACAAATCAAGAAAGTTGCCCATGCCATTTAGAAACTATAAAGGTGTAGAACAAATAGATAAAATTATCGATATTGATCAATCTCCGATCGGTAGAACTCCTAGATCAAACCCTGCAACATATACAGGCGCATTTGGCCCAATAAGAGATTGGTTTGCTAATTTACCAGATTCTAAAGGTAGAGGTTATAAAGTTGGAAGATTTTCATTTAATGTTAAGGGTGGAAGATGTGAATCTTGTGAAGGAGATGGAGTAATAACTTATGAAATGCACTTCTTGCCAGATGTTTATATTGCTTGCGATGTTTGTAAGGGAAGTAGATATAATCGTGAAACCTTAGAAATCAAATTTAAAAATAAAAATATTGCTGATGTATTAAACATGACTGTAGATGAAGGGTGTGATTTTTTTGAAAATATACCAGCAGTAAGATCGAAATTGCTTACTCTAAAAAAAGTAGGATTAGGTTATATAAAAATAGGACAACAGGCTACTACGTTATCTGGAGGAGAAGCTCAAAGAATAAAATTAGCCAAGGAATTATCAAAAAGATCTACAGGTAGAACGATGTACATTCTTGATGAACCAACTACTGGTTTACATGCTCATGACATAAAAAAGTTATTGGAAATTCTTCAAACTTTTGTTTCTCAAGGAAATACTGTTGTTGTTATAGAGCACAATTTAGATGTGATCAAAACTGCAGATTGGATAGTTGATATGGGCCCGGATGGTGGTGTAAATGGAGGACAAATTATAGCGGAAGGAAACCCCGAAAAAATTAAAGAAATAAACACAAGCTATACTGGAAACTTTTTAAAGAATATTATTAACAATAAGCTGAAAAAAACAGCTTAGATTTATCAAAAAAAAATGGTATAATTAAACATGGTCACAATATTACAATCGTTGTCAAAAACTATTCATCTTTCAATAGTCCTAGCTGTTTTGCTGTTTGTAGGTTTATTTTTTGGAGGCGGAGACTTCGCTTTCAATCAACTCTTTTGGAGTTGGTTATTTAGATATTTCCATGTTTTAGCAGGCATAATGTGGATAGGTCTACTTTGGTATCTAAATTTTGTTCAAATACCAAGTATGCCGAAAATTCCAGATGAACAGAAACCTGCCATTGGTAAAGTAATAGCTCCTGCAGTCTTATTTTGGTTTAGATGGGCTGCTCTTGCAACAATTGTTACAGGATTAATTGTTGCATACTTAAATGGGTATGTTCACCAAGCTTTTGCGCTAGGAATAGGTAGCGGTGGAGGTAAAAACACAGCAATTGGAATTGGAATGTGGCTAGGTTCGATAATGGCTTTTAATGTTTGGTTTATTATTTGGCCAAATCAAAAAAAGGTACTTGGATTAGTTGAATGTTCTCCAGAAGAAAAACCTAAAGCTGCTAAAACTGCGATGCTTACATCCAGAATAAATACTTTATTGTCTCTACCAATGTTACTAACAATGGTAATGGCTCAAAATCTTTACTAGTTATTAATTTCAGAATCTTCTTTTAATATAGTTTTTTGACTTACCTTGGTGTACCCAAGAAGAGGAGTAGCAACAAAAATAGATGAATAAGTACCTATAATAACTCCAATAATCATAGCAAAAGAAAAACCTTTTAATATAGCGCCACCAAATATAAATATAGAAAATAAAGCTAGTAAAGTAGTAACAGAAGTTATTAATGTTCTTGATAGAGTTTCATTAGTTGAAACATTAGAAATTTCCTCGATCGAAATTTTCGAATATTTTTTTAAATTTTCCCTAATACGATCGAATATAACTACAGTATCATTCATTGAATATCCAACAATAGTCAATACTGCAGCTACAATAGATAGGTTTATCTCATATGATAATATCGAAAATAAACCTAAAGTAATAAGAACATCATGAATTAATGCTATTATTGCCGCCAAACTGAATTGCCATTCAAATCTTATCCAAATATAAAACAACATAGCTGCAAGAGATAAACAAATTGCCAATAAACCATTTTTTAAGAGTTCATTACTTACCTTAGGACCTACTTTCTCTACTCTTCTAAAATTTACATCATAGCCAAGATCTTTTATCAATGTATCGCTTATATTTTTAATAAAATTTTCATCATTTGTTTCGTTGCTCTTAATTTTTATTAAGAAATCACCTTTGGTTCCAAATCTTTTAACAGTAATATCTTCCAAGTTCATTTTTATTAATGATCTTCTTATTTCAGAAATATTCGAATTTTTATCTTCAGTTCTAATTTCTATTAATGTGCCACCTTTAAAATCAACACCAAAGTTTAAACCTTTAAAGAAAATAAGTGATAAAGATAATATTACAAATATTAAAGATATTACATTAAGTTTTTTATAGAACTTAGAAAAAGTTATATTTTTTGAAATTTTTAGAATCATATTTTAATATTACTGTTTTTGTTTTTCATTACATAGATTGAAGATAAATGACGAGCAAAAAAATATGCAGAAAATAAAGTTGTTAAAATTCCAATTCCTAAAGTAACAGCAAAACCTTTTATTGGGCCTGATCCAAGAAAAAATAATATGATTGCGGAAATTAATGTAGTTATATTTGCATCTAATACTGCTGATTGCGCTTTTTTATAACCTATGTCAAAAGCATGTATTAGAGAATTTTCTGTTTTACTTTCTTCTCTAATTCTCTCAAAGATTAAAACGTTCGCATCTACTGCCATACCAACGGTTAAAATTATTCCGGCTATACCTGGTAAAGTTAGTGTAGCTTCAAGAACGGTCAATACCCCTAGTAAAAGAATCAAATTAACGATTAAGGCTGTATCAGCTATTAAGCCCATGAATCTATATTTATAAAACATATAAATTATTACTAAAATAAATCCAATAAGTAGAGATATGGCTCCTGCTTTAACAGAATCTTCTCCAAGATCAGGGCCGACTGTTCTTTCCTCTATTATATTGATCGGTGCTGGTAAAGCTCCAGATCTAAGAAGAAGAGCTAAGTCTGTTGCAGATTGAAATGTAAAATCTCCAGAAATTTGTCCATTGCCTCCTACTATAGGCTCTCTAATTTCAGGAGCGCTAATAATTTTTTTATCTAATATTATAGCTAATCTCTTCCCTACATTTTTTGATGTTACTCTTGCAAATCTTTTGGCACCTACTCTATCTAGTGAAAATGAAACAATAGTTTGACTGCTTTGTGAATCAAATTTTGGAACTGCTGTAGAAAGATTATCACCACTCAACACAACTCTTTTATTAACACTTAGCTTTGTTGTTCCATCCTCAAAAAATAAAAACTCTGAACCAAAAGAATCTTCATCATCTGAAACCAATCGGAAAGTTAAATTAGCTGTCTTGCCCAATAAACTTTTAATTCTATTTGGGTCGTCCAAACCAGGTAATTCTACTAAAATTCTATCATTTCCTCTTCTCTGTATAGTTGGTTCATTGGTACCAACCTCATCAATTCTTCTACGAACTATTTCTAAGGATTCCTCTAAAGAAGAATTTTTTATTTCAATGATTCCAAATTTTGAGTATTGAATGGAGACTAAATTATTCTCGATAGAATAATCCATTTCATAAGATCTATATCTTTCATAGTAAACATTGATATCATTATTTTTATTTAAAAAAAATTCCTCAAATTTTTTAATATAAATTTCATCTATAGATAATTTTATTATCTGATCACCTA
>Ga0208522_1001523_pt1 | contig 14830 bp, 11 predicted proteins | sample ETNtaG_25_FD_185763 | JGI IMG/M metagenome (GOLD analysis project Ga0208522, IMG submission 185763) | Marine microbial and viral communities from oxygen minimum zone, Eastern Pacific Ocean - ETNP201302SV86 (SPAdes) (version 2) | ecosystem: Environmental > Aquatic > Marine > Oceanic ... | reverse complement strand
TACCTTGGACCAATGGTAACGTGTTTTATTTTCATAATGATACTGTCATCAAACACGGTCTGTTACGTTCCAATTTAAAAGTAGTCCAAGCTGTTTAAAAATAACCTTTTATTGTTTCAGTTATAGACGTAATCATTTTCTCACTTATTGAATAACCAATAAACAATCCAAAATCTAGCCAGCCTGTACCATGACTTTCATCTTTCTGGATTATATTTGTTCTAATGGAATATTTTATTTTTAAAGGTGAGTCACCTGATAATTTTTGTGGTAACTCCAAGCCTAACAACAATCCTTTTTTATAATGAAATTTGCCAGACATGATTGAAAACTCTGGACTAAACCACCCGGTTTTTGTTTTAAATAAATTAAAAGAGAACTTTAGTCCTCCAAGAACTGCATTGCCACCAAATTCATTAAGTATTTTATTTTTTTCTTTGTCAAAATTTGTAAAAACATAGGATCTATATTCAAACACAAAGTAAAGCTTTAGCTTGCTAATATCAATCGATAAAGGTGTCTCTAGTTTAAATCCACTGATATTAGTATTATCATATTTAGAAATCGTTTGTAACCTCATGACTGGAGAAGAAAAATAGACTCCAGGTAAATAGACTTTTTCTTTAGGTATTCTTTTTTTAGGGTTTTTCTTTCTTTTTTTTCTATTGGTTTGATTTCTTTTTGATTTGGATGGTTTTTTCTTTTTCTTTTTTAGTTTATACTGTGAGCACTCTTTTTCTTTTTTGATAAAGTAGTTATACTCTCTATCGGACATTTCATCTAGATCCATTTTGCTCAAGGAAAGGAATCGTTTATTTTTACAAGGATTATAATCTTGTGCAGATACTATTGATAATAAAATCAATAGTATAGCTATATGATAGGTTGTTTTAATAATTTTTTGTACCAAATCTATTTTTTGTTATTAGTTGATAATATTTACTAATATTACATCCGGAAATTAAAATTTTTTTATGAAAAATTATATATTATGATTACAATTTTATCCCCAGCGAAAAAACTATCTCCTGAGTGTAGTGTTAATGGTTCGGCATACACCCATCCAATATTTTTAGATCAATCAGAAAATCTGATTGAGATACTAAGATCATTCGACCCATTAGGATTACAGTCTCTAATGGGAATAAGCCAAAATCTTTCAGAGTTAAACTGGGAAAGGTTTCAGTCTTGGACATCAGATTTTTCGCCTGATATTGCTAGGCAGGCGGTATACTCATTCAAAGGAGACACATACACCGGGCTTGATGCAGACACTCTATCCGAAAAAGATATCATCTTTGCGCAGGATAAGGTGCGTATACTCTCTGGGCTTTATGGAGTGCTGAAGCCGCTTGATTTAATGTTGCCATACAGGCTGGAGATGGGTACAAGGCTCGATAATAAAAAAGGGAAAAATTTATACGAGTTTTGGGGTGATAGTCTTTCAGTATCTATTTCTCAAGAGCTTGAGGATCATAAAGATATGACGGTAATAAATTGTGCTTCCAACGAGTATTTTAAGTCCATTAACAAAAGCTCACTAAATGCGAATATTGTTACCCCTGAGTTCAAGGAAATAAAGAATGGTAAAACCAGGATGATATCATTTTTTGCTAAAAAAGCTCGGGGTATGATGGCTAGGTTTATTGTTGAAAACAGGATTGAGGATGCAGAACAGATTCTTGATTTTAATATGGCCGGTTACAAATATGATTCTCTATTATCGGAAGATGCCAGACCTGTTTTTACTCGATTGCAGCCCTAGAGTATTTATTTTCTTTTTCTCTCTTAAAAAACTTCTAAAAACTTTCTTTTTTATCGTCTTTCTTAGTGGCCAGTCTTTTGCTAATAATATTAGCGTTGAAGACACTTTAATTATTCATCCTATTAGTTTTAGCACGCCTAGTCCTGAAGGCTGGGTCGCACAGTATAAGGCAACGATTGATTTTCCCAATGAGGAGTGGTCATGGAGAAAAATATTGATGGTGCAAACGCTTAAGTGCGATCCATCGACCAAAGGAGATAAGTATGACTGTGGAGAGTGGGACTATATCTGGGACGCTCTTCTCCATGTCCCAAAAGAAGATACGACTGAGGTATTTAAGCTGGGAAGCTTTGTGACTCCATATGGAAAGAGGCTGGTAATGGGTGGTATAAGTGGTTGGCAGTGGACCTATGATATAACAGACTATGCCCCACTCTTAAAAGGCAAGAGGGACTTAGATATCGGTAACAACCAAGAACTATTAGACCTAAAATTTTATTTTATTAGTGGAACACCATTCAGAAATCAGATGTCTGTAAAAAATATTTACCCTCTCGGAGAATATGATGGTCACTATGGATATACATATAAATATGGTGATATATCAAATAACAATGTGTTAAAGACAAAACAAATTGATCTCGACCCACTTGCATCTGGATTTAGCATAAAAGCTATTATCTCAGGTCACGGACATGAGGGACCAAAATATTGTTGTGAGTGGGTAAATAAGTCACACTCTTATGTCATTAATGGTCTTAAAGAGTTCACCTGGAACGTTTGGAAAGACTGTGGAAATAATCCAATCTATCCGCAAGGCGGAACCTGGCCATATGATAGGGCCGGATGGTGCCCGGGTACAAAAGTAGACGAATATGTTTTTGAGCTTACTGATCTGGTTAACCCTGGCCAGACTATTTCTATTGATTATGGGATTGAAAAAATGATCGATAAGAAAGAGGCCAAAGGAATCTACAGGATGAGCCACCAGTTATTTTCCTTTGGCCCACCAAATTTTAAGCGAAACCTAGAACTAGTAGATATTGTTAACCCAAGTTCAAGAGATCAATATTCAAGGATTAATCCCACACTATCTAGCCCAAGAGTTATTGTGAAGAATATTGGTTTAGAAGAAGTTCGCAGAATAAAATTTATTTATGGTCTCGAATCAGGAAAAAGATCAATCTTTAGGTGGCGAGGGAGTATAAAGTTCCTTGAAAAATTAACAATTGATCTACCTAGAAACGATTGGTCTGGTTTGAACGTGGATCAAAGGTTTTTTGTCCAGGCATTTTCTTTAAATGGTCGAGAGGATGAGAGCCCAGAAGATAATATACTATTTACGCAGGTTAGAATACCCAGAACTCTGCCGAGTGAATTTTTAATAAAATTAACAACAAATAATCTTGATAGAGCAAAGCAAAACACGTACGAGATTAGAGACTATTATGGAAACATATTTTATTCTGAATATATGTTTTTAGACACTACAGCCTACGACATTAAGATTAGCCTAGACCCGGGGCTTTATCAGTTTATTTTTTCAGACGCTAATGAGGATGGTATAGACCGGCTCTGGTGGCAGCAAAAAGATTCTGTTGGCGTAAGTGGAAAACTGGGTCTATATAATCTAGACCAGAGTGAGATCCAAGAATTTACTCCAGACTTTGGGCAAGAGATTCGTATGGATTTTATAGTTGGTCCAATTCCATAGTGACATAAGAAAAATACAATTAAATTCAGAGTCTAACGCAGCCTTTCAGACACACTATTAAACCCGTTGTATAGCTGGTGATGTTTTCTAGACTGATTTAGTAGTAATTATAAAAACAGTCGAGAAAATATAACAATGCAAAACTTTTTAGAAATAAAACTTAAAAAAGATATAACGAAAGCTCTTAATGAGCTTGGTTTTATTACCCCTACGCCGATTCAGTCAAAGACAATACCACTTCTTATGGACTCGGACCAAGATCTTATTGGTGCTGCACAGACAGGCACCGGAAAAACAGCGGCCTTTGGGATACCATCAATTCATCTGGCAGATGTGTCAAATAAAATCCCGCAGACACTTATTCTATGTCCTACTAGAGAGCTTTGTATGCAGATCACAAATGATCTAAAAAAATATGCAAAATACTTAAACAAGATACAAATCGTACCTGTCTATGGCGGGGCCAGTATGGAAACCCAGATAAGAGCTTTGAAGAAGGGGACACAGATTGTTATTGGTACCCCTGGCCGGACAAAAGACATGATCAAAAGAAAGAAACTTTTGCTAGCGAGTCTTGACAGGATTGTTCTTGATGAGGCAGATGAGATGCTTTCAATGGGATTCAAAGAAGATCTAGACTTTATTCTTTCAAAAGCACCAGGGCAAGTACAGAAATTGCTTTTCTCAGCAACGATGCCAAAAAAAGTAACCACTATCATAAAAGAGTATATGAACAATCCAGTTACCATAGCCGTTGACCCAATAAATACAGCAGCAATAAATGTGGTCCATCGGTATCATATGGTTCAGGCCAAGGATAGGTATGAGGTTGTCAAACGTATTGCAGATATTAATCCAAATATTTATGGAATAGTATTTTGTAGAACACGCAGAGAAACAAAAGATGTTTCAAACAGGTTAATGGTAGACGGGTATAATGCTGATGCTTTGCATGGCGAATTGTCTCAATCGCAGCGTGATGAAGTAATGAACAGATTCAGAAAAGCCCGGTTACAATTATTGGTTGCCACAGACGTTGCCGCTCGTGGCCTTGATGTAAACAATTTGTCGCATATTATAAATTATAATTTACCAGATGATCCAGAGATCTACACACATAGGAGCGGCAGAACAGGAAGAGCTGGAAAAAAAGGAATATCCATTGCTATAATCCACTCAAGAGAGGTAAGAAGACTGAAAGATATTGAAAAAATATCAGGAATAAAGTTTTCAAAGGAGCTCGTTCCAACGGGCGATGACATATGCAAGAAACAGTTATATGCTCTGGTAGACAAAATAAAAAATATTGAGGTAGACAATGAAAAGATAGAGCCATTTTTGTCTTCGATCAATGAGAAGCTTGAGGGGCTTGACAGGGATCAGTTAATAAAACATTTTGTTTCTGCTGAGTTCAATCGATTTATTTCTTACTACAAAAATGCCAGAGATATTAATATCCTTTCGGGCAATAAATCGTCTAGATCTAAGAGAGACAGGAAAACTGGCGGACGCCGAGGTGGTGTAAGAAATAATTTTACACGGTTCTATATTAATATTGGGACGAAGCAGAGGCTTAATCCTTTAAAGCTAATTAGTTTAATTAATGAAAGCTTAAACTCTAGCGACCACGAAATAGGGAAAATAGAGGTACTGAAAACATTTTCTTTTTTTGAGATCGACTCATCGGTTTCACTAAAACTGGTAGAAACCTTAAACGGAACAAAATTTAACCGTGTAAATGTTAAGGCTGAGATATCGAGAGAAAAGTCTGCACCATCAAATTCTAAAATGAAAAAAGGTAATCAACGTAAAGGAAGATCAAAGAAAAATAGATGGAGAGGGCCTGCTGGATCTCGGAGAAAAAGTCGCAGAAAAAACAATGGTAGAAATTAATACATCAAAACCAGTTCTTGTCACCGGTGCGACAGGATATGTTGCAGGATGGATAGTAAAAGGTTTGCTAGAAAAAGGTATAACGGTTTATGCTGCAATAAGAGATGTTGATGATGAAAATAAAAGACAGCATTTGGATAAGATTGCTAATGAGTCAAACGGAGATATAAAATATTTTGAAGCAGATTTGCTTGAGCCTGGGTCTTACAAAGATGCAATGGAAGATTGCGAATTGGTTTTTCACACAGCCTCTCCATTCTTTTTAGACTCAAAAGATGCTCAAAAAGAGCTCATTGATCCTGCGCTTGATGGTACGAGAAATGTACTTGATTCTGTGAATAAGACACCCAGCGTCAAGCGAGTGGTATTAACAAGCAGTGTAGCAGCAATTTATGGTGACACCATTGACAGTAAGAACGTTCCTGATGGCATTTTTGATGAGAGCGTGTGGAACACATCATCGACCCCGACTCAGAGCGAGTATAGCTATTCTAAAACTGTTGCCGAAAAAGAAGCTTGGAAAATTTGCGGTGAACAAAATAGTTGGGACCTGGTAGTAATAAACCCGTCACTGGTCCTTGGACCAGCGCTGAATCCACACTCTGAGTTTGAGAGTAAGAAATTTATGCTTCAGATGGGTAATGGTGACCTGAAAAGTGGGGTCCCAGATATAAAGCTGGGAATTGTCGATGTAAGAAATGTAGGTGAGGCACACTTGAATGCTGGTTACAATCCTGATGCAAGCGGACGGTATATCATCTCTTCTGATAGTATGGATTTTCTAACTATTGGTAAACATTTGCTAGAAAAGTTTGGAAACAAGTATCCCATACCCAGAAGAGTAGCTCCAAAATTTCTAGTATGGTTGATAGCTCCTATGATCGGTATAAAACGAAATTTTGTTAGTAGAAATGTTGGATATGCAGTTCACTTTAATAACACAAAAAGCAAAAAAGAATTAGCAATCGATTATATTCCTGTAAAAAACACGGTTATTGATTTTTTTCAGCAGTTTATTGATGAAAAATTGATCTAAGACTAATCCAATCCATTAAATCATTTATAAAATAAATGTTTATTAACTCGCACATAGCCTCTGGATATATCGCTTCAAGGTTTGACACAGATGATAAGAAGTGGATATTTCTTTGGATGTTTGCTTCTATCATACCAGATATTGACGGACTCTGGTCTAAAACAGTGGTAGACCACCACAGCATTTTGCACACGCCATTTTTTTGGATCATTATTTGTGGAGTTGGATGGTTCATTGGCCATGTAAGAGTTGATGATGATATTAAGAGAGTCTTTTTAATAATTTTTCTTGGGAGCTTATTACATCTTTGTACCGATTATATCACCGCAAGGACTGTTGGTATAAAGTGGCTTTTCCCGTTTAACACTGTTGATTATTATTTATTTACGATTACTCCTGAAAAAGGGAACATATCTATTTGGAAGATGCTTGTTCCACCATACGTAACGTTTTACATGGAAAATAAAATCCTGACTATATTTGAGGCGTTAATTAACGTAATCGCTCTAATACTGTATTTTTTTATCTATAATAAAACAGATTAGAAATTTAATCTTATATAAAAAATTATGAGATAGTTATTAACAATTTCTGCTAAAAAAAATCATAGGTAAATTTGAATATACATGAGCTTTAATAGACAATATTTCACGTTATTTTTATTCACAATTATCATTTATTCTTGTGATGAAAATAAGCATGTCAAATCTTATAGGTTGCCAAAGACTAATTTTAATATATCAAAAAATGAAGCTCCAAAAGATATACGTAAAAATGGTAAAGGCATAGGCTGGGACCTTCCACAAACCTGGGTCCCATCTGATGGACACTCTATGCGTTTGGCGAGTTTTGATGTTCCCTATTCAAATGGTGTCGGAGACTTATCTATTGTCTCACTGAGTGGTGAGAGTGGTGGACTCGTAGCAAATGTAAATCGGTGGCGTAGGCAAATTGATTTAGAATCAATTGATGAGGAAGAGATATTGGCTTCAGCAGTAAATGGTAATAGCAGAATAGGCCCATTCAGGTTATTTAGATTGGTCAATGATTCTAATAAAGGGAAGGCTATTTTAGCGGCTGTCTTACCAAGCGGTGGAAAAACATTTTTTATTAAGCTTACTGCTAGCCAGCAAGGAATTAGCGAACTAAGGTTCGCTTTCTTAGAGTTCTGCTCTTCAATAGGAGAGGCTAAATAATGAAGAGAGAGATCATTAAAATTTTAAGCAGCCCAAAGCTTTTTGTGTATTGCTTAGTTTGGTTGATGGTGTTAGTAGTCGTTGGGACTGTTTCACAGCGAGATATAGGATTATTTGCATCTCAGCAGCGATATTTTTCATCCTATATTTTCTTATTTGGTCCGATTCCACTACCTGGTGGAAGAATAGTCTTAGTGCTTATGCTCACAAACCTTATTGCAATGCTGTTTAAACAAAACCTCTGGAAAATGAAAAAGATTGGAGTCCTCATTGTTCATCTAGGTGGAATCATGCTTCTTGTTGGAGCAGGTTTAACCGCAATATTTAGTTCAGAAGGAAGTATGGTTATTGAAGAAGGTTCAAGATCAAATACTGTGGATGATTATCACGCTACGGAGCTTGCAATTATTAATATCTCTGAACAAGGCTATGATGAATATACAGTGTTTGACCAGGCTCTTTTTGCTAGTGGAAATAATCTTAGGCATGAGAACTTAGATTTTGATATAACAATACTAGAATACATGGACAATTCCACTCTTGATAACAGGATTGCAGAATCTGATATCCAGTATAAAGGAATGCTGAAAAATTTTTCACTAAAAGAAATACCTAGGGATAAGGATGATATGAAAAGTCGTCCGGGTATTATTTTTCAAATTTCTGGAAGCTTTACAGATAGTGATGGTATCTATGGTATGATCTTTGGTCAATCCGTTCCCGCAACATTAAGCATCAACGGGAAACAATATGTGATGTCTATTCAAAAAAAGAAAACATATCTTCCTTTTGCTATAGAGCTTCTAGACTTTAAAAAGATAATGCATCCTGGAACTCAGGTAGCAAAGAGCTACAGCTCAAGAATAAATCTCATCGAGGACAATATTCCAAGGTCAGTATTGATTGAGATGAACAAGCCACTCAGACACAAAGGCTACACCTTCTACCAGGCCTCATTTATTGAAGGGTTAGATAATGAGGCCACAGTCTTGGCTGCGGTTCATAACTATGGCAGACTTTTTCCTTATATCTCAAGTATCATTATGTCGATAGGTTTACTTCTCCATATACTTACTAATCTTCCATCTCTTTTGAAGAAAAACAAAAAATGAAGAAATCCTTTACCTTCACGCTCGTTTTTTTATCGATTATATTTTTTGATTATAAAGGTTTAAATGCAAAAGATCTCTCTGAAAAAAATATACCCGTTCAAGAGGGTGGTAGAATAAAACCATTGGACACATATGCTAGAAATCAGGCTCTTGCATTTTATGGAAAAAGAAAAATTAAGCATGAAGAGATCTCTGCAATTGACTGGATGATTGACCTTTTTATTCATCCGGAGAAAGGTTTAGAACAAAAAATATTCAACATTCGAAGCCCGGATATTGTTAACGCACTTGATCTAGAGTGGACAAATAATTTCCACAAATACAGTTATAGTGAAATCTTTCCTGGAATACAAAACCAGTTACCTCTTATTAGTAATATTTTTGATAAGAAGGAAGAAGATAGAGACCTTTTCGAGAACCAGTTGGTGGAACTATATCAGAACATTATGAAATACAGACAGATAGCTTCAAGCCTTAGTTGCCTGCTTCCAATGTTTACTGTGTATGACCCTGAGACCGCTGAGAAGTTACATATTGAGCCAGGACAGTTCACGAGTTATGCACATATCATGAGCCACAGGGGCTCACTTTTTAATGTTTCTCAGAATATACTGACGAAGTCAGAAGAGAGTTGGACAGAGAACGAGAGGGAGGTCGCTCTATTACTTTATAATCTTCAGCAGACAAGTTTGGATGAGTTTGCCAAAGCACTTAAGATTATTCCCCCAGCAAAGGATGACACGACTGGACTGTGGATATCACCGTGGGAACTATTAGATGGGAGGGAGATTGAGCCACATCAGGATAGAATTATGAAATCAATGGAAGCATACCTCTTGGCTAGATATGAGAAAAATTCTATCTCTATGGATGACGCACTAAAGTCTTATAAAACTGGATTATTATCTTCTCCTGGTGATAGAGTGAAATTTTCTATACTTGAAAAAGAGACCTGGCTAAATAAAGCGAACCTTTTTACACTAAGTCTGGTTTTCTATTTGTTTGGATTTATTCTTTTAGGAATCAGCTGGATGGTCCAGCCAATCCTACTTAAGAATGTTGCCTATGGCTCCCTGATATCAGGGTTTATGCTCCACACCTATGGGATCTATCTGAGGATGGTTATTATGAGCCGCCCACCTATTTCTACTCTTTATGAGACCGTCATATTTGTTGGCTTTGTCATTGTATTGTTGTCAGTAGTGATTGAGTATCTTAGGAAAGATGGACTAGGTGTTTTTATTGGGTCAGTAAGCGGTTCAATGCTCCACTATGTTGGCTTTGGGTATGCTGCAGATGGTGACACGCTCGAGATGCTGGTGGCAGTTCTTAATTCAAACTTTTGGCTAGCGACCCATGTTACCACAATCATCCTGGGGTATGGAACCTCACTCATGGCTGGATTAATTGGTCATCTATATTTGATTGAAAGAATACGAGTACCAGAAGATAGTCCGCGATTAAAAAGTATATATGACAATATGTTTGGGGTTACACTGATTGCTCTCTTTTTTACTCTGTTTGGTACCATACTAGGGGGAATATGGGCGGACCAGTCCTGGGGAAGGTTCTGGGGCTGGGATCCAAAAGAAAATGGTGCACTACTTATTGTTTTATGGCAGCTGATGATGGTGCACATGCGTCTTAGCGGTTTAGCTAAGGCTGATAGATTTGCCCTGGGGATGGTGTTGAACAATATTGTTGTCATCATGGCCTGGTTTGGCGTGAACCTGCTATCTATTGGCCTTCACAGTTATGGTTTTGCGAGCGGTATCGCTGTAAACATAGTACTGTTTACTGTTTTTGAGCTTGCTACTGGTTTTGGTACTTACTATTGGGCTAGGTCAAAAAGTAAAAAAGTTAAAGTTACTTTTTAACTTTTTAATATTACATTAGTCTAATCGAACAATATCAAACTTTTCTATTCATGGGTAATGAAATGAAAAAAATATGTATAATAATTGTATTTATTATTACGATTTATGGTCAAGACACATGCGAGTATTCAACTGCTGGTATCTTAACTGATATTAGTGAAGAGATTTATAACAGTGATGAATCAGTTAATGCATATAGTATTTTTTCTTGGACCTCAGATGATCTTAACAGAATCCTATCTGGCAATGGTATTCCTAATCATGAGGTAGGTACTTTTCCTAATCCTAATAATCCTAATACTATAAGTGAACAAAATGTAAATGAAACCTTTACCCTTTGCCCTGCATTAGTTTCTGAGACCGGCGTTCCTGTTGGTGGCCCTGCAGGCGCTATAGCCTACGCAATTAATAGTGTAAAATTTGATCCAGCTACGGCCGGAAGATGTGATGATGATGGGGTATGTAGTCTAGCACAAGGACAAGGTCAATGGAATATAGAAGCCCTTGGACATGAAACATTTGACTTTGGAGATGATATGAACCATGCCCATGTGCAGCCCTCTGGCGAATATCATTACCACGGCATGCCAGAACTTCTGATGGATCTTTTGGGAGATAATTCTAGCATGACCCTTGTTGGGTGGGCATCAGATGGTTTTCCTGTGTACGCAAGATATGGCTTTGCCGATGCAAATGATTCAAGCAGTGAGGTTATATCTCTTCAGCCGAGTTGGAGACTAAAAACCGAGCCGGATGAAGGACGTCCAGATACACTAACTGCCCTAGAAGGTGGCCCGGGTCAGGGAACAAATAATCCAAATATTCCCATTCCAATGGGCGCTTTTACTCAAGATTTTGAATATGTAGAAGGTCATGGGGATCTAGACGAATGTAATGGAAGAATTGGGGTAACTCCTGAATTTCCTGAGGCTATCTATTATTATATGGTCACTGACGATTTCCCATACTTCTCAAGATGCCTAAAAGGTGATATTGCTGGCGGCGGCGGTGTCCCCGATTGTGAGGACGTTCCTCCTGGTAATCCCTGCTGTGGAGACGGAGTCTGCGGAGGGCCTGAGACAGAGGACAATTGTCCAAGTGACTGTGGCACAGCCAGCGCTGCACCTGAGCTAGATAATTTTTCTCTTTCAGCTGACAGCGTAAACACAAGCACGACTGCGGTTACTGTTATCTACACACTCAGTGCAAGCGATCCTGACGACTATCTTCTAGATTATACGGTAAGACTGATTCTTAATGGCGGTCCTGTGAATGGTGGTGAGATTATGGAAGCCTCTGGTGATTTTAATAGTAACCTCTTCTCATCTAATGTGTCCGGCGCATTTGTATTTCCTATAGCAACGACTGAGGGTCGGTGGAATGCCAGAGTATTGATCCATGATGAGAGTAATAATCTGACCAACTTGGGCCCGAATGAATTGGCTGAGAAAAATTTTCAGAGTCACATAATCGTAGACAATACACTGCTTGGTAGCGAAAAGCTTAATACTTTGCCAATGGAGTTTGCACTTTTGCCAAACTTTCCTAATCCTTTTAACCCTAGTACTTCCATTCGTTTTCACGTGCCGATTAGATCTAACATAGATATCTCAGTTTTTGATATTTTGGGAAACCATGTTGAAACGATCATGAACAGTGAAGTTTATCCTGGTATAAGATCGATCGTCTGGGCTCCAGATAGGTCAGTGGTTAGCGGAATGTATTTTATTCGTTTAAAAAGTGATCACTTTACATCAACTCAAAAAATTATGTTCCTAAAATAATTATTTAAGTGTGCTGGTTCTCTTATCCATTACTAATTTATAAGGAGATCAACATGAAAAAATTATTATTCTTTCTATGTCTTTATGTACCAGCACAAAGTGTCCATGCTGACACGCTCACGATTACTTTTTTAGATGGCGAAACCTCAAACCCTATTGAGGGAGTTAACGGGTTTATTAATAGTTATGCGTATGACGTATTTATTCCTATCCAGTTTGTTTCTGATTCTGATGGCAGGGTGATTGTCCCCTCTTTTCCAGAAGGAGCGGGTGACATATGGGCGAGCGCTGCTGGATACACAGAAATATTTATACCGTTTGTGTTTCCGGATCAGTCTGATCTGGTTATCGCGATGTTATCTGGGTCTACAAATAATGATATCGATACACTAAATATTCAGATCATAGACTCAGACACAGGAGATCCCATAGCAGATGTTTTTGGCTCTGCATATAGCCCATTATTCTGGGACTATCTAATTCCGTTTAACACGGATGAGGATGGCCTGGCATCATTATACGATTTTCCTACGGGTCAGACAGAGATATGGGCCAGTGCAAACGGATACAATGACCTTTTTCACTCGTTTAATTTTTCAGGCCAGGATTTAATCGTGTTAGAAATGGACCCCAGTGATATACCTAATGAGGAAACAGATACCCTGAGTATACAATTTGTTCACTCAGAGACAGGAGCCCCAATCCAAAACGTAAATGGGTTTATCAATAGCTCTGTAACATGGATGCCTTTCCAGTTTGTTACGGATGCAAGCGGAACGGTTGAGATACATAACTTTCCGTATGGATCTGCAGAGCTTCATGCAAACGCAAACGGTTACTATGATATTTTTATGTCATTTAATTTTCCAGACCAAGATCAGCTGGTCATTGAAATGAGTCCGCATGAGACTCCTCCTTTTGAGACGGATACTCTTAAAATGGTTTTTATTAACACAGAAACAGGTGACATTATTCCGAACGTAGAGGGTTATGCAATGAGCTTTGGGACCTGGGACATGGTCTATACATATGAGTTTATGTCAAACGAATTGGGCTATGCTGAGATATATAATTTTCCATTAGGCCTTGCTGAGGTTTATGCCTTTAAAATTGGATTTACTGATAGTTATCAATATTTTGAGTTTACCGGAGACGAGTCAGCTAATGTTCCAGGGGGTAGTGATGTTATTACAATAGAGATGGATCCGGTTGGGCCGCCGGATTATCAAAATGATACGTTGAATATTCATTTCGTTGACGCAGCAACAGGACTGGGTATTGCAGATGTGGGCGGTTATCTGATGAGTGAGGTAGGAAATAATTGGGATGGGCTTTGGTCAGCAACATTTAATTCAGACAATGAGGGGACTGCGGTTATTCCCTTGGTGCCACATGGAAACATTGAAATTTATGGTTCCTGTTTTGGCTACCTTGATCACTATTCATCGATAAGTTTCCCCGATCAGGATGATATTCAGATTGCGCTGTATGCCATAGAACAGACCACGAATGCAACAATCTCAGGAACCGTAACTACCCCGGACGGTTCACAGAGTTTTTTCCCTCCAATCGTTTTCGCTGTAAACACAGACTCAACCCAGACAACATTTCAGAACTTTGTTGACCAAAACGGTGACTATACTCTGCCTGTATTATCAGGCGACTATCAGATTGGTGCAGTGACCTTATTATCAGGGGGAGCGGGATTTGGTATTCAGATGCAGTTCTATGAAAATGCGTCTACCATTTATGATGCTTCAGTATTTAGTGTTGCTGATGGTGAACTTGTTGAAAATATTAATTTTACTTTTTCAGCTGAGGACATCGTGTTTAATACTCAGTACGGGAATATTGTCATGGGCCAGGTTGACGGCGAAGATGGTGTAAACATGGAGAATACGATTATCACAATAAGAAACCAGAATGGGATGACCGTTTCAGAGGGATCTGTCAATGCATCTCAGATGTATATGATATCAGGATTAGAACAGGGTCAACTCTACCTCATTAGCGCTACGAATGATCTTTATGGTACGATAGAAGAAGTCTTTACCTCTAACGCAATGATGAGTGTCAAAAATTTTCAATTTTCCTCTAGCCCGCTTACAGCGGATGAAGATATAGACCAGGTCCCTACTAGGTTTGTTCTAGGACAAAATTTTCCAAACCCGTTTAATCCTGTGACCACAATTCGTTATGAATTACCAGATCAAAGGCTTGTAAATATTTCTGTATATGATATGAGAGGAAATCTGATAAAGAATCTGCTAGAATTAATTCAAAGTCCCGGCATGAAAACGGTACGATGGGATGCGACTGATAGTCATGGTAATATGGTCAGTGCAGGTGTATATTTTTACAAAATAAAGGCTGGTAGTTTCATTCAAACAAAAAAAATGATCCTATTAAAGTAGAGAAAATGGAATACAGAAGATTAGGAAAGTCTGGTCTAA
>Ga0208522_1001518_pt1 | contig 14843 bp, 11 predicted proteins | sample ETNtaG_25_FD_185763 | JGI IMG/M metagenome (GOLD analysis project Ga0208522, IMG submission 185763) | Marine microbial and viral communities from oxygen minimum zone, Eastern Pacific Ocean - ETNP201302SV86 (SPAdes) (version 2) | ecosystem: Environmental > Aquatic > Marine > Oceanic ... | reverse complement strand
CGCTCTCTCCTGTTTCTATATTCCAAAGGGGAGGTAAACCAACAGAAAAACCAATCATTAAAGCAAACGTACCTGTAAGTCCGTACTGGTATTCGCAGGGTTCAGATACACCAGAAAACATGGATTCTGCAATATCAAATAACAGGTGGTTCTGAGATTCTGGCAATAAAATTCCATGTTCAATCTCGCTACCTTCAAAGAATATGGATGATATGCCTAAATGATCTTGGATCATTGCCTGATCGATATAAGTTGAAGGGATATCCTCCGGTGTTGGATCTAAAAAGGGTAATGAAAAATCTTGACCTATACCTGCATGAAATACAACAACCAAGTCATAGGAAAAAAAATGAATTTGATCCATGGAATGTGCCTCAGTTAGGGCATCCCTGAATAATTCTGTTAGCCTCTTTTCCTGAATATCATATTCGTTATAGGGATTATAATAATTCATGGGTTGGGAAAGTGTATAGGACGCATTTACATCTGAAGGATAAACATGTGATTCTTCAAGATTGATTCCAAATTTCCCATAGGAAACAGCATCAAAATACGAATGAACCGCTGACAACTGCGATTCAAAATACCACCGGTCATGCGGTGGTGGATCTAAAGTATAGGTATCACAATCAATCCCATCTGATTCCAATAAGAACTTGCCATTTCCGGTTGTACTCGCAAAGTTATCTTCTTGGAAAGCAACTCGAATCATGCACACGCGGAGTGAATCATTCAGCGTAGCACTTGATAAAGTTGAGAGACAGATCAAGAGTAATGTTCTGCATAGAAAACAGGTCCGCATTATGATCAGCGGTTTTTAAAATTCCATATTCAAGGAAAAACGCATGGTATTGGTTAGGGGATGTCCCTGGTCTCCATATGTATACCCAAAATCAAAACCGTATCCGGAAAATCTTAAACCGATGCCAAAGGTTGGGTTGCTTATTTTTCCTGTTTTATCATAATAGAATCCGGATCGAATGGCAAAATATTTTCCGTACCAGTATTCAATACCAATATTATGAACCAGACGATCCAGTTCATTGGAAATAGACCTGTCTTTAGCGTTACCCACTTCCTTTATACCATATTCATTGTATTCGCCCCAACCTGCATCACCAGGTAAACCGGATGTTGGTACCATTTCATTTTCGCCTGGATCTACTATCCCATTTGAATCAGGATCAAACCATTTCCCACCATCAACTTTTCCATCATTGTCCGCATCTACCCAATCATAACCTCCGATTTGACCATCGCCATTTCCAGGACTATTTGTACCATAATCAATATCTCCTCCTAATAGCCAGTCATTAAACCAGGCCGTAAATATCGCTTTGTAGAGAGGATCAGTATGTGCTATTTCCATTTTCCCATCAGAATTATAATCATTTCCAGGGCTAAGGTTGCCATCTTCATCATAGCCACCAATATAACCATTTCCATCCCAGTCCATGTCTGGATACGAAGACACCAGCAGTTTATCAACATCGTATACAATACTAAGTCTATTGTATTCACTGTTGACCAGTCCATAATTAATACCAAGACTCAGATTTGTTGGCTGGGGATCAGCCTGATCTGGATCAATAAAGGATACTTTTGGACCTAGATTTGATAAATTCAAACCAAGAGTCAATTTTGGAAGAAGCCACTCTTTATGCATGTACCCAAGGTCAAACCCAAAATCTGTTGATGTACCTTTTCCTTTTTCACTTCCTGCACCAATTTCCACCAAGTGCTGATAGGAAACCTTTGTATTAATACCAAAAGATTGATTAGGAGAAATCAGTGCACTATAGGATAATGCAAACGCCGTCATATAACTGGTGAAGGTGCCCAATTCATCTCCCGTTTCACTTGTTCGGATTTGTTCACCCAGATTGAGGAAAATTAAATGGCCGCCTACGGTTCCTAGAGTAGGGTATTTTTTCCTAAAAGCAAAAAATTCATAATACAGGTCATCTGCAAGGCCTGGTAGCCAGTTCACATGCATTAATGCCAATTCCTGTCCATCTAGAAATCCTAAACCTGCTGGATTCCAATAACTGGCGTACGCATCATTGGCAACAGCAACCTGTGCTTCACCCATCCCTCCTGCCCGCGCACCAGGCGCAATTAAGAGGAATATTGCTCCTGCTTCACTTTGGGCAATGACTGGATTAGTTAGGGCCATCACAAGTGATAGCACTATCCCTATACGCTTCATTGAACGTCTCCTAAGTATTATTAATAAATAATGCGTTCTCGTCGAACGAATTAATAGCGTTTAAGGTATAAAATTGCTCCAGTATTTTCGATTGGGAATATATCTTTTGAATTCTTTCAAAATCAAGTAATGATTCAGAAACAGAGTAGTTCCCATTTACCCTAACAATCCCAATGTTAGAATCGGAATATAGGTAATCAACCCCACAGCCAATAAACGAACTAAAAAGAAGGGCAACGTAGCTTTATAAATTTGCGGCATATCTTCATCAAACCGATATGCTGCCAGAAATAAATTCATCCCCACAGGCGGTGTAAAAAAACCCAGTTCGAGATTTGCAATAAAGATAATGCCCAGGTGTACCGGGTCAACACCGAAATAAGTGCCCAAGGGAGTGATCAGGGGTACAATTACAATAATGGCAGAAAAAATGTCCATCAGGCAGCCAACCAGCAAAAGAAACACATTCAACATCAACAAGAACGTATATTTAGATGCAATAGCTCCCTTTGCCCATGATAAGATCAAAATAGGGATCTGGGCATCAACTAAGTAACTTGTTAATCCCATGGCAACTCCAAGGATGATTAAAACACCTCCGATCAATGTAGCACATTCGATAACTATTTTAGGTATTTTGGAAAGTGTGATATCTTTGTAGATATATACTTCAACAAGGAAAACATACACTGCTGTCAGGGCTGCAGTTTCAACAAGGGTTGCAAAGCCTCCAAAAACACCCAGCAGTATTAATATGGGTAAAAATAGTTCCCACTTTGTATTCCAGCAAACATCCAAAGCGTTTTGAAAATCAAAGGGTGTGGAGCTGATTCTATCCTTTTTGCCCTGGTATACTGCCCATCCAGACATGAGTGCAACCAGCAACAGCCCAGGCAGTAAACCGGCGATAAATACGTCTTTCACTGATACCCCGGCAGTGATGCCGTAAATGATTGCGGGCAAACTGGGTGGAAATAATAATCCTAGGGACCCAGAAACTGTGATCAATCCCAGGGAAAATGAACGGCTGTACCCTTCCTTTAACAAAAGAGGCAACAACAGTCCGCCCAAGGCCAGGATTGTTACACCGGATCCTCCGGTTAAGGCCGTAAAAAATCCACATAGAAAAACAATGATAACAGGTGTTCCACCCGGGATCCAGCCAAATAATTCTCGAAATACATTCACCAATCGTTCTGATGCATTGCTTTCTGCGAGCAAATATCCAGCAAGGGTAAACAATGGGATTGTGGGTAATGTAGGTGAAACGACGATCCTATATGCTTCCGTTGGTATGGCAGCTATGGGGGTATAGTCAGCCCAGAAAAATAGAATTGCTGCCCCGCCAAGACCAACGAAAATGGGAGCACCATGTAAGAGGGCAATAATAATAATTAAAATACCGATAGGGACAGCAGGTAACATATCAAAGATCATTTCTGGAATGGCACTGATAGAAAATATCAGGCCTATTATGATCAGGGTTACCCTGTGCACGTATTTCACGTAACTATTGGAATAGACCTGAGCAGCCATGACCCAGAATCCCAAAGGCATAATGAATTGTGCAAACCACCTAGGGATATTTGGTGCAATATCAACAGGATATTGTATTTCAACTTTTACTAATTCCCAGCTTGCCCAGCCTAGGGCTACTAGAACCAAGAAGGTAGTGATTTTTGCGATCCATTTTCCAATATGAAACTCTTCATCTCCTGATGCAGGATCGATTAAAAATAAGGGTTCCCGGGTAAGAGCTAATAACTTATTTTTCCTGGCCGCTAAAACGGCACCTAAAAATCCAATCCAAAGGGTACCATGCTGAACCAAGACCTGAGATGCAGGTATGTTACTTATATTTAATAAACGACTGATAGAGGATATAAAAGGCAGCATTGTCATGGCCAATAATACTACGATGGCTAATGACTCGTCCCATCTCAACCGATTAGCAACATGGTCCCATTTGGTGACTTTGCCCATCCAGTCCTTATTGTTTCTTGGTTAATTCGATCACGGTATCGTAAATACTTTCAGGTATAACATTACCGCGCAGGTATGATTCTATTCTAACCACTTCGGCCTGCCATAGTGCTGTTTCTTGTTCATTGATAGTATGGATTGATAAACCATATTCCTTCATCGCTTCTATCGCCTGAAGCTCTGCATTGCGAGTAGAATTTTGGTGTTTGGCTTGAATGGTGTTTGCGATCGAGATTAAATCTTCATGATATTTATCAGGGATTCGATTCCAGGTTTTCATGTCCACAACAATCCCGGCCATTAAAACTCCCCATTTTAAATCCAGCATGTGGTTAGCAATACCAAATATTTGCTGTGCCAATGCATACAAAGGCATTGTAGAGAGTGTATTTATTAACCCAGTCTGAAAACCTGGTAAGATATCGGTCGAAGCTAAGGCAATTGGATCATACCCTGAATTTTTCCAGACTTGTTCCCATTTATAGTCGCCCGCCCAGGAAAATATTTTCATTTTCTTAAGATCATCAGGAGTTTTTATTTGCTTTGTAGAAAACCAGTATGCCCACCCCATATTCCCAAGGCAAAGCAGTTTAAACCCATTAGACTCTAACTTTTTTTCAAGATTTGGGAGTAGGGCTGCAACCACGGTTTGAACATCTTCAGATGTTTGAAACGCCATTGGAACAAAAAAACCTGAAAAATCCGGTACAATTTCTGAAAGACCTTCAGTAGTGATCCCTGCTGCATGGATCTGCCCTATCCTCATCTTACGAACCATATCCCGTTCATCTCCTAAGACCCCTCCTGGGTAGATCCTCAATTGAACGGTGCCTTTAGTTGTTTTTTTCCATTCCTGCCCCATATCGATCAACATTCCATGCCAATCGGTACCTTCCGGAGCAAGAGTGGCTAACTTCACAACGATCTTACGCCCAAAAACCAATGAGGACAGAAGCAGGATAGTGAATAAAATTCGTTTCACTCTAAAAAGTATTCTTCTGTATTAGATAATAACCATTCTGCACGATTTTTTGCTATGAGGTTACTGAGTTCATACTCACTATTGCGGATCACATCCATTTCGAGAACAAAACTTAACTTATCTTCAAACTCTTTTCTTTCCTGCAATGGCTTATGTATTGATTCAGCATAGGTTAAAAACGGACTCGCATCTAAACTGTCAGAGAATTCTACTGCTTTTTTATAATAAAAATCCACTGTATCCCGAAGCATTTCACCGCTTAGATCCGGCCTGGACGTGGTATAACTCATCATGGCTGAATACAATGTACCATTGCCCCAGGTAGGGTCCAGTTGGATCGCTGTGGTTAGCAGCCGTTCCACATACGGTAGATTAATAAGCTCAAATGGGTTTCCCCTACTAGATTTAATTGAGCCGCCAAAAGCAGCAGCAAGCCAGTACAGATCAAAAATATCTTCTCTATGAAATTGGATCTGGCTCTTATTTCGTAACCAGTTCTCAAAGTCAGGTTCTCTTTCTGTAAAAAGTGATATGGCTGATTCTCTGGCTTCTGAAAATATTAAATTTGCTTTTTTATATCCTGCCAAACCTGCTGTATAGTCTTTTTCTATTAAGCGATCACTCTGTTCCATGATCACTCCAAAACCGTACTCAACTTTTGTTTTAATGAGTTGCCGTCTGTCATCTTTTATCGGATTAGGAATTGATTCTAGATTTTTTATTTTTCTATCAAAATACATGGAGACAAGTTTGGGTTGTTCCAAAAGAAATGACTTTGGAACACAGGAAGGGAGAAAAAACAACACAACCAGAATCAAACAAATATATTGCACTATGGCGCTGTATCGAACTGTTAATGTTCGTAAATGGGAAAATTTGAACAAAGGTTATTCACATTTGAGTATATACCAGACAATATTTTTCCATTATCTGGGTCCTTAATCACCTGATCGATCCAATGGACTATTTGGCGCATTTCGGAAGCGCCCATACCTCGAGTTGTGATTGCCGGCGTACCCACACGAATGCCACTGGTGACAAAAGGGCTTTTTGTATCGAAGGGTACCATATTCTTATTTACGGTTATCCCAGCTTTTCCTAGAGCAAGTTCAGCATTTTTTCCAGTTATACGCTTTTTCGTAAGATCAATTAGAAGGACATGGGTGTCCGTACCACCAGAGACCAACTCATAATCCAATTCGAGAAATTCATCTGCCATTGTTTTTGCATTCTCAATAATCTCTTTTGCATATCGTTTGAACTCTGGTTTTAATGCTTCACCAAAAGCAACTGCCTTAGCAGCGATAATATGCATTAATGGGCCACCCTGTATACCCGGCATTACCATGGAATCAATTAATTCTGATACCCGTTTAACCCGCCCTGATTTTGGTGCGACTATTCCCCACGGATTGTCAAAATCACGACCCATCATAATAATACCACCCCTTGGACCGCGGAGCGTTTTGTGTGTTGTACTGGTTACAACATCACAATATGGCATCGGGGAAGGATGTACACCGGCTGCGATTAAACCACTGGGATGGGCGATATCTGCCATGAGAAATGCACCAACAGAATCTGAGATTTCCCGAAACTGTTCAAACTCAATGAACCGTGGGTAAGCGCTACCTCCGCAAATAATAAGTTTTGGCTGGTATTCTTCTGATAAGCGGGATACTTCATCAAAATCGATACGACCAGTGTTCTTAGAAACATGATAGGATTGGAAGTGATATAATTGACCTGAAAAGTTCACAGGACTACCATGGGTTAAATGCCCACCATGGGCCAGATCCAATCCAAGTACTGTGTCTCCCGGCTTAAGAAATGTCATTAAAACAGCCATATTAGCTTGGGAACCGGAATGAGGCTGTACATTTGTGTACTCAGCATCAAATAATCTACTTAGCCTATCCCGGGCTATGTTCTCAGCTTCATCAACAAATTCACAGCCACCATAATAACGTTTACCAGGATAACCTTCTGCGTATTTATTGGTCATTACTCCCCCAGCCATTTCCATAACTGCCCCGCTGGTAAAATTCTCTGAAGCGATTAGCTCAAGAGTTGATTCTTCCCTGTGAATTTCCCTATTTAATATATCAAATAACTCAGAATCGGTTTGACCTAAGTAGGACATGCTACTTCCAGCCATCCTCCGCTTTCAAGGATTCTGTAACCCAGTCATATTCGGGTGATGAAGTGGAAATACTGCGATTTCGCTTCACTTTATCTTCAGCCATAAACCATTGCGCCTTGCCATAGAGTAGATCTTTTGCATTCTCTTCCATCCAGGTGCTTTTTGAAAAACCACGAAACCCTTTTTTCTCAGCTTTAATAAAATAATCAAAGGCCAGTTTGGCCACAATGCGGTCATCTGTGGTAAAAGGATTCTGGCGAAAAGCATCCCATCCATAATAATAGACTTTACCCTTTTGGCTAAAACCCTCGCCACTGCTGTTATCAAGGCTGGCAGCTTTATCGGCCCACCTTAATGCCTGTCGGTAATCGTTATTTTCGAGATGAACGTCTGATATGTCGATAGCGATACGACTGTCTCGAGGATCTATTTTAAATAACTCCTCATAGGCAACAGCAGCTCCATCAAGATCATCAATAGATTTACTGGCTTCTGCTAATTTTCGATATGCAAGTTTACTACTCGGATCTTGTCTGATAACGTTCTTAAGAATAGGTATTGCATCTTCAAAACGATCTACCTGATTTAACCGGTCAGAATAATCCAGGCCATAACTTAAGTTATCAGGATTATTTTCATACCGCTTTCTATAGATATCCAATGGATCTCTACCACTACTTTCGAATGCCATGGCAAGTTCGCTTTGGGCTATTTCATTACTTTCGTCCAATTTGAGTATCTTTTCTAAAATAAAAATCTGGTCATCAAAGCGTTCATTTTCTTTATACAACTTAGATAAATCATTCATCACAGAAAGATCATCTGGTACCATGTCTACAAGCCGCTCATACTCAATTATTTCCTGATCAAGTTCACCTTGTTTTTTATACGCATAAGCCAGTCGTTTTCTTAATTCTACATTGTTTGGTAATTTTTGTAATCCATCCAGTAGTACGAACTCGGAGCTATCAAATTTCCCCATTTGCTCATATGCGATGGCATAGTATTGGTAGATTTCCTGAGGTGGGGCATAAACGGGATTCCATTCATCGCAATCAAGAGTTGTTATTTCTTTATAAATTTTTACAGTCTGTTTCCAATCCCGGTTCCTATAGTATTCAGCTGCGCTGCTCATTAACCGAGGACAGCGTACATTTCTTAGCGAATCCAACTTTGCCCTGTCCTGGGCAAGGTTACTTCCACCCTTTTCAGGGGGCACACATACGATCATGAAGAACATTCCTACAGCGATGGAAGATATCTTTGTTTTATACATAACTATTTTTGTCTCCTTTTAACAAACCAAAGATCAGCTAAACTGATGCTAATCTGGATCTGTTGTACTAATTCGGCATCAGCTATATCTGGATATTCTCTAGTTCCTAAATAATAATTTATATCTATCTGATTTCCAACAGGTTTGAATTTAAATCCTATCCCTAAAGAACCTCCAACCTCTGTAATCGATGATTTTTGGTCATTCAATGTATGATTGTAATACGATAATCCAAGTTTAAAAGATAATTTATCGGACAAACTTAAGGATAGGTCATTTGGATATCTAGAGAATGATATATGGGCAGTGTTTGTGCGAGTTATCCAATTATCTAATGGTATATAGACCCGATCAGTCATTTCAGCATCATCATTAATAGCACCAAATTCAAAGGCTAAGGATGTGCGGGTATTTATCAATTGACTTAATCCTAAATTATAACCAATAGGACTATGAAGATTTTCCAAGCGGACTTCAGGTTCTGCGTATACACTATCCGGGAATGGAAAATCATAGTAAGGTGTATAGAAATCATGGTACCCATTTCCATTTGCATCATCGAATAAATGTTTTTCTTCGTAAACACCTTCTAAGGGCTTCATGGCATAGGTGAAACTTGAAAATGCTTTTAAATTATCCCTTAATGAGATAGAGATAAAAAAATCACTTAATAATCCATTAAACCGCATTCTTGAACTTTGAACTACAGCACTTCCACCAAAATTCATGACTTCATTTTGCCTTGATGAACCAAAAAGAATATTAAATGTCATGCCAAGACTGAGCATATCACTTAATAAATAAGATGAACCTACTTTAAAGGACATAATACCACCTGACCTCTCGAAGGATCTAGCAACATTTAATGTATCATCAAAAGCATGGAATACTGCCGTGTCCTGGTCTGTAACAGAAATTCTTTGATCGGAATAGGGTGCTAAACTTATTCCCAGGGATGCTTTAGACTTGATGGGAACGATCCAGACCGCATTTGAAAGGCTGGAATATCCATTTAATAATGTCGAGTTCGACATCGAATTATTATTCCCGCTGTATGACAAAGATAAATAAGTAAAATCAAGGTTGTGCCAGGTGGACGGATTGGACAGGGAGACATTATCCTGGAAAGAAGGGGTAAGATTTGTAATTCCATCAGCCGCATTGCTTATGCCTTGGTTATGATAGTAATGCCCTAATCCAAAAGCGTTCATCCTACCCTGGGCCAACCCTACAGACATTATAAGGAATATAGAAGCTATTATGTTAATCGGCCACATAGATGATTTCCACTTTAGGCTGTACTGAGCTATGATGCAGATCAAACCAGATGGATTCAAATGGATCATTCTTTTCATTTGCAACGACCTTAAATCCAAGAATCGTCTCATTCTGCAATGCAATGTTCTGTAAAATATTTTTTATCGATACAATAAATAGGTCATTTTCAGAATCTGATGAAGCCCGGTATGGATAGCCAATTCCAATATACGGATCTTTTTCGTATACTGAAGCGCTATCAATAGCAGAACTATCTGCATCGATGGGATCCAGTATGACAGTGTAGCTTGGTGCACTTAATATTGTGTCAACCGGTAAAATTAAATCTGCACTGCGAATGATAGATCCTGCAGGTAAGATATCTGATGAAAATGCAATATTCATTACAGATCGAAGGCCCATCCCATTACTTAGTCCCAATTTGTTTGAGTCTAAGGCTATTACACTTGGTTCAATAATTGAAAGATCACCATTAGAATAGATCGTTGCTGATGTTGTGTCGATAATAGTGCTATCACCTGTGATCACACTGCGACGGTAATACATTATAACCTTTGGATCTTTTTCACCTGTTGTAGCCTCTTCACTGAATACTTCAAAGTAATCTATCTGAGGATTATATATGGCAAAAGTGCGTTCGCCTGTTGAGCTAAGTGGGGTATTGTTGTTATTATTTTTGGAAAAAGTGAGATTATCTATAATACTCATAATATCCCACACTAATTCAGTTGAAAGATAATCATCAGAGATAGTCATACTGGAATCATCAGGGTTCAAAACTGTATCTTGTACTGTATTGATTTGAATTCTTGGATTCCCAAGCTCTAGCCAATCGGAAATTGTAAATCCTGAAAAATCAAGATATGTATTTTCAGATTCGTCAAATTGAAATCCTGATTTAAAATAGAGGCTTGGTAGTAAAACTTCTTTCAAATCCAAAAGACTATCATTTGTGTACAGTTTAAAATGCAGACTATCTATAGTTATAGTACTGTCGTAATAATAATTCCAATAATTAGGATTGGGAGTTTCTATTTCTATAAATGATACCGGTACATTTAATCCATTCTTGGTACCCAAGTATAACTTTTCATTAGAACCTAGATTGGGTGCAACCCAGTAATTTGTACCTGAGATTTCACGGATAGTTAACGTATCCAGGTATAACGTTGAATGACTGAGATCACTGTGAATAGGATTTTCTGAACATTGCCAGACCGTGAGAGTAATAATCGATACACCAAGAAGCTTAAGAATGGAATCGCGAATCTTCATATGGGTGTAATTATATGAAAACTCAGTCAGAAAGTTTCTTTAATATTTTATCCATCTCATCTGCAATCGTTTGATAATCCGGCATCTCGTCATCAGACCAATTGATCACAGATACTTTTTTCTTATTTGCTTTAATTCCGGGTTGGTTTAATAGTGTTTTTGAAATGGGAGCAGATGGTTTATCAAAAATGATGATAGAATCAGCATCAAATGAAGCAACATCAAAAACATTAAGCATTTTTCCTTTCAATGAATCATGTATTGGAACTTCAGCTATTTCCAGGTCCTTCCTTGAGACTTCAGAGTATTCATTGAGATCATGGATAACCATAACTGTCTGTATATTTTTATAAAATTCATTGATGCCCTCAAAATGCCTTTTGAAAATTCCTGGGACCATTGCACTCTGCCAACCATTACAAATGAAAATATCAGGTGACCAAAATAAATGGGGTAATGTACTCAGGACTGCTTTCGAAAAATATCCATAGCGCTCACCATTATCAGCCAGTACTCGACCGTTTTTAGATTTATATACCAAATTTGTCAAGGGTGTAAACCAGTGGTCGCTCTCAAGAAAATAGACCTGTACCCTGGTCTTGGGGATAAACGCACTCTTCGCACTTGCCACCTCTTCATGCCCATTATATTGGAACGGAATTTCCCTGAGTCTTATAACTTCCCGTAATATATACTTTCGTTCGCTTACATATCCATATTTAGGAATAATGGTTCGAATATCATGGCCTTTTCCCTGCAAGAATAGCGGTACTCTTGTAGAGAATTCTGCCAAAGGCGTAACGTTAGCAAACGGAAGGATCTCCGTTGTGAGATAATATAGTTTTTTTGACATTAGGGTTTGTTGAAAATGCTAATTAACAGATAATTGCTTTAAACGTTGTTTAGCAAGTGGATAAAACTCACTTCCGGGTTTATAATCTATTAAACGTTTAAAATTTTCACTTGCTTTTTCAACATTACCCATACTTTGGTATGAGTATGCAATTTTAAGCATTGCATCATCTTCTTTATCCGTACCAGCATAGGTAAATACTTTTTCAAATTCAAAGATTGCCTTCTTATAATCTTTTTGAGCATAATAACACTCTGCAAGCCAGTATTGACTGTTATCTGCTAAAGAATGATCGTTATCCATTAATACTAACTTATGGAATCCAACGATTGCTTCTTGAAAATATTCTTTTTGAAAATTGCCTAAACTTTTTGCATATAGTTCTGTATCAAACTTCTGAATTTCTTGACCTACAATATTGTCTGAGCCAGAATTTAAGTTTGACATTTCTTTGTAAGTTTTTGTTAATGTTACAATCTTATTTTCAACATGAAGAAGCCTATTCATTATTTCATTATTGGTGCTATCGGTGAAACCAGATCCACTCTCAATTTGCCTTATCCTATTATCTAGCGTATTAATCTTTCTGAGTAACATAAGAGTAATGGAGTCTTGCTGAGTCTTGCCCTTCACCGATTCTTTGAATGCAGACATGAGTTCAGGCAACAATATTTGATTATCCAACTCAAGTGAATCCACCATAACCCGAACCCGGTCTATTTTTGCATTAAGCCGTTTTAGTTCCCTAGAGGAATCCTTACTTTGGCCAAAAGAAAAAGAACCCATTAGAATGGATGTAAGTATGAGTGAAATGATATGACTGGACTGATTTGTCATCTGATAATCCTTTTTATTCGGCAAATCGGCTAGGAATTTACCGTTTTCAATTCTTCCTTCAAATAAGTTTATCAGTCAGCATAATTCACACTTAGTTTTAGCACGAGTCCAACCATGATATAAGTGGCAATCAAAAATGAGCCGCCGGCTGATATAAACGGGAATGGCAGTCCTTTTACTGGAATAAGACCAACTGTCATCGCCGTATTGACAAAAACATGAGCAAGGAGAATTGCTGCAATACCAATCAGGGCTAAACTTGAAAAACGATCTTTTGACAAATATGAACGTTTAATAATCTGCATAATCAAATATCCAATGACGATTAATATAGTCGAAATCATCATAAAGCCCATTTCTTCACCGATGACAGATAATATAAAATCAGAGTCCTGAACCGGTAGAAATTTCAAATGAGTTTGGGTCCCTTCTCCCCATCCCTTTCCTAATATCCCGCCGGATCCAATTGCAGTTTTACTTTGAATAATCTGGTAGGCAGCACCCAGTGGATCTTTTTCAGGGTTAATGAAAGTCAATATTCTATTCTGCTGATACAATGTGAGTGAATTCCAAGCATAAGGTGATAGAAGACCTAGAAAAATATTTCCAAAAAACAAGAAAAGAGACCATACCAAATTGGGTCTTGAAGTGATAATGACAACCCCTAAAATAAGGGCCCACAGTGTGAATGCAGTCGTATGGAATGCAGTGACCATACTGAATATTGGAGCCAATACAAGAAACAGGTAAAATGGCCGTGCCCCTGACCAATAGAGCATAGGTAATATTGGAATCATCATAACAATCGCTGTACCTAAATCAGGTTGGTTCATCACAATAAGTGTTGGCAACAACGCCAGGCCAATGGGTATTATAATCGATGTAAAGTGTTTCATTTGCAGGGTATGGTCTGATAAATACCTTGCTAAGGCTAGAGTTGTAAACACTTTTGCAAATTCGCTGGGCTGGATTGAAAAAGGTAAACCAAAGTCAAGCCAGCGGTAGGTGCCCGCATGAGGATTGCCTGTAAATGGGAGTAAAACAAAGATAATTCCCAAAACGTACATTGCGTACGTATACTTATGGATGGTGTATCTGGGAATAAAAATAATAATGTAAGCAATTAAAGCTGCAGGAAATAAAAACAAAAATTGCTTTGTAAAGGGGGTATCTAAAATCTTGCCATCCTGATATTGCTGGGAGATACTGTTTAACACAATCAAGCCTACTACAGTAAGAAAGGCAACAGACCAAATAATTCTAAGGGGCATTTCCTTATAAGGGATAGGTTGGGCTCCTATCATTTTACAACCAATTGATTGACTTTAACGATATCTGTGAATACTTCTCGCGCTACAGGTGCGGCAACACCTCCACCAGAGCCAGCATTTTCTAGCAACACTACAATTGAATATTTTTTTTCATTGTAGTTCATCCATCCAACGAACCAGGCATGATCTTCTCCATGCGGATTTTCAGCCGTACCTGTTTTACCATAAACCTTCATCCCCGGTATTAAAGGAAGAGCAGATTTTCCTGTGCCATTTTTATGAGTAATAACCTGACCCATATCAAAAATGAGCCTGTCCCAAGTTGATTTATTAAAAGTGGGTGCAATAGTTTCCAGAATTTGATCCACATTGACAAAATGTGGTTTAAAAGCTTGTCCCCTAGTGGCCAATAGATTAACATAATTAAACACCTGCATTGGTGTTACCAAGATTTCACCTTGGCCAATACAAAAATTCAACAGTGCCCCCTTACTCCAACCAAACCGACCATATCGGTTATTCATATAGCTAGTAGTAGGTACCGTTCCTATTAATTCTCCTACAATATCAACCCCAGTCGGTTGACCAAAACCAAATAATCGAAAATACTGGGCCAGTTTATCAAGTTTATAATAATGTATATTTTTATAAAAATAGATATCGCAAGAATTCAAAATTGCTGATGTTAGATTCACACTACCATGTCCGTTTTGATACCAGCAGGCGAATATCCGAT
>Ga0208522_1001512_pt1 | contig 14853 bp, 15 predicted proteins | sample ETNtaG_25_FD_185763 | JGI IMG/M metagenome (GOLD analysis project Ga0208522, IMG submission 185763) | Marine microbial and viral communities from oxygen minimum zone, Eastern Pacific Ocean - ETNP201302SV86 (SPAdes) (version 2) | ecosystem: Environmental > Aquatic > Marine > Oceanic ... | reverse complement strand
ATCTTGATTTTGGTAAAGAATTAATTAGAAAAAAAATTCCATTAATTTCTAACAGTCCTGGTGTATACAGAATGCTTGATAAAAAAAATCAAGTTCTTTACGTCGGTAAAGCTAAAAATCTTCCAAATCGATTAAAGAGTTATGCTTTTGATAAAAACCAAACAATTAGAACTGAAAGAATGTTAGCATTAACAAATAATCTAGAAATAATAACAACAGACAACGAAGCAGAAGCTTTACTGTTAGAGGCAAATTTAATTAAGAAATTTAAACCTAAATTTAACGTTCTTCTTCGGGATGACAAATCTTTTCCTTATATTTTTATAGAAAAAGATTGTGACTGGCCGCAACTATCAAAACATCGAGGTAAAAAAAACAAAAATGGTTATTACTTTGGTCCATTTGCATCTGTCGGTTCTGCAAATTGGACTATAAAAATTTTACAAAAAGTTTTTTTATTAAGAGTATGCAATGATTCTGTTTTTAAAAATAGAGACAGACCTTGTATTCTTTATCAAATCAAAAGATGTTCTGCTCCTTGTGTAAACTATTTAAATAAAAATGAATATTCAAAACTTGTGAAAGATTCAGTATTATTTCTTTCTGGAAAATCAAAAAGTATCCAAAAAAAAATGTCTCTTGAAATGGAAAAAAGTAGTGAAAAAATGAATTATGAAAAAGCTGCTATTTTAAGAGATAGAATAAAAGCATTGACTCAAATTCAGTCCTCACAAAATATAAGTTCTGCAAATCTTGAAAATGCAGATGTTATTTCTGTTGCACAAGAAGCAGGGAAAACTTGTGTTCAAGTATTTTTTTATAGATCAAAACAAAACTGGGGCAATCAATCTTATTTTCCTTTGCACGATAAATCTCATACTGCTGAGGAGGTTTTGACTTCATTCATTACTCAATTTTATGAAAACAAAAATGTCCCTGTTGAAATTCTACTCAATAAAAAAATTAAGGATTTAAGCCTTATTAAGACCGCGCTGGAGAAAAAAGAAAAAAAATTTATATCTATAAAAAATCCTATAAAAGGTGATGGTTTAAAATTATCAAAAATGGCTGAAAAAAATGCAAAAGAAGCTTTGACTAGAAAAATATTTGAGTCTGAAACTAATATCAAACTTTTAGATCAGGTTGCCGATAAATTTAAACTAGATATTTTACCAAGAACAGTCGAAGTTTATGATAATAGTCATATTCAAGGATCTAATTCTGTTGGAGCATTAATTACTTTCGGCTCTGAAGGTTTTATTAAAAAACAATACAGAAAATTTAATATTAAAAATAAAGAACTAAATCCAGGAGACGATTATGGCATGTTAAAAGAAGTTTTTGAAAGAAGATTTTCAAAAATTATTAAAAATAAAAAACAGACAGATCTAGTAATTCCTGATTTGGTAATTATTGATGGTGGCAAGGGACAATATTCTGTAGGTAGGAAAATATTAGATGAATATGGCTTTCATGATATTCCTATAATAGCTATTGCAAAAGGCAAAAACAGAAATAAGAGTGAGGAAACTTTTTTCCATAAAACTAGTGCCATTAAATTAAGTAAAAGAGAACCTTTATTATTTTTTCTTCAAAGACTAAGAGATGAAGCACATAGGTTTGCTATAAGTAGCCATAGAATGAAAAGAAAGAAAAATCTTACGAAATCTTTGTTGGACCAAATAAATGGTATTGGGAGAACAAGAAAAAGGGCTTTGTTAAATTATTTTGGATCGGCTAAGGCTGTTGAATCTGCTAGTTTTGATGATCTAAAAAAGGTAGAAGGTATAGAAATTGCTGTGGCCAAAAAGGTACATGATTTTTTTCACAGCTAAACTAAATATATGAAAATAAAAATACCCAATATTTTAACAATAGGAAGAATTATTTTAGTTCCGATATTTGTAATTACTTTTTATATTCCGGGTTTTTTAGGAGATTTAATACCTTTTTTTATATTTGTGTTAGCAAGTTTTACTGATTTCTTAGATGGTGTTTTGGCAAGGCTATATAAAGAAGAGTCAAAACTAGGAGAACTTTTGGATCCAATAGCTGATAAAATTATTGTTGCTGCAGCATTAGTTCTGCTTGTTATGAATGACATAATTAGAAATTATGAAGTTATTGCAGCAATTATAATACTTACAAGAGAAATATTAATTTCAGGATTAAGAGAATTCCTTGCTAAATCACAAGTCGCTATGCCAGTCACAGGATTGGCAAAATTTAAAACTTTTATTCAAATGTTTGCAATAGCAATCCTTCTAACAGGAGAAAGTGGAAACAAACTGATTAATTTTGCAGATTATAACGCTCATACAGTAGGAATTATTTTTTTATGGCTTTCGGCTTTCCTTACGCTTTACACTGGATATGATTACGTAAAAAAAGGAATAGACCACGCCGTCAATTAATCAAAATTTCTAAGCGGCTGTTTTTTTTCTTACTAAAGCCTGATAACTTTCAGATAAATCCTTAATAACATTACAAACTGAAAAATTATATTTATCAATTTGTGAAACTGGAGTAACTTCTGCTGCTGTTCCAGTAAGAAAACAACCTACAAAATTTTCCATTTCTTCTGGTTTAATTTTTCTTTCAAAAATCTTTATGCCTTTTGATTTTGCAATTTCAATTACACATCTTCTTGTTATTCCATTTAAGAAAGAATCTGGTGTTGGTGTGTGCAATTCCCCAGATTTACTTTTAAAAAAAATATTTGCTCCTGTCGCCTCAGCAATATTTCCTTGATAATCAAGCATTAAAGAATCTGTAAAACCCTTTTGTTCTGCCTCATGCTTTGACAATGTACAAATCATATATAAACCTGATGCTTTTGTATCCCAGGGTATTGTGTCGGGGGCAGGTCTTTTCCATTTAGAAATATTTAATTTAATACCTTTTAGTTTAAGATTCGGATCAAAATATGAACCCCATTCCCAGGAAGCTATAGCAACATGAATTTTTGTTTTTTGTGCTGATATAGCCATCATCTCGCTTCCTCTCCATACCACTGGTCTCACATATCCATTTTTAACTTTTTGAATCGCAACTATGTCTTTGCAAGCTTTGTTTAATAATTTTTGATCGTATGGAATCTTAATTCCCAATCTGAAGGCTGAATGGAATAATCTTTCTGTATGTTCTTCGAGTTTAAATATTTCACCATCATAAACTCTTTCCCCCTCAAAAACACAACTAGCATAATGCAAACCGTGACTTAAAACATGAATTTTCACATCTGACCAATTTGTTGGTTGACCGTTGTACCAAATTTTTCCCGATCTTTTATCGTAGGGTATGGGTTCCATAATTAATTTATTAATCTTAATTGATTTATTTACTACAAAAAAGTATCTATCTTAGATAGATATGTCAATATAACTGACCCAAAACAAATTATGAGTGACTTATTATATTTAAAGGATGAACAAATTAAAGATTTTATTGAACAAATATTTTATGTTTATAGAGAAACTTACTCGGATCCAAAGAAAATTTTAAAGAAACATTCTTTTGGAACTGCTCACCATAGAGCGATCCACTTAATTGAAAGACATGAAGGTCTTACTGTATCAGATTTATTAAGCAAACTAAAAATTACCAAACAAAGTTTAAACAGAGTTTTGAGAGATTTAATAAAAAATAAAACGATATTACTAAAAAAAGGTGAAACAGATTCAAGGCAAAGACAAATCTTTTTGGATGAAAAGGGTAAAAAACTTTTCGAGGAGATATTTTTGGAGCAAAAAAAAAGAATTTATAATGCTTTAAAAAAATTGGATTCAGATTCTGTAATTAAGTTTAAAAATGTATTAAATAAAATTATTAATGAATAAAAATACTTTTCATATACTTGTGGTTGATGATGATAACAGAATAAGAGAACTAGTAAAAGAATATTTAGAAGAAAATAATTTCTTAATTACAACCGCAAAAGATTCGTTTGATGCAAAAAAAAAATTAGAAATAATAAAGTTTGATTTAATTGTTTTGGATATTATGATGCCGGGACAAAGTGGTTTATCATTAACCAAAGAAATTAAGAAAGACAACTCGATGCCAATAATACTTTTAACAGCCAAAGGGGAGGCGGTAAATAGAATCGAAGGTTTGGAAATAGGTGCTGATGACTATCTTGGTAAACCATTTGAACCTAAAGAACTTTTATTAAGAATAAAAAATATATTAAATAAAACTAAAAAAACTCCTTTACCAAATGAAGTGTATATTGGAAATGCTTTGGTAAACTTGAAAAAATTAAGTATTAAACTAAATGAAAAAGTAATAAAAATTAACCCACAAGAAAGAAAAATCTTGGAAAAAATGCTTGAATCGCCAGGAAAAGTATTTTCTCGCGAGGAAATTGGAAAAATTATAAACATATCTAAAGAGAGAACTATTGATGTTATGATTACAAGATTAAGACAAAAAATCGAAATTAGTCCAAAAAATCCAAAATATTTACAAACAATTAGAGGTTCCGGATATGTCCTTTGGATTAAATAACTTCATAAAAAAAATCTTACCTAAAAGGTTATTTTATAGATCTCTGATAATCGTAGCAACACCAATAATTTTGTTACAAATAATTATTACAATAGTTTTTTTTGATAGTCTTTGGATAAAAGCTAATAAAGGAATGACGCGTTCTCTGGTTAGTGAAGTTAAAACATTATTTGAAATTTATAAAGATGATAAAACCAACAAAGAGGAAATTTTAGATTTATATAATAAAAATTTTGATTTTGTTGTTAGATTTAAAGAAAACGAAATTTTTCCCACTGAAATGCCTGAAAGGTGGTATAGCCCAATGGATAGAAGCTTAAGAAGAGAACTAAAGTCAGCTTTTCCCTACTCTTACTGGTTCGATACTACATCTTATAAAGAAACAGTATATTTAAAAATAAAATATAAAAATGGATTTTTGCAAATATTTTTTCCGAAAAATAAAATCGCTCCCTCTTCTGCAAGAATTTTTGCATTATGGATAACTTTGCCTGGATTATTGTTAATTACAATCGCTATAGTTTTTCTAAAAAATCAAACACGTCCAATTGTAAATTTAGCAAAAGCAGCAGAAAAATTTGGTAAGGGCGAATACATAAAAGAATTTAGACCCTCGGGCGCAAAAGAAATCAGGCAAGCAGCTTATGAATTTGATAAAATGAGAAAACGAATTACTATTCATTTAAAACAAAGATCAGAAATGCTATCAGGTATAAGTCATGATCTAAGAACTCCTCTAACCAGATTAAAACTACAACTAGCAATGCTAAAACAGCAAGATCTTGCCAAAAAAATGGGCGATGACATAGAAGAAATGGAAAGAATGCTTAATGAGTATTTAGAATTTTCTAGACATCAAAAAAATGAAGAAACAGAAATAGTAAACTTAAATGATATAATTAAAGATATTTTATCAAAATATGAAAACAAAAAAATAAGCAGTAACATTGAAAATAATTTAACAATAAATATAAGACCAAATTCAATCAAAAGATGCCTTGCTAACTTAATAGATAATGGTTTGGCCTATGGGAAAAAAGTTGAGATTATTGTTAAAAAAACTCTAAATCATATAGTAATTTTTGTTGATGATGATGGTCCTGGAATTCCAGAAAATGAAAGACTGAATGTGATGAAACCCTTTTATAGAATTGACAAAAGCAGAGGACAAAATAAGTCTGGAGTTGGTTTGGGTTTATCTATTACAAACGATATAATTAGATCGCATGGTGGAAATATAGCTTTAGAAAAAAGTCCTTTAAATGGACTTAGAGTTAAAATTTCTTTGCCTCTATAACTTCTTATGATTGTTCACAATTTTAATCCAGTTTTTGTAGATTTTGGGCTCTTTCAGATCAAATGGTATTCTTTAGCTTATATAATTGGAATAATTTTGGGATGGTCATACGCCAACAAAATTATAAAAAGAAGCGAACTAAATAATTACAACTATCGAGCTATCAAAACATCAGAGTTTGATGATTTAGTATTCTATTTAATCATAGGCATAATTCTGGGAGGTAGATTAGGCTACATAATTTTATATGATTTTGAATATTATAGCCAAAATCTTTTAGAAATTTTTAAAATTTGGAAGGGTGGGATGTCTTTTCATGGAGGATTATTGGGAGTTATGTCTGCAACTCTATTATTTTCAAACAAAACGAAGAATAATTTTTTTAAATTTTCTGACATTATATCATGTGTTGCCCCTATTGGAATTTTTTTGGGAAGATTAGCAAACTTTATAAATGGAGAACTTTATGGAAAAATTTCCACTGTCCCATGGGCTATAATCTTTCCGCAAGCTGGTTATGAACCTAGACACCCTTCGCAACTTTATGAAGCTATGCTGGAGGGAGTGGTTTTATTTATAACAATTAACCTTTTGGCATTTAAGAAAAAACTTTTATTTAAACCTGGATATATTTCGGGATATTTTTTAGTTTTTTATTCTATTTTAAGAATTGTTGGCGAATATTTCCGTGAACCTGATAGACATCTTGGCTACTTCTTTAGTTATTTTTCTTTAGGAGTTTTATTAAGCCTTTTAACTCTAGTTTTTGGTTGTTTGATTATTTTTTTATTAAAGAGAAATGAACAAAATAATTAACATATTAAAAAAACAAAAATCTATTCCCTTGGATCAATTTATAAATATAGCTCTTTACGATAAAAAGTTTGGATATTACATGAAAAAAAATCCATTTGGAAAAGATGGTGATTATATTACTTCGCCTTTAATTTCTAATTTATTTAGTGAAATGATCGCGGTATGGTGTGTGGCTTTTTGGGAATCTTTAAAAAAGCCAAAAAAATTTTTTTTAGTAGAGCTAGGGCCTGGAGATGGATCTTTGTGCAAAGATTTATTAGAAACGTTTAAAAATTTTAAAGATTTTTATAACTCTGTAAACATAAGACTCCTTGAAAAAAGCATTACATTAAAAAACCTTCAGAAAAGTAGAATTAAAAATAGTAAAGTAAAATGGATAAAAGAAATTAATAATCTCAATTCAGGGCCAATAATCTTTATTTGTAATGAATTTTTTGACTCTCTGCCGATTAAACAAATTTATAAAAAAAATAATTTACTCTTTGAAAAATACATTACTTTATCAAAAAACAAAAAAAATCTTAAATTTTTATATAAACCAGCAAAAAAAAATTTAATTAAAAATATAAAAAAACATAATCTTATTTCAGGAGGCAAAACCATAGAATATCCAACGAGCGCAATAAAATATATTGAGCTAATTGCAAAAAGAATAAACAATTTTAAAGGAGGAATATTAAGCTTTGATTATGGATATACTCATCAAAAAAATCACAACACATTGCATGCGATTAGGAAACATAAACACGCAAATATTTTATTACAGCCAGGAAATTCAGATATTACTTCTCATATAAATTACCAATTATTTTTAAAAATTTTTGAAGAAAAAAATCTGAAAGTAGAAAAAGTAATCACTCAAAGTGAATTTCTCCAAAAGCTTGGAATTATTCACAGGGCTAATATGATTTCTAAAAACAAAACTTTCAAAGAAAAAGCTGACATATTTTACAGATTAAAAAAACTTATCCATAACAAAGAAATGGGTAGTGCTTTTAAAGTATTTTTTGCTCAAAATAAAAAAACTAAATTCTCACTGGGTTTTAAATAATGTTTTTTTCTACGAAATTAAAAAAAATCAATAACATAAAGCATTCTTTCTTTTCAAGAAAAGGGGGAGTTTCTAGAGGGGTTTACCAAAGTTTAAATTGCGGCCTGGGTTCTGAAGATGATAAAAAAAATGTTTTAAAAAATCTTAAATTAGTAGCAAACAATGTTGGGTGCAAAGAAGAATATCTTATTACTTTAAATCAAACACACAGTAATAAAGTTATATATTTTGAAGATGAAAAATCTATAAAGAACAAACTTTCAGCTGATGCCATTGTTTCAAAAGCAAAAAACGTTGGATTTGGTATTCTTACTGCAGATTGTGCACCAATCCTTTTTTACGATCCAAAAAATAAAATAATAGGCTGTGCTCACGCAGGATGGAAAGGCGCTCTAAATGGAATTATAAAAAATACTATAAGAAAATTTAATGAATTGAATACTATCAATACTGATTTAATTGCTGTTGTTGGTCCATGTATAAAAAAAGAAAATTATGAAGTTAAAGAAGACTTTTATGAAAAATTTATTTCTCAAAACAAAAAAAATATAAATTTTTTCAAAAAAATTAATAATTATAAATATATTTTTGACCTTAGAGGATTTATAAATAATGAATTAATTAATTTAAACATAAAAGAAATAGAAAACTTAAATATCGACACATTTTCAGAAAAAGAATTGTTTTATAGTTGCAGAAGATCTGGATTTAACAAAGAAAAAGATTATGGAAGGTGTATTTCTGTCATATTAATGACTTAATTAAATGTTTATAATTTATTTGAAAAGTTTAAGTAAAGTTGTATAAACAATTTATCTTATGAAAGTTCTTGCTGGTACAAGTAACTCTAAACTGTGTAAAGACATAGCAAGACAACTCAAACTAAAATTGGTTAATTCAAAAATCAAAAGATTTGCTGATGGTGAAGTTTACGTGGAAATTAATGAAAACATCAGGGGAAACAGTATCTTTGTAGTCCAATCAACTTCTAATCCTGCAAATGATAATTTAATGGAATTGTTAATTTGTATTGACGCACTAAGAAGATCCTCTGCAAAAAATATTACAGCTGTTATTCCTTATTTTGGATACGCTAGACAGGATAGAAAAGTAGTTCCAAGAACAGCTATTTCTGCAAAACTAGTTTCAAATTTAATTACAAACGCAGGAGCTAATAGAATACTAAGTGTTGATTTACACGCTGGACAAATTCAAGGATTTTTTGATATACCTGTAGACAACTTGTTTGCCACCCCCATCTTCGCAAGACATGTTAAGAAAAAAATGAAACTAAACAATCTAATTTGTGTATCGCCAGATGTTGGCGGAGTTGAGAGAACTAGAGCGCTAAGCAGAAGATTAAATTCAAATATCGCCATCATAGACAAAAGAAGACCAGCTCCAGGAAAATCAGAAGTAATGAATATAGTAGGAAGTGTAAAAAATAAAAACTGTGTAATTGTAGACGATATAATAGATTCCGGTGGCACCATTGTTAATGCTGCTAAAGCTCTAAAAGATAAAGGGGCAAAAGATGTTTATGTATATATAACTCACGCTGTATTAAGTGGCCATGCCGTACAAAAAATAGAAAAATCTGAAATAAAAAAATTGATAACTACAGATACAATAGATAATTCGCAAAAAACTAAAGGAAGTAAAAAAATTGAAATAATTTCCCTAGCTCCAATGATATCAGAGGCAATGAAGAGAATTGCAAACTCCACTTCGGTTTCTAGTCTTTTTAAATAATTTTACTTGTTTTTTTTAATAACTTGTTATAAAAACTGCCTTTCAATTTATGAATATTTTAAAAGCAACGAAAAGAGCGAAGAGCTCTACTGGCCAAATAAACAAGTTAAGAACTGACGGTTTTATCCCAGCTGTTTTGTATGGTGGAAAAAAAAATAATTTGAATATAAGTCTTAAAAAATTAGAACTTCAAAATGTTATACAAACAGAAACTTTTATGTCAAAAGTTTTTGATTTAGATATTGATGGTGCTTCAGAAAAAGCGTTACCAAGAGATGTTGCGTACGATCCAATTTCTGATGAACCTATACATATTGATTTTATTAGAGTTGAAAAAGGTGCAAAAATAGTTTTGCAAATACCAGTTAAGTTTATTAATTCTGATAAATCTCCTGGTTTGAAAAAAGGAGGAGTTTTAAATATTGTGAGAAGAAAAGTAGAATTAAAATGCCCAACAGAAAATATTCCTAATGAGATAATAGTTGATTTAGATAATACTGAAATTAATACAAGTCTTAAAATATCTTCGGTAAAACTTCCTGAGGGAGTATTGCCAACAATTACTGATAGAGATTTTGTTATAGGAACTGTTGTGGCTCCAACAGTTTTAGTCGAGCCTGAAAAAACTGAAGAGGTTACAGCTGAAGGTGAAATAGCTCCAGAAGGAGCTGAGGGAACTCCTGCAGCAGAAGATGGTAAAGCTGCCGATGATAAAACTAAAGCTGCCACAGGTGAAAAAGGGAAAGCAACAAAACCTACTGAAGAAAAAGGAAAAGCTCCTCAGGTTGACAAAGGGCAAGCCGCTAACAAAGAAAAAGAAACAAAGAAAAAATAATATAGGATAATATAATAATTATGCTTCTATTCGTGGGTTTGGGAAATCCTAATCCAAATAACAAAAACAATCGTCATAATGTTGGTTTTCATGTTATTGACGCTATTAATCAAAAATTTAAGTTGTCAAAACAAAAACCAAAATTTAAAGGCTTGTTAACAACAGGAACTATTGAAGAACAAAAAGTTTACGCAATAAAACCCCTCACTTTTATGAATAGCTCTGGCATTTGTATTAAAGAACTAACAGAATATTTTAAAATAGAAGTAAAAAATATTTTTGTTTTTCACGATGATATGGATATTGATGTAGGAAAAGTTAAAGTAAAATTGGGAGGAAGTAGTGCAGGACACAACGGAATAGAATCTATAGACAAAAATATAGGAAAAAATTACTCTAGAGTAAGAATCGGTGTAGGTCGACCTAAAAACAATTCGACTGGGGCTGATCATGTATTGGACAATTTTTCAACTGAGGAGCAGCAATCCATGGAAGATGTTACAAAAAATATAATTGAATCATTGTCTGTTCTAATAAAAAAAGATTTAGATCTTTTTTCAAGTAAAATTAATCAAAACTAATAATGGGGTTTAAGTGTGGAATAGTTGGTTTGCCCAATGTTGGTAAATCTACTTTGTTTAATGCTCTAACAACATCTAAAAAAGCTCAAGCTGAAAATTTTCCATTCTGCACGATTGATCCAAATGTTGGCATAGTTGCGGTTCCTGATGTGCGATTGAACAAAATTTCATCAATATCAAATTCAGCAAAAACAATTAATGCTGCCATAACTTTTGTTGATATTGCAGGATTGGTCAAAGGCGCTTCTAAAGGAGAAGGATTAGGAAATAAGTTTCTTTCTCATGTTAGAGAAGTTGATGCGATTATTCACTTAACAAGATGTTTTGACTCTGAAAAAATACAAAACATAAATAAAGATGTTGATCCCATACGCGATCTTGAAATTATAGAAACTGAGATTCTTTTGTCTGATCTTGAATCGCTACAAAAAAGACTAGAAAAAAATAATAAAAAAAAAATAGAAAAATACGAATTAGATTTTCTAGAAGAATGTAAAAAATTAATAAGCGACGGAAAAAAACCAGATGAATTGGAAAAAAAGTATAGCAAAGATTTAATAAAAAAATCAGCTCTTTTATCTCTTAAACCAAGAATAATTGTATGTAATGTTGATGAAAAAAGTTTGCCTAATGGCAACAAATACTCTGATTCTTGTAAAAAAAAATTTCCAGATGAAAATATAATTATTGTTTGCGCAGATATCGAAGATCAAATTATGGGTCTTGAAGCAAACGATAGAAAAGATTTTATGGTTGAATCTGGAATAAAAAGCACAGGTTTAGATAATCTAATTAAAACTGGTTATAACACTCTTGGTCTTAGTACTTTTTTTACATCTGGCCCCGAAGAGAGTAGAGCTTGGACCATTGAAAAAAATTCTAAAGCTGCAGATGCTGCAGGAGTTATTCATACTGATTTCAAAAAAAAATTTATCAGAGCTGAAACTGTAACAAGCGAAGACTTTATAAAATACGAGGGTTTTAACGAATGCAAAAACGTCGGAAAATTAAGACTTGAAGGAAAAGATTATTTAGTCAATGATGGCGACGTAATGTATTTCAGAATAGGAAGTTAAATTATTTGAATGTCTTAGGATCTTCACCTTCGTATTCAGTCACAACTCTTTCTGCTTTATCAAACGCTTCTTCTTCTTCGCTCTTGGAACCAAATCGCGACCAAACTTTTTGCTTACTTAAATAAACTAGAGTTAAAAGAATAATTAAGTAAAAGAAAACTTTAAATCCCATTCTATGTCTTGCTTCAAGATGTGGATCGGCAGCCCAAACTAAAAAAACAGTTACATCTTTTGCTATTTGCGCTTTTGTTGTTTCTGTTCCGTCTGAATATTCTACCGCTCCATCAGATATAGGTTCTGCCATCATTATTCTATGACCCGACATATATTTATTATAATAAACTCCATCATCTAATTCATAATCTGCTGGAGCTTCTTCATATCCCATTAATAATGAGTAAATATAATCAGCCCCACCTTTTCTTGCTTTTGCCAAAACTGACATATCCGGAGGGTAGGCCCCGCCATTGCTTGCTGCTGCAGCTTTAACATTTGGAAAAGGACTTACAAATTTATCAGACAATCTTCCTGGTCTTGTAAACATTTCTCCATCTTCATTGGGCCCATCTGTAACTTCAAACTGTGCTGCAATAGCTTTAGTTTCTTCTAATGAAAATTCTGGCCCACCCTTTTCTGATAAATTTCTATAACTTAAATGTTGCGCAGAATGACACCCTGAACAAACTTCTTGATAAACTTGATAACCTCTTTGCAAAGATGCTCTGTCAAAAGTTCCGAATACTCCTTCAAAGCTCCAGGTGTTTTTTATAAATTTTACTTTATTTTCTTCAGAATAGGCTGAGTTACTAACTCCTATAATAAATATTATAAAAAATATTTTGACAAAGTGATTATTTAAATGTTCCAACATTTTCCCCTTCGTATTTTCCTGCGATCTCTTTAAATTTATCCATTGCTCCAGGCTTATCTAAAACTGGATCGGAAATGCTCATTGGCAATGGATCGGTTTTTTCATATCTACCAAGTAAAGGTAATAAAATTAAGAAATGAATGAAGTAATAAGCAGTAGCTATTCTAGCTAAAATTAAATAAATTCCCTCCGGCGGTTTAGCTCCAAGGTATCCAAGCAATATTACAATAACTACTAACACCCAAAAGAATTTTCTGTAAATTGGTCTAAAAGTTGCCGATTTTACTTTTGAACTATCCAGCCAAGGTAAACCTACTAAAACAAAAATTGAGGCAAACATAAAAATTACGCCTCCTAGTTTGCTGGGTATAGCTCTTAAGATTGCATAAAAAGGCAACAGATACCATTCAGGAACTATATGTGCTGGTGTAACTAATGGATCTGCGGGAATATAATTATCTGGGTGTCCTAAAAAATCTGGTAAGAAAAAAACAAAACCAAAAAAAATTAATAAAAATATAAGTAAAGCTAAAAAATCTTTCATTACCATATAAGGATGAAAGGGCATGGTTTCACTACTATCTTTTTTTACTTCTATACCAACTGGATTATTGTTTCCAGGTACGTGAAGCGACCATATATGTAGCACTACTAAGCCAAAAATCAAAAATGGTAACAAATAATGTAAACTATAAAATCTGTTTAATGTAGGATTGTCCACTGAAAACCCTCCCCATAACCAACCTGTAATACTTTCTCCTATAAATGGGATCGCGCTAAATAAATTTGTAATTACAGTGGCTCCCCAAAAACTCATTTGCCCCCAAGGTAAAACATACCCCATGAAAGCTGTAGCCATCATAAGCAAATAAATTATTAGACCAGTAATCCAAATCATTTCTCTTGGAGCTTTATAGGAACCAAAATACAAACCTCTAAAGATATGAATATATACTGCTAAAAAAAACATAGATGCGCCATTTGAATGTACATATCTCATAAGCCAGCCATAATTTACATCTCTCATAATGTGTTCAATACTTTCGAAAGCAAGATCCGTATGTGCAATGTAGTGCATTGCTAAAATTACTCCTGTTACAATTTGAATAATTAAACAAAAAGTTAATATTCCCCCAAAAGTCCACCAATAATTTAAATTTTTTGGCGTAGGATAAGATCGTAAGTGATGTGAAAGTGTTAATAGTGGTAAGCGACTATCAAACCATGCGGCTAGCCTAGATTTTGGAATATATTTTTCATCACTCATGATTCTCTAACCTATTTTAATTGTATTGCTATTAACAAATTCGTATTTTGGAACTTCAAGGTTTGTTGGAGCAGGGCCTTTTCTTATTCTTCCTGAAGTATCATAGTGAGAGCCATGACACGGACAAAACCATCCTTTGTACTCCCCTTTATCGCCTAAGGGGACACATCCTAGATGCGTGCATACACCAATCATCACTAACCATTCTGGATTTTTAGCTCTGTCTGAATCTTTTTCTGGATCTTTTAAATCTTTTAAATCAACATTCTTTGCTTCTTCAATTTCTGCTGTTGTTCTTCTTTTAATAAATATTGGTTTTCCTCTCCAAAGCACTGTTATGCTTTTTCCCGGTTCAACGCTACTAACATCTACTTCTGTTGTTGATAGAGCTTTAACAGAAGAATCCGGATTCATTTGATCTACTAAAGGCCAAATAGCTGCTCCCAATCCCACCGCTCCAATTGTGTAGGTAGCTGTAAATAAAAAATCTCTTCTTTTTGAATGAATTTTCTTACTCATATATCTAATGGTAATATATATTATTTATTAATTATAATTTATATGAATTTGCTAGGGTCAGAATGACACATAAACAAATAATCTTATAAAAAATGTTCAATATTGCACTATACCAACCTGATATACCTCAAAATACAGCTGCAATAATACGTTTGTGTGCATGTTTTAATACAACCCTTGAAATAATTGAGCCTTGTGGTTTTTATCTTAATGATAAGAGGTTAAAAAGAGTTGCTATGGATTATTTAAAAAAAAGCAAAATGATAACTTATAAATCTT